>Ga0182792_1000598_pt1 | contig 32871 bp, 29 predicted proteins | sample Passage237B_FD_130497 | JGI IMG/M metagenome (GOLD analysis project Ga0182792, IMG submission 130497) | Cellulose adapted compost microbial communities from Newby Island Compost Facility, Milpitas, CA, USA - Passage2 37B (version 2) (version 2) ...
CGCGCCCGCGCGGCGCGCCGACCGCGGCCGCGCTCGCGGTGACCGGCGGGGGCCGGGGGCAGGTGCTGCTCGGCGCGTGCGGGGACGCGACGGGTGCGCCCGCGGACGTGCGCGCCGACGTGCGCGGCGAGGTCCTGCTCGGCGCGCAGCACGTCGTCGGCACGTGGACGGTGGCCGCGTGAGCCCGCTCGTCGTCGCCGTCGTCGGCCCCACCGCCACCGGCAAGTCCGACCTCGCGGTCGAGCTCGCCCTCGCGCTCGGCGGCGAGGTGCTCAACGCCGACGCGCTGCAGCTCTACCGCGGCATGGACGTGGGCACCGCCAAGCTGACGCGCGAGGAGCGGCGCGGCGTGCCGCACCACCTGCTCGACGTGCTCGACCCGCGCGAGGAGGCGAGCGTCGCCGGGTACCAGGAGCTCGCGCGCGCCGCGGTCGACGACGTGCACGCGCGCGGCCGGCGCGTGGTCGCCGCGGGCGGGTCGGGCCTGTACGTGCGGGCGCTGCTCGACCACATGGAGTTCCCCGGCACGGACCCGCAGGTGCGCGCGCGGCTCGAGGCGCGCGTCGAGGCGGAGGGGTCGCGGGCCCTGCACGACGAGCTCGCGCGCCTCGACCCGGAGGCGGCCGCGTCGATCGGGCCGCGCAACGCGCGCCGCGTGGTGCGCGCGCTGGAGGTCATCGAGCTCACCGGGCGGCGGTACTCGGCGTCGCTGCCGCAGCACGTGTACGAGGTGCCCGCCGTCCAGATCGGCCTGGACTGCGACCGCGCGGTGCTGGACGCGCGCATCGCGGCCCGCACGCGGCGGATGCTCGAGGCCGGCCTGGTCGCCGAGGTCGAGGGGCTGCTCGCGCACGGTCTCGGCCGCACCGCCGCGCGCGCCGTCGGGTACGCGCAGGCCGCGGCGCTGCTGCGCGGGGAGATGACCGCCGACGAGGCGAGCGACGCGATCACCGCGGGCACGCGCCGCCTCGCGCGCAAGCAGATGGGCTGGTTCGGGCGAGACCCGCGCGTGCACTGGCTCGACGCGCAGGACCCCGACCTCGTGGCGCGCGCGCTCGACCTGGTCGCGCAGGCCGACGCGGGCCGGCTCGGGCTCGCCACGGCGGACCCGGCGCCCCGCCGTAGTCTGGGGTCATGAGGACCGCCGTGGGCCTGGACGCAGGCACCGACCACCAGACCGCCCTGCCCACGGCGCTGCACGTCACGAAGGGGCACGGCACGCAGAACGACTTCGTCCTGCTCGACGACCGTGACGGGCGCCTCGGCCTGGGCGCGGACCTGGTGCGGGCGCTCGCGGACCGGCGTGCGGGCGTGGGCGGCGACGGCGTGATCCGGCTCGTCGCCTCCGAGCACGTCGCCGAGGGCGCCGCGCTGCTCCCGGACGCGCCCGAGGCCCGGTGGTTCATGGACTACCGCAACGGCGACGGGTCGGTCGCCGAGATGTGCGGCAACGGCGTGCGGGTGTTCGCCCGGTACCTCGAGCGGCTCGGGCTGTGGGGCGACGAGGACGAGGTCGCGGTCGGCACGCGCGCGGGCGTCATGCGGGTGCGACGCGTGCCCGCGCCCGACGGCGCCGGCACGTGGTTCGCGTTCGACATCGGCCGCTGGCACCTGCCGGGCGGGGCGGTCGCGGAGCGCACCGGCGTGGACGCCGAGGTCCGGGTCGCCGGGCTGGAGGTGCCGCGCCCCGGCCTGTCGGTGGACGTCGGCAACCCGCACACCGTGGTCGCGCTGCCCGACGCGGCGGTGCTCGCCGCCGCCGACCTCACGACGGGTCCGCTCGTCGACCCGGTCCCGCCGCACGGCACCAACGTCGAGCTCGTCGTGCCGCTGGGGGAGTCGCAGGTCGAGGGCCGACTGACCGGCCGGATCCGGATGCGCGTGCACGAGCGCGGCGTCGGGGAGACCCGGTCGTGCGGCACGGGCGCCGTCGCGGCCGCGATGGCCGTGCGCACCTGGGCCGGTCCCGGTGCGCCGGACGTGTGGCTCGTCGACGTCCCCGGCGGCACGGTGCGCGTCACGGCGCTCGCCGACGACCACGCCGAGCTCGCCGGGCCGGCGGTGCTGGTCGGCGAGGTCGAGGTCGACGTCGCGGCGCTGCTCGGCCGGTGACCGGCGACGCGGTGGTCCTCACGCCCGGGGACCTGGGCGGCCCGCTGGGGGAGCGGGCGACCGTCGTCGAGCTGTCGAGCACGTTCTGCCAGCCCTGCCGCATGGCGCGCGTCGTGCTGCAGCGCGCGGTCGGGACGACCGCCGGCGTGCGCCTCGTGGAGCTCGACGTGGCCCGCCCGCTGGGTGAGCGCCTGGGGCGGCGGCTCGGGGTGCTGAGCACGCCGACCGTGCTCGTGCTGGACCGCGACGGCGTGCTGCGGCACCGCGGGGAGGGCGTGCCGCGGCTCGCTCAGGTGCGCGCGGTGCTCGCGTCCGTCGGCTCGTCGGCGGGCTCGCCGGTGCTGCCCGCGGGCTGAGCGCCCGCCACGGTGCGGCGCGCGACGAGGGCCGCACCGATCCCGAGGAGCGTGGTCAGCGCGAGGCACGCGACGTACGGCGCGTCCCCGCCGCGGTGCGCGACGCCCGCGAACACCACGCCCGTCACCGACAGCGCCATGGACGCCCCGATGGAGTCGGCCACCGACAGCGCCGAGCTGTTCGTGCCGGCCGCACCGGCGGACGAGTACCGCAGCACGAGCACGGTCTGGCGGGCGTACGTCAGACCCATGCCGAACCCGCCGACGGCCCAGGTCACGACGAGCACCGGGACGGGCGCGTGCAGCGCGGCCGCGACCGTCGAGCCCGCGATGCCCGCGAGCACGACGAGCGTGCCGCCCGCGATGGCGCGCGCGTGCGGCAGTCGCAGCTCGCCGAGCCGGCCCTGCACCCAGGACGCGGTCGCCCACGTGAGGGCGGCGCCGGTGAGGGTGACGCCCGCGAGCGTCGGTGAGACGTCGTACCGGCGCGTCAGCAGGTACGGCAGGTAGACCTCGGCACCGAAGAACGCGGCGGCGAGCAGGCCGCGGGACGCGACGACGGCCGGCAGGCCGCGCACGGCGCGCAGCGTGCCGGGAGGGACGAGCCGGGCGAGCGCGACGAGCGCCACGACGCCGCCGACGACGGCCGCGACGACCGTGGCCGGGCCGCCGAGCTCGGCGCTCGACCCGAGCAGCAGCACCGCCGCCGCGGCGAGGGCGGCCCACGCGACCCGGCGCCGGGCAGCGCCGGACGACGCCTCGGGCGCCGCCTCGTCGTCGTGCCCGGTGGCCGCGCCCCCGTCGGTGCCGTCCGCCGGGACCGGGGCGCCCACCGACGCGACGCGACGCAGCACGACGGCCACGACGGGCGCGACGAGCACCGCGACCGCGAGGAACACCCACCGCCAGTGCAGGTGCTCGGTCACGAACCCCGCGACGGGCGGCCCGACGAGCGACGGGACGACCCACGCGGCGGAGAACCCCGCGAAGACCTTGGCGTGCAGCGCACCGGGGTACAGGCGCGCGACCACCACGTACGACACGACCGTGAGCGCGCCGCCGCCGAGCCCCTGCAGGAACCGCCCGCCGGCGAGCACCACCATCGTCGGCGCGCAGCCGGCGACGACGAGTCCCGCGACGAACGTCGTCGCCGCCGTGAGCAGCGGGCGCGCCGGCCCGGCGCGGTCGGCCCACGCGCCCGCGAGCACCATCCCGACGACGCCCGAGGCGAGCGGCGCGGCGAACGCGACCGCGTACAGCCCCGCGCCGTCGAGGTCGAGCGAGACCGTCGGCATGACGGTCGTCACGGCGAGCGACTCGAACGCCGCGAGGAAGACGATGGCGCACAGCGCCCACGTGGTGGCGCGCAGGCGCGTCCAGGCAGCGGCGGCGTCGGGGGTCAGGTCGGGCACCGGAGCACCCTAGGTCGCCCCGCGGCGCGATCCGCTCAGGCGGGCCCGTCGGCGGCCGTGACCTCCAGCACGCGGAAGCCCTTGGCGCTCGCGAGGCGCGCCACGGTGGCCCGGCCCGCGAGCTCGTCGGCGAGCCAGCGGTGCAGCGAGTCCGCACCGAGGTTCTTGCCGACGACGAGGTGCGCGAGCCCGCCCGGCGTGAGCCGCGGCAGCCAGCGCAGCAGCAGCTCGTGCAGCGCCTGCTTGCCGACCCGGATCGGCGGGTTCGACCAGATCGCCGCGAACCGCACGTCGTCCGGGACGTCGTCGGGCAGCACGGCGCGCACGTTCGTCGCGCCGACCGCCTCGGCGTTGCGGCGCACGAGGTCGAGGGCCCGCTCGTTGACGTCGACCGCCCAGACCCGGGCGCCGGGGGACCGCAGCGCGAGCTCGAGCGTCATCGGCCCCCACCCGCACCCGAGGTCGAGCAGGTCGCCGCTCGCCGGCGGGTCGGGCACCTCGTCGAGGAGCACGCGCGTCGCGTGGTCGACGTGGTCCGGCGAGAAGATCCCGCCGGCGGTATGGACGGTCAGCTCGCGGCCCGCGAGGTGCACGACGAGCGTGCGGCGCTCGTCGGGGGAGGCGGGCTGGGCGGTGAAGTAGTGGTCGGCGGCCACGGAGGCGAGGCTACCCCGGCGCCGACGCTGCGCCGGGAGCGAAAACGCGTCGCCGCGCGGCGGGCAGCGTGCGACCCTGGAGATCTCGCGGGACCTCGTGCGCCCGCGCACCCAGGACGACACCGAAGGAGCCGCGTGAGCGAGACCCACAGCACCACCACACCGAGCCCGACGCCGGACGAGCCCCGCTCGCCGCAGCAGGTGGCCGACGACGTGGTGGCGCGGGTGCTCGCGAGGGCGGGCACCGCGCTGCACGCCGGCGGCACCGTCCACTCGGCGTTCGACGGCGACCAGCTCGACCTCGAGGAGCGCACGTCGCTGCGCCGCGTCGCGGGTCTGTCGACCGAGCTCGAGGACGTCACCGAGGTCGAGTACCGCGAGCTGCGGCTGGAGAAGGTCGTGCTCGTCGGCGTCTGGGGCGCCGGGGGCAGCTCGTCGGCCGCGACGCTCGCCGAGGCCGAGGTCTCGCTGCGCGAGCTGGCGGCGCTCGCCGAGACCGCCGGCTCGCAGGTCCTCGAGGGGCTGCTGCAGCGGCGCGCCAAGCCGGACCCGGGCACGTACCTGGGCTCGGGCAAGGCCGCCGAGCTCGCGTCCGTCGTCGCGTCCGTCGGCGCGGACACCGTCGTCGTCGACGGTGAGCTCGCGCCGTCCCAGCGCCGTGCGCTCGAGGACATCGTGCGCGTCAAGGTCGTCGACCGGACCGCTCTGATCCTCGACATCTTCGCCCAGCACGCCAAGTCCCGGGAGGGCAAGGCGCAGGTCGAGCTCGCGCAGCTCGAGTACCTGCTGCCGCGCCTGCGCGGGTGGGGCGAGTCGATGTCCCGGCAGGCCGGTGGCCAGGTCGGCGGCGCCGGCGCGGGCATGGGCTCGCGCGGTCCCGGTGAGACGAAGATCGAGCTGGACCGCCGCCGCATCCGCAACCGCATGGCGAAGCTGCGCCGCGAGATCGCCGCGATGGAGCCCGCGCGCCTGACGAAGCGCGCGTCGCGCCGCCGCAACGCGATCCCGTCCGTCGCGATCGCGGGCTACACCAACGCGGGCAAGTCGTCGCTGCTCAACCGCCTGACCAACGCGGGCGTGCTCGTCGAGAACGCGCTGTTCGCGACGCTGGACCCGACCGTGCGCCGGGCCGAGACCGTCGACGGTCGCGTCTACACGCTCGCCGACACGGTCGGCTTCGTGCGGGCGCTGCCGCACCAGCTCGTCGAGGCGTTCCGCTCGACGCTCGAGGAGGTCGCGGACGCGGACCTCATCCTGCACGTCGTCGACGCGTCGCACCCGGACCCCGAGGGGCAGATCGCGGCGGTCCGGCACGTGTTCGCCGACATCCCCGGTGCGATGGACGTGCCCGAGATCATCGTGCTCAACAAGGCGGACCTCGCGGCGCCCGAGGCGATCGCGCGGCTGCGCTCGCGCGAGCTGCACTCGATCGTCGTCTCGGCGCACAGCGGCGAGGGCGTCGCCGAGCTGCAGGCCATGATCGCCGACCAGCTCCCGCGCCCCGGCGTGGCCGTCGACGTCGTCGTCCCGTACCACCGGGGCGACCTCGTGAGCCGCGTGCACGAGCACGGCGACATCGACCACGAGGAGCACACGCCCGAGGGCACGGCGCTGCGCGCGCGGGTCGACGAGGCGCTCGCGGCCGAGCTCGAGGCGGCGGCGGTCCGCCGGGCCTGAGCCGGGTCCGCCCGGCCCCTTCCAGGGCTCGGGCTGTCCGGGCGCCGCACTACGCTGGTCCGATGCCGTCCTCCCCGTCCGCCGCCACCCCCGACGAGCGGCCGGAGGGGTCCGACGAGCGCGCCGCCGAGCGGGACCGCGCGGTCGACGCGCTCCTCGACGTCGCGGTCGGCGTGCTCGGAGGGGCGCGGCGCGACGGCCAGCACCGCATGGCGCGCGCGGTCGCCGCGTCGCTCGACTCCGGTGAGCACCTGCTCGTCCAGGCCGGCACCGGCACGGGCAAGTCGCTCGGCTACCTCGTGCCGGCCGTGCGGCACGCGGTGCACGCCGACGAGCGGGTCGTGGTGTCCACCGCGACGCTCGCGCTGCAGCGCCAGGTGCTCACGCGCGACCTGCCGCTGGTGGCCGACGCGCTCGCGCCGCACCTGCCGCGACGCCCGGACATCGCGCTGCTCAAGGGCTGGCACAACTACCTGTGCCTGCACAAGGTCGAGGGCGGCTACCCGGCGGACGACCAGGGCGCGCTGTTCGACCTGCCCGAGCGCGCGGGCGCGGCGGACCACCCGGACACCGGCGAGCCCGCGACGGGCAACCTCGGGCGCCAGGTCGTGCGGCTGCGCGAGTGGGCGCAGGAGACCGACACCGGGGACCGCGACGACCTCGTGCCGGGGGTGAGCGACCGCGCGTGGCGGCAGGTGTCGGTGACGTCCCTCGAGTGCATGGGCTCGGTGTGCCCCAAGCTCGACGAGTGCTTCCCGGAGCGTGCCCGGGCCCAGGCCCGCGAGGCCGACGTGGTGGTCACCAACCACGCGATGCTCGGGATCGCCGCCTCCGGCTCGCCGCACGTGCTGCCGGAGCACGAGGTGCTGGTCGTGGACGAGGCGCACGAGCTCGCCGACCGCGTGACCGCGCAGGCGACGTCCGAGCTGTCGCTGCCCGTCGTGCAGCACGCCGCGCGCGCGGCCCGCCGCCACGGCGGGGTCCCCGCCACGGACCTCGAGGCCGCGGGCGAGGCGCTCGCCGCCGCGATCGTGCCGCTGCCCGAGGGCCGGTTCCCCGACGGGCTGCCGCCCGCGGTGCACGACGCGGTCGCGACCGTGCGCGACGCCGCCCGCACGCTGCTCACGCTGCTCAAGCCCGAGGCCGGCTCCTCCGGCCCCGCCGACGGCGGGCGCAAGGTCGCCCAGTCCGCGGTGCTCACGCTGTTCGAGACCGCGGAGCGGATGACCGCGGACGCCGAGGACCTCGCCCGCACCGTCATGTGGTGCGCGCGGGGCGAGGACCGCTCGGGCGCCGTCACGACGCGCCTGCTCGCGGCGCCCCTGGCCGTGAACGGCCTCATCCGCACCCAGCTCTTCGGCGGCCGCACGGCCGTGCTCACGTCCGCGACGCTCGCGCTCGGCGGGTCGTTCGACCCGATGGCCCGCTCGGTCGGGCTCGAGCTGCGGCCCGACGCCGAGCCCGTCGGACCGACGAGCGTGCCCGGCGCCGAGCCGGCGGCGGCGGAGGACACCGGCCCGGTGCGCTGGCACGGGCTCGACGTCGGCAGCCCGTTCGACTACCCGCGCCAGGGCATCTGCTACGTCGCGCGCCGCCTGCCGCCCCCGGGCCGCGAGCCCGCCACCGAGGCGCAGCTCGACGAGATCGAGGCGCTCGTGCGCGCGTCCGGGGGAGCGACGCTCGGGCTGTTCTCCTCCCGGCGCGCCGCGAACGCCGCGGCCGAGGCGATGCGGGAACGCCTCGACGTCCCCGTCCTGCTCCAGGGCGACGACCAGCTCCCGACGCTCGTCGCGCAGTTCGCCGCCGACGAGCCCACGTGCCTGTTCGGCAGCCTCGCGCTGTGGCAGGGCGTCGACGTGCCCGGACGCGCGTGCCGGCTCGTCGTCATCGACCGGATCCCGTTCCCGCGGCCCGACGACCCCGTGCGGTCCGCGCGCGCCGACGTCGTCGCACGCGCGGGCGGGAACGGCTTCATGGCCGTCTCCGCCACGCACGCGGCGCTCCTGCTCGCGCAGGGCGCGGGGCGGCTCGTGCGCGGGCCGCAGGACAAGGGCGTCGTCGCCGTGCTCGACCCGCGACTGGCCACCGCGCGCTACGGCGAGTTCCTGGCCCGGTCGATGCCCCCGTTCTGGCGGACGACCGACCGTGCCGTCGCGCTCGCCGCGCTCGAGCGTCTGCGTGACTCGTGAGCCGGTAGCCTGCGGGTGACCGGCCGCGCGCTGCCGCAGGTCAGACGCGGCCTCGCCGCCGCGTCGTCGGCGGCCCGCAGCCCGGTCCTCCCGTCCACCGCCGTACCAGGAGGCGCACATGTCCGACCAGATCGCCGAGACGCTGTCCGACGAGGAACCGGCGCCCGCCGTCGCGGGGAGCCACCGGCGCACCTCGAAGGTCGCGATCGTCGGCGCTGGCGCGGTCGGCTCGACCATGGCGTACGCGGCCCTCATGCGCGGGGCCGCGCGCACCGTCGCGCTGTACGACATCAACAAGGCGAAGGTCGAGGCCGAGGCGCTCGACCTCGGGCACGGCATCCAGTTCATGTCGATGGCGGAGGTCGTCGGCTCCGACGACATCGCGGTGTGCGCCGACGCGGACGTCGTGGTGTTCACCGCCGGCGCCAAGCAGAAGCCCGGCCAGACGCGGCTCGACCTCGCCGAGGCGACCATCGGCCTGGTGAGCAAGGTGCTGCCCGCGCTCGTCGAGGTCGCGCCGAACGCCGTGTACGTCATGGTCACGAACCCCGTGGACGTCGTGACGTACGCGTCGCTGAAGATCTCGGGCCTGCCGCCCACGCAGCTGTTCGGCTCGGGCACGGTGCTCGACTCCTCGCGCCTGCGCTACCTCATCGCGAAGCAGACCGGCGTGGCCGTGCAGAACGTGCACGCCTACATCGCGGGCGAGCACGGCGACACCGAGCTGCCGCTGTGGAGCTCGGCGTCCATCGGCGCGATCCCGCTGCTCGAGTGGCAGGGTGTCGACGGCCAGGGCCCGCTCACCAGCGCGGTCCGCGACCAGATCGCGCGCGAGGTCGTCGAGTCGGCCTACCGCATCATCGAGGGCAAGGGCGCGACGAACTACGCCGTCGCGCTGGCGGGCTCGCGGATCATCGAGGCGGTCATCAAGGACGAGCGCCGCGTGCTGCCCGTCTCCTCGCTGCTGAGCGACTACTACGGCATCGACGACGTGTGCCTGTCCGTCCCGTCGATCGTCGGCTCGGAGGGCGTCCTCGACCGCCTGCCCGTCCCGATGTCGGTCGACGAGCTCGCGGGCCTGCGCTCGTCGGCGCAGGCCGTGCGGGACGTGGCGCGCCGCTTCGGCTACTGACGCCCCGGGCACTCGCGTCCGGACGCGCGAACGGCCCGTCGCCCCCTGCGGGGCGGCGGGCCGTTCGACGTGGTGCGTGAGCCGCTCGACGGATCAGTCCGCCCAGGTGCGCTCCTCCCAGCGCTCGCCGTCGGTGCCCGTGCCGGTGTCCGTCGGGGTCCCGTCGGCCGCGCCGCCGACCTCCCCGTCCGCGGCACTCTCCGCGGCGCCCTCCACGGCGTCCGCCTCGGCCCGGGCGTCGGCGTCCGTCCCGGCGGGCGTCGGGGGCGCGGCGGCCTGCGCGAGGTCGCGGGCACGCCCGAGCCGACGACCGAGGTCGGGCGGCGGGTCGGGCAGCCGTCCCGGCACGGTCACAGGCTCCGCAGGACGCTGACCACGCGCCCCAGGACGGTGGCGTCGTCGCCCGGGATCGGGGCGTACGCGGCGTTGTGCGGCAGCAGCCAGACGTGCCCGTCGGCGCGTCGCAGCGTCTTGACCGTGGCCTCGCCGTCGATCATCGCCGCGACGATCTCGCCGTTCTCGGCGACGGGCTGGCGGCGCACGACCACCCAGTCCCCGTCGCAGATCGCGGCGTCGACCATCGAGTCGCCGCTCACCTTGAGCATGAAGAGCTCGCCGTCGCCGACGAGCTGGCGGGGGAGCGGGAACACGTCCTCCACGACCTGCTCGGCGAGGATCGGACCGCCCGCGGCGATCCGGCCGACGAGCGGCACGTAGGCGGGCGGTGCGACCTGCTCGCTGCCGGTGTCGCCGAGCGCCACCTCCGACGGCTGCTCGGGCGCGCCCCACTGCGGGACACCGCGCGAGTCGTCGGGGTGGACGACCTCGATGGCGCGCGGCCGCTTCGGGTCGCGACGCAGGTAGCCCTTGCGCTCGAGCGCGGTGAGCTGGTGCTTGACCGACGAGGGGCTCGTGAGGCCGACGGCCTCGCCGATCTCCCGCATGCTCGGCGGGTAGCCGCGCGTCTCGACGGACACGCGGATGGTCTGCAGGACCAGGCGCTGGCGGGCGGTGAGCCCGTCCGGGCCCGGCGGCGTCTCGGGCAGCTCGTGCACCGTGCCCAGGCGCGCCCCGCCCTCGGCGGTGCCTGCCGCGGGCTGCTGCCCGGGCACGTCGTCGGTTCGCTGGTCCGTCACGTCCACCCCTCCAGTCCGTCCGCCACGGCCGTGGTCGGTCCGGTCGTCCGTGCTCCACCTCGGTGCAGCCGCCCCGCGGCCCCTGGGCCGTCGTCACCCCCGTGGGGGACCTGTCCGACGGTCGTGTCAGTGGTCGGTGGTGCGCTGTTCCTCGTCAGGAAGCCTACGCAGGTGACCAGGTGATTTCAAACATCTGTTCGACATCCCTGGACGCGTGTCGCAGGCCTCTGGTAGAACTCGTACAGACGTACGACGAACACGTGTATGACGAACGTGCGTACGAACGGCCGCCCGCGGCACGTTCGAAGCGGCGGCCCCGGGCCGCCGGCAGGGGCCGGAGCAGACGTCACGGAAGGGGAGAGCGATGAGCGCGATGGTGATCGGGCCGGACCTGGTCGGTGCTGCCCGCGGGGTGCGCCGCGAGCGTGAGAACGCCCGTCCGCGGCGGCTCTCCGCGGCGCCTGCGTCCGCGCGGGGCGCCGCTCCGGCGCCCTCGCTGCCGCTGCGCCTCACGCGGCGCGGGCGCGTCGTGGTCTCCCTGCTCGCGCTGGCGCTCTCCGGGGGCGCGTTCCTGCTCGGCTCCTACGCGGCGGCGGGCGCGACGGAGGAGCCCGTGGTGGACACGTACGTCGTGCGCAGTGGCGACACGCTCTGGGACATCGCCGCCGCGTCGCGCGCCGAGGGGGAGTCCGTGCAGGAGCAGGTGCGTGAGCTCGTCCGCCTCAACGGCATGTCCGGCGCGCACGTGGACGCCGGGCAGACGCTGCTGGTCCCGCGGGGCTGAGCGCGGGACGGTTGCCCGCGGCTCCGGGCGTCGGGGGCGAGGCGCCGTCCGCCCGTCGTCACAGGCGGGGCGTCGGTTCCTCCGGACGGGTGACGTGTGCCCGTGCCCGTGCGGGGCGTCGTGCGCGGCGCGGCCTGCTTGCGACCGCCCAACGTGTGCCCTACCGTCGCGTGGGCGACGCGCGCGTACGGCGCGCGGCGGTCCGACGACAGCGACACAGGAGGCTCGAGGGTGCACTGCCCGTTCTGCCGGCACCCGGACTCGCGGGTCGTCGACTCGCGCACGTCGGACGACGGTTCGTCCATCCGGCGACGCCGTCAGTGCCCCTCGTGCAACCGGCGGTTCACGACCGTCGAGACCACCAGCCTCTCCGTGGTGAAGCGGTCGGGCGCGACGGAGCCGTTCAGCCGCGACAAGATCGCGAACGGCGTCCGCAAGGCGTGCCAGGGACGGCCCGTCAGCGAGGACGACCTCGCGCTGCTCGCGCAGAAGGTCGAGGAGACGCTGCGCTCGTCCGGCTCGGCCGAGATCGACGCGTACGAGATCGGGCTGGCGATCCTCGGTCCGCTGCGGGAGCTCGACGAGGTCGCCTACCTGCGGTTCGCCAGCGTCTACCAGGCGTTCGACTCCCTCGAGGACTTCGAGGCGGCGATCACCGTCCTCCGAGCGGAGCGCGCCGACCGCGACCGTGCGGACGCGGCCGACGACGAGGACGCGGCGGACGTCGAGGCGGCCGAGGGGACCTCCGCGACCGCCGGCTGAGCCGCAGCGCGGGCGGCACGCCGCCGACGCAGCCGACACCAGGGCCGTCCGGAGCACGCCGGCCCGAGGGTTACGGTCGGAGCATGCTCCCTGACGACGTGTTCCTCCTGCGCACCCCGGGTGCGCCCGTGCTCCTGCCCGACGGCTCGGCGGCGGTCGTCGCCGTCTCCCGGCCCGACGCCGAGGCGGACGAGTACCGCGGCGGCCTGTGGCTCGTGCCGCTCGACGGCGGCACGCCGCGGCCGCTGACCCGCGGGCACCACGACTCCGACCCGGACGTCTCGCCCGACGGCCGGTGGGTCGTGTTCGTGCGCGGCGGGGGCGGCGGCAAGCCGCAGCTCCACGTCGTGGAGGCGACCGGCGGCGAGCCGTTCCGCGTGACCGACCAGCCGCTCGGTGCCGCGCAGCCGCGGTTCTCCCCGGACGGCCGCCGGGTCGCGTACGTGGCCCGGGTGCCCGAGGAGGGGCGCTACGTCGCGGACGGCGACCCCGGCGCGGAGCGCCCCCGGCACATCACGCAGCTGCGCAACCGCGCCGACGGCGTGGGGTTCGTGCGCGACCGGGCCCGGCAGCTCTTCGTCCTCGAGCTCCCGGAGGAGCGGGACACGTCGGTGCCGGTGCCGCGGTCCGTGGCGCTGACGTCGGGCGACGAGGACGTCGACGCGCCGCGCTGGTTCCCGGACGGCGGCGCGGTCGCGGCGGTGCTGCGGCGGCACGCGACGCGCGAGGAGGACCTCCGCCGGGACGCGGTGGCGGTCGTCGTCCCGCAGGACCTGGCCTCCGCGGACGGCCACGCGCCGGTCGTGCCGCTCACGGACGCCGACACCGGGTCCGACGTCGCCGTGGCCCAGGTGCTGCCCGGCGACGACCGCGTGTGGCTGCTGGCGGAGGACGTGGGCGCGTCGGGGCGGGACTTCGTCGCGGCGCTCACGGGGCTGTTCGAGGTGCCGCTGACGCCGTTGGGGACGCCGGCGGGCCCGGCGCGGCGCGTCACGGACGCCGACGAGGTCGACCTGGACCCGGGCGTGCTCGTGGCGGCCGAGGGCGGTGTGCTGGTCGCGCCGCTGCGCTCGGGCGCGGTGCACCTGGTCCACGTCGCGCCGGACGGGTCGTCGCGCGACCTCGTCGGGGGTGACGTCGTCGTCTCGGGCGCCCACGCGGCGTCGGGCGTCGTCGTGGCCGTCCGGGCGACCGCGACCACCGCCGGCGACGTGGTGGTGGCAGGGGAGGACCCGCTCGAGCCGCGCGTGCTCACGGACTGGTCGGCGCCGCTGCGGGCCACGGGCCGGGTGCGGGTACCCGAGCGTCTGGTCGCGCACGCGCCCGACGGGTACCGCGTCGAGGGCTGGCTGGCGACGCCCGACCCGCAGCGGTTCGCCGGCCCGCACCCGACCGTGCTGCTCATCCACGGCGGGCCGTTCGCGCAGTACACGCACGCGCTGTTCGACGAGGTGCAGACGCTCGTCGAGGCGGGCTACGCCGTCGTGCACGGCAACCCGCGCGGCTCGTCGGGCCGGGGCCGCGCGCACGGTCGCGCGATCCGCCGGGCCTTCGGCACGGTGGACGCGGACGACGTGCTCGCGCTGCTCGACGCGGCGCTGGCCGACGACCGGCTCGACGCGTCGCGCACGGGGGTCATGGGCGGTTCGTACGGCGGCTACCTCACGGCGTGGCTGACGACGCGCACGCAGCGGTTCGCCGCGGCGGTCGTCGAGCGCGGGTTCCTCGACCCGGTGAGCTTCACGGGCTCGAGCGACATCGGCTGGTTCTTCGGGCTCGAGTACCTGGGGGACCCGGACACGGAGGCGGAGCTGGTCGCGTCGCAGTCGCCGATGGCGCACGTGGGCGCGGTGCGGACCCCGACGCTCGTCGTGCACTCCGAGCAGGACTGGCGCTGCCCGGTCGAGCAGGGGTACCGGTGGTTCGTCGAGCTGCGGCGCCGGGGCGTGCCCAGCGAGCTGCTGCTGTTCCCGGGCGAGGGGCACGAGCTCACGCGATCGGGCCGCCCGTCGCACCGCGTGGTGCGCTTCGAGCACGTCCTCGACTGGTGGCGCCGCATGCTCCCGGTCGAGGCGGAGGTGCCCGCCCGGGACGGGGGGAGCGCGGCCTGAGCGGGATTGGGGTGGCACCGGCGTGGCGCGTCGGCCAGGCTGGGGTGTCGACGACGAGGAGGTGCCGATGGCGCACGACGAGACCAAGCCGGCCGTGAGCGAGGACGCGAAGGCCAAGTTCCGCGAGGCGCTCGAGCGCAAGAAGGGCGCGACGCACCGGACCGCGGACGGGCAGTCGAACACGGGTGCCGTGCACGGGCCCGAGACCTCCGGTCCCGGTCAGCGCCGGTTCCAGCGCAAGTCGGGCTCGTCCTGACCCTGCGACCGTGACGCGAGGGCCCCGGCCACCATGCGGTGGCCGGGGCCCTCGTGCGTCGGGGGTCGTCGGACCCGCGACGGGTCAGGACAGCAGGCGCAGGCGGATCGCCTCGGGCTGCGAGCGCAGCGCGGTGACGAGCGAGTCGTCGACGGGCGAGCCGGCGTCGGTGACCACGTAGCCGAGCTCGCCGCGCGTGGCCAGGAGCTGGCCCTCGATGTTCACGCCGTGCTCGGCGAGGGTCGCGTTGACCTTGGCGAGCACGCCGGGGACGTTGCGGTGCAGGTACGCGATGCGGTGCACGCCCGGCGGCTGGTCGAGCGCGACGTTCGGCAGGTTGACCGACAGGGTGGTCGAGCCGGTGGCGAGGTAGTCGCGGACCTTGTGCGAGACGAACTGGCCGATGGCCTCCTGCGCCTCCTCGGTGGACCCACCGGTGTGCGGGGTGAGGATGACGTTCGGCAGCCCGCGCAGCTCGGAGTCGAACGGGTCGCCCTTGCGCTTGGGCTCGACGGGGAACACGTCGACGGCCGCGCCCGCGAGGTGGCCGGAGACGATCGCGTCGCGCACCGCGGCGGGGTCGACGACGAAACCGCGCGACAGGTTGAGCAGGATCGAGCCGGGCTTCATGCGGGCGATCTGCGGGGCGCCGAAGAAGCCCGCGTTGCCGGGCCGGCCGTCGACGTGCAGCGTGACGACGTCGGCCGTCTCGAGCAGCTCGTCGAGCGACGACGCGCGGCGCGCGTTGCCGAGCGCCAGCTTCTCGGCCGTGTCGTAGAAGACGACGGACATGCCGAGGTTCTCGGCGAGCACCGACAGCTGGGTGCCGATGTTGCCGTAGCCGATGATCCCGAGCGTGCGCCCGCGGACCTCGTGCGCGCCCGTGGCGGACTTGTTCCAGATGCCGTCGTGCATCTCCTTGTCGAAGACGGTCAGGCGGCGGGTGAGCGCGATGATGTCGGCGATCGCGATCTCGACGACGGAGCGCGTGTTGGAGAACGGCGCGTTGAACGTCGCGATGCCGCGGGAGGCGGCGGCGCGCAGGTCGATCTGGTTGGTGCCGATGCAGTAGGCGCCGATGGCGACGAGGTCGGGCGCCTGCGCGATGACGTCGGCGGTGACCTGGGTCTTGGACCGGATGCCGAGCAGGTCGACGCCCTGCAGCGCATCGACGAGCTCGGACTCGTCGAGCGCGCCGGTGCGCGTCGTCACGTCGAAGCCGGCCGCCTCCAGGATGGTGCGGGCCTGCGGGTGCAGATTCTCGAGAAGAAGGGCCTTGGGCACGAGGCCATCGTGCGCCTGTCCGGGTGCTGGGCGCGGGGGTGTCCGACTCGCGGACATCTGTCGCGCCGGGTCCGCGCGGCGGCGCGTCGGCCTCAGAAGCCCGCGGGCAGGTCCCGGGCGTGCAGCACGCGCAGCGCGCGCGTCGGGCGGGTCATCGCCACGTACAGGTCGCCCGCGGACTGCGCGAGCACCTCGGACGGCTCGACCAGCACGACGACGTCGAACTCCAGGCCCTTGGCCTCGCGCGGCGTGAGCACCACGACGGGGGCGTCCAGGTCGAGCACCCCCTCGGGCGGCAGGGGCAGCCCCGCCTCCCGCCCCGCGGCCCGCAGCCCCGCCACGCGCTCGGGCACCGCGATCACCGCGACGCGCCCCGCGCCGGACTCGTCGTGCACCGCGCGCGACGCCTCGCCCGCGGCGGTCGTCGCCGCCTGCGTGAGGTCGTCCTCGGCGACCTTCGTCACCTCGAGCGCGTCCGGCACGTCCCGCGCGGACGTCAGCGGCGAGCGCGCGAGCCCCGCGGCGTCCGCGACGCGACCGGCCGCGTCCGCCACGGCGGCGGGCGTGCGGTAGTTCACCGTGAGCTCGGCCTGACGCCACGAGCCGCGCAGCACCGGGTCGAGCATCGACGCCCACCGGCGCGCGCCCGCGGCCGACGAGGTCTGCGCGACGTCGCCGACGATCGTGAGCGACCGCGTCGGGACGCGGCGCAGCAGGGCGCGCCACGCCATCGCGGACAGCTCCTGCGCCTCGTCGACGACGACGTGCCCGTACGTCCACGTGCGGTCGGCGGCGGCGCGCTCGGCGGTCGTGAGCGCGGGGCCCGACGAGGTGAACCGGTCGGCCAGCAGCTCGGCGGAGACGAACGCGCTGCCGCCGGTCTGCTCGAGCACCTGGCGGGCGAACGCGATCTCCCGCTGCCGGGCCTCGTTGGCCGCTCGGGCCTGCGCCTTGGCGGCCTGGTCGTCCTCGCCGAGCAGCTCGGCGGCCTCGTCGAGCAGCGGCACGTCCGCGGGCGTCCATGGCGCGTCCGCGGGCCGCTCGAGCAGCGCGCGCTCGCGCGGCGTGAGCTGCGGCGCGGCCGACTCCAGGCGCCACGGCTTGGCGTACAGGTCGGACAGCAGCTTCTCGGGCGTGAGCGGCATCCAGGCGAGGTTCAGCGCGATGCGGATCTCCCGCGTGGTGCGCAGCTCCTCGAGGATCTCGCCGCGCTCGTCGGGCGGCACGTCGAACGCCAGCTGCTCGACGTACTGCGACGCGAGCCGACCGAGCATGTCCCGCACGAACGCGACGCGCGCGAGGTTGTGCGGGCGGTGCAGCCGGCGCGCCCGCGCGATCGCCTGGCTGACGTCGGACGGGCGCACGACGACGGTGCGCCCGTCGATGCGCACGCTCGTCGGCTCCGCAGGGACGCGCTGGCGGTCCCGAACCGCGCGTGCGACCACCTTGGCCATGACCGCGCGGCCCTTGATCGCGGCGACCTCGTCGCTCTCGGTGCCGGTCGCGACGACGCCGGGCACGAGGTCCGCGACGGTGGTCGTCACCACGCCCGTCTCGCCGAGCGACGGCAGCACCTGGTCGATGTACCGCAGGAACGTGCGTGACGGGCCGACGAGCAGCACGCCCGAGCGCTCGAGCACGCGGCGGTGCGCGTACAGCAGGTACGCCGCGCGGTGCAGCGCGACGGCGGTCTTGCCCGTGCCGGGACCGCCCTGCACGACGAGCGCGCCCGTCAGCTCGGAGCGGATGATCGCGTCCTGCTCCGCCTGGATCGTCGAGACGATGTCACCCATCCGGCCGGTGCGGCCCGCCCGCAGCCCCGCGAGCAGCGCGCCCTCGCCGGAGAGCCCCGCGAGGGCCTCCGGGTCGCCGTCGAGCAGGTCGAGGTCGAGCACCTCGTCCTCGACACCCGTCACGGTGCGCCCGCGCGTGACCACGTGCCGGCGGCGCCGCACGCCGTCCGGGTGGGCCGCCGTCGCCCGGTAGAACGCGCGCGCCGCGGGCGCACGCCAGTCCGTGAGCAGCGGCGTCTGCTCGGGGTCCGTCAGCCCGATGCGGCCGACGTAGCGGGTCGCGCCGTCGTCGAGGTCGAGCCGCCCGAACACGAGGCGCTCCTCGACGGCCTCGAGCTGCGCGACCCGGTCCTCGTACAGGGTGGCGAACGCGTCGCGCTCGCTGCGGTTCTGCGGCGAGCCTGTGGGCCCCTCGCGGCGCACCGCGGCGAGCCGCGCCCGGGCCTGCGCGCGCAGCTCGTCGAGCCGGCCGTAGACGACGTCGACCTGCCGCTGCTCGAGAGCGATCTCGTCGTCCGTGGTCGTCACGCGGGCGTCCTCCTGAGTTCGGCGTCGTCCGGGCGGTCGCCTCGTGGGGCCGGCCCGGCGGACAAGGGCCGTCCATTCTTCCACCACTCGGCCGCAGGAGGCGACGACCGCCGCCCGTGCGTGTCCGCCTGGTGTCGGAGGCGGCGCTCTGACCTGCGAGGTCGCGCGGTCGCCCGTACGCTGCGCATGGCCGAGGAAGGAGACACGCGTGATCGAGGTCGACGTCGCGCCCGCGGGAGCCGGGACGGCCCCGCCGCGCCTGCTCGTCGTCGAGGACGACGAGGGCGACTGGGTGCTGGCCTCCGAGCACCTCGCGGACGCCGGTCTGGACGCCGACCTGCGGCGCGCCCGCACGCTCGACGAGGCCGTCACGATGCTCGACGTCGACTGCGTGCTGCTCGACCTCGGCCTGCCCGACGCCGCGGGGTTGCCCGCCCTGGAGCGGCTGCTCGCGGCCGGCGCGCCCGCGGTCGTCGTGCTCACGGGGCTCGCGGACGCCCGCGCCGGGGTCGCCGCCGTGGCCGCCGGCGCGCAGGACTACCTCGACAAGAGCGAGGTCGACGGGCAGCGCCTCGCGCGCTCGGTGCGGTACGCGATCGCCCGGCGCCGTCTGGAGGACGCGGACCGTGCGCTCTACCGCAGCCTCGTGCGCGAGCAGGAGACCACCCGGCTCGAGCAGGCGCTGCTGCCGCGGCCCGTCGTGCCCGACACGGACCTCGAGGTGGCGGTCGGGTACCGCGCCGGCCGGGACGGCGTGCTCGGCGGCGACTTCTACGACGCGGTGCAGCGCTCCGACGGGACGGTGCTCGCGATGGTCGGCGACGTGTGCGGGCACGGGCCCGACGAGGCCGCGCTCGGCGCGACCCTGCGCACGGCGTGGCGCACGCTCGTCCTCGCCGAGGTCCCGACGCGCGACGTGCTCGGGCTGCTGGAGCGCGTGCTCGAGGCGGAGCGGCCCAGCCCGGAGATCTTCACGACCGTCGCGATGGTCGCGGTCGACGCCGACCGCGCCGGCGCCGACGTGTACCTCGCGGGCCACCCCGTGCCGTTCCTGCTCGGACCGCCGAGCCGGCTCACGAGCGGCGAGCGCCGCGGCCGTGCGCTGGGCGTGCCGGTCACGGGCGGCTGGGAGCCGCTGCACCTCGACCTCGGCGCACGGTGGGGGCTGCTGCTGCACACCGACGGGCTCATGGAGGCGACGCTCGCGGGGTCGAGCGAGCGGCTCGGCAAGGCGGGGCTCGTCGCGGTGGTCGACGAGGCGCTCGCGGCCTGCGCGCGGGACGCCGACGGCCCCTCGCTCGTCGAGCGCGTCATCGAGGGCGTGCGCGCGCGCCACGGCGGCGACCTCGTCGACGACGCGGCCGTGGTCGTCGTCGGGCGGCACGGGTGAGCGCCGGCGCGCGGGCCGCGCACGACGAGACGCTGCGCCGCCGGCTGCGGCGGTGGTTCGGCGTCGTCGGCGTCGTGCTCGTCCTGCTCGTCACCGTCGCGGCCGTCGCGTACGCGCAGCAGGTGCGACGCCAGGAGATCGTCACGCAGGACCTGTTCGACGCGATCACGGCGACGGACGAGGCCTACATCGCCCTCATCGACGCCGAGACCGGGCTGCGTGGCTACGCGCTCACGGGCGACCCGGAGTTCCTCGCACCGTACGACACCGCGCACGCCCGGCCCGTCGGGCTCGTCGACGTCGCCACGCGCGTGGGCGAGGTGCGCAGCGACACGGGCCTGGCCGCCGCGGCGGAGCGCGCCGAGCGTCTCGCGCAGGCCTGGTACGACGACTACGCCGAGCCCCTCGTCGCGCAGATCGAGGCGGAGGGGACCGGGTCCGTCGACGACGCGCAGGTCGCCGAGGGCCGCGCGCAGTTCGACGAGGTGCGCTCGGCGGTCCGCGCGCTCGTGGACGAGCTGCGCGGGCTGCGCGCCGACGTCGCGGGCGAGCTCTCGGCGTGGACGCGCGTGGCGAGCGTCGTCGTGCCGCTCCTGGTGGGCGTCGTCGTCGTGCTCGGCGCGGGCACGTGGTTCGCGCTGCGCCGATGGGTGCTCGAGCCGCTCGAGCGCGTGGGCGCGGACGTGCGGCTCGTCGCGTCGGGCGACCTCGCGCACCCGGTGACGGTGACCGGCCCGGGCGAGGTCGCCACGCTCGCGACGGACGTCGAGCAGATGCGCACGACGCTGGTCACGGCCATGGGACGCGCGGACCGGGCGCGCACGCAGGTCGAGGCCGCGCACGCGCAGCTCGCCACGCAGGCCGAGGAGCTGCGCCGCTCGAACCGCGACCTCGAGCAGTTCGCGTACGTCGCGTCGCACGACCTGCAGGAGCCGCTGCGCAAGGTCGCGAGCTTCACCCAGCTCCTGCAGAAGCGCTACGGCGGGCAGCTCGACGAGCGCGCGGACCAGTACATCGGCTTCGCCGTCGACGGCGCCAAGCGCATGCAGCGGCTCATCCAGGACCTGCTCGGCTTCTCCCGGGTGGGGCGCGTGGGGCGCGAGGTCACCGACGTGGACCTGGGGTCCGCGCTCGCGCAGGCGCTCGAGCAGCAGTCGGAGGCCGTCGCCGAGGTGGGTGCGGCCGTCACGCACGACGACCTGCCGACCGTGCGCGGCGAGGAGCCCCTGCTCGTGCAGCTCTTCGCGAACCTCGTCGGGAACGCCGTGAAGTTCCGGCACCCGGACCGGCCCGTCCGCGTGCACGTCTCGGCGCGTGCCGTCGAGGACGGCTGGGAGCTCGCCTGCGAGGACGACGGCATCGGGATCGACCCGCAGTACGCCGAGCGTGTCTTCGTCATCTTCCAGCGCCTGCACGCCAAGGACGTGTACGAAGGGACCGGGATCGGCCTCGCGCTGTGCAAGAAGATCGTCGAGTACCACGGGGGCCGGATCTGGGTCGACCGGCCGACGACCCTCGCGGGGGCGCACGTCGCCTGGACGCTCCCGACCCGGCCCGCGGGGGACGACACCGACGAGCCCGCGGGCACGGAGCCCGCCCGCACGGCGCCGCACGACCCGGCACCACCCGGCGCCGTGACCGAACCCGCCCGTCCCTGACGGGCACCCGACCACCGCACGGCACCACCCGACCCGCGTCCTGACCGCACGCCCCGAACGGAGCACCCCATGCCCGCACGCAAGACCATCGACGTCCTGCTCGTCGAGGACGACCCCGGCGACGTGCTCATGACGCGGGAGGCGTTCGAGCACAACAAGGTGCGCAACACGCTGACCGTCGTCGCCGACGGCGTGAGCGCGCTCGCGTACCTGCGCAAGGAGGGCGAGTACGCGGACGCGACGACGCCGGACCTCGTGCTGCTCGACCTCAACCTGCCGCGCATGGACGGGCGCGAGGTCCTGCAGGCCCTGAAGTCCGACGACCGCCTGCGCTCCATCCCGGTCGTGGTGCTCACCACGTCGGAGGCGGAGGAGGACGTCGTGCGCTCCTACTCGCTGCACGCCAACGCGTACGTGACCAAGCCCGTCGACTTCGACGCGTTCATCACCGTGGTCAAGCAGATCGACGAGTTCTTCGTCGAGGTCGTGCGCCTGCCGCAGCACTGACCCGGGAATCGCAGCCGGGGCGGGTGCGTTGTGCAGCGCAGACGCCCCGGCTCCGCCCGGGGGAGGACGCCACGCGAGGAGCACTCACGAGGATGCTGGACCCCAGCGAGATCTACGAGGTGGACCCGGCGGTCGAGGCCGAGGTCCGGGCACGGTCCCTGGCGCAGGGCAGCGGGCCGGTGCTCGTGCACGCGGTGCGCGGGTTCGTCGACGCGGGCGCGACCGGCCAGCTGGCGGTCGAGCACCTGGTCGAGGAGCTGCCGCACGCGCGGCTGGCGACGTTCGACCACGACCAGCTCGTCGACTACCGCTCGCGGCGCCCCGTCATGACGTTCGACGCGACGACGTGGACGGACTACGCCGAGCCGGAGCTCGTCGTGGACCTCGTGCGCGACGCCGAGGGCGTGCCGTTCCTGCTGCTGCACGGCGCGGAGCCGGACGTCCAGTGGGAGCGCTACGTCGCGGCGGTGCGCCAGCTCGTCGAGCGGTTCGACGTGCCGCTCACGGTCGGGCTGCACGGCATCCCGATGGGGCTGCCGCACACGCGCCCGGTGTCGCTGACCGCGCACGCGACCCGCGGCGAGCTCGTCGCGGACCACCCGTCGTGGTTCGGGACGGTCCAGGTGCCGGCGAGCGTGGGTGCGCTGCTCGAGCTGCGGCTCGGGGAGTCGGGGCACGACGCGATGGGCTTCGCGGTGCACGTGCCGCACTACCTCGCGCAGTCGCAGTACCCGCAGGCGACGATCGCGGGTCTGCGGGCGGTGGAGCGGGCCACCGGCCTGGACCTGCGCACGGGCCGGCTCGAGGAGGCGGCGGCGGACGCGACGCTCGAGATCGAGCGCCAGGTCGCCCAGTCCGACGAGGTCCGCGAGCTGGTGTCGGCGCTCGAGGAGCAGTACGACGCGTTCAGCCGGAACGCCGGCCGCACGAGCCTGCTGGCGCAGTCGACCGACCTGCCCACGGCCGACGAGATCGGCGCCGAGTTCGAGCGCTTCCTCGCGCAGCAGGGGGACGACACGGCCGGGTGACGGCCCTGGTCACCCGGGCGGCCCAGCCGGGGTGCATGTTTACCCAATCGTTGTCGAATCGAGCCGAACCAGCGCGCGCAGACGTGGCGCAGCACACATCGCCGGTGCAAGGATCCATCTCGTTGCAGTGGCGTGATCGCTTGACCGGTGCCCTCGCCCTCCGGATCCCCCGGCGGGCGGGTGTCCCACCAGCCGCGAGGCTGGCCCACCCGGTGCAGGACGTGAGGCATTGCGGCAACGGGAGCGGAGCAGGTCCGCGCCCGTCACCGAGTGGAACGACAAGGAAGCAAGACATGGCACAGGGTGCTGTCAAGTGGTTCAACGCTGAGAAGGGCTACGGGTTCATCGCCCAGGACGGCGGCGGCGCCGACGTCTTCGTCCACTACTCCGCGATCCAGACGCAGGGCTACCGGACCCTCGAGGAGGGTCAGCGCGTGGAGTTCGAGATCACGCAGGGCCAGAAGGGCCCGCAGGCCGAGCAGGTCCGCCCGCTCTGAGCCCGGCCCGCGCCCGCGGCGCGAGCGTTCCACGAAGGGGTCGTCGTCGTCACGGCGACCCCTTCGTGCTGCCCGGGTCCCGCAGCACGGGCGCCGCGCCGACGAGCGCGCGCAGCTCGTCGCCGCGCAGCAGGCGTGCGGGCGCGGGGAGGCTGCGCACCGCGCGCGCGAGGCCCGCGACGGCGAGGAGGTCCGGGTCGTCGGAGGCGGCGAGGACGACGTTGCCGTAGCCGCGCCCGCGCAGGAGCGACGGCTCGGCGACCGCGGCGACGTCCGCGAACACGTCCGCGAGCGTCGCGGCCTCGCTGCGCGCCCGCGTGAGCGCGCAGCCGTCCGCGCAGTTGACGAGGTAGACCCCGCCGGGGCGCAGCACGCGTGCGACGTCGCGCACCATCTCGACGGTCGTGACGTGCGCGGGGGTCGTCGCGCCCGCGAACACGTCCCGCACGACGACGTCGGCGGACGCGTCGGGCATGCGCGCGAGCTCGGCGCGCGCGTCGCCCGCCCGGATGCGCAGCGCGGGGGAGCGCGGCAGCGCGAACCAGGTGCGCACGAGCTCCGGGAGGCTCGTGTCGAGCTCCACGGCGACCTGCCGCGAGCCGGGCCGCACCCAGTCCAGGGCGCGCGCGAGCGCGCAGCCGGCCGCCCCGAGGTGCACGACGTCCAGCGGGTCGCCGGGGCGCAGGACGTCGACGACGAGCGCCATCTGCTGCATGTACTCGAACGCGAGCACGCCGGGGTCCTCGAGGTCGAGGTAGCTGCTCGGGACGCCGTTGACCATCAGCGTGGCGCCGGCCGCGTGGTCGGGGTCGGGGACGACCTCGACGGTCCCCGTGGCGATCTCGACCGGGCCGCGCGGCCACGTGTCGCGCAGCGCGCGCACGTCGGGGCGACGGCCGCGGCCGGGCAGGGGGCCGGGTGTGGGTGCTCGGTGGGAGCCTGTGCGTCGTCCGGCCATGAGGTCGACTCTAGGGCGCGGCCCGGGAGCCCGACGGCACGCGCCGGTGCAGGTCGCGCGGTCGGGGGCCGCGGGACGGGTTGACGGGATCGAACACGCGTTCGATACTGGGTGGACGTCAGGCGGAGGAGAGGTGGTCGAGATGACGATCCCCAGCGGTCGTGCGCAGGAGCTGCTGGCTCGCGCCGACGCCGAGCTGCTCGCCGCCCAGTACTCGACCGAGCCGTGGGAGCGGTTCGGGCACGCGCACCTCGCCGGGCTGCGGGCCGGAGCCGCCGTGGTGGCCCGCCGCGGGACCCCGGTGGGCCGCGGAGCGCCCCGGACGGTGTGGGGGATGCTCACGCGGGTCGCGCCCGAGCTCGCGGGCCTCGCGCAGTTCTTCGCGGACGGCGCGGCGCTGCGCTCGGCGGTCGACGCCGGCCGCTTCGACCAGGTGGACGACGAGCGCGCGGAGCGGACGCTGTGCGCCGCGGAGGACCTCGTCGACGCCGCCCGTGCGCTCGTGCTCGCGGACGACGCCGAGGCGGCGGCCGCGCGGTCCGACGGACCGCGCATGCTCGCGGTGCGTGCGTCATGAGCCGGGGCCCGCGCGCGGCCCACGTCCGGCGTGACTGGGGGTCGAGCGAGGAGGGCTGCTCGATCCTGCACGTCGACATGGACGCGTTCTTCGCGTCGGTCGAGCTGGCGCGGCGCCCGCAGCTGCGCGGCAAGCCGGTGATCGTCGGCGGTGCGGCGCGCGGCGTCGTGCTCGCCGCGACGTACGAGGCGCGCGCGTTCGGCGTCCACTCCGCGATGCCGATGTCGACCGCGATGCGCATGTGCCCGCAGGCGGTCGTCGTGCCGCCCGACCACCGCGCGTACCACGAGGTGTCCGCGGGCGTCATGGAGGTCCTCGCGGACGTCACGGCGCTGGTCGAGCAGGTGAGCGTCGACGAGGCGTTCCTCGACGTCGGGGGTGCGCGCCGCCGGCTGGGGCCGCCCACGCAGATCGCCGCGGAGATCCGCCGCACCGTGCGGCAGCGGTACGGGATCACGTGCTCGGTCGGGATCGCCGCGACCAAGTTCGTGGCCAAGCTGGCGTCGGGGCACGCGAAGCCGGACGGCGTCCTGCTGGTCCCGCGCGCCGCGACCGTGCCGTTCCTGCGCGAGCTGCCGGTCGGGGCTTTGTGGGGCGTGGGGGAGCGCACCGAGGCGGCGCTCGCCCGGTGGGGCATCACGACCGTCGCGGAGCTCGCCGACAGCGACGTCGCCGTCGTCCAGCGGGCGATCGGCAAGGTCGCCGGTGCGCACCTGTACGACCTCGCGTGGGGCCGTGACCCGCGGCCCGTCCGGCCCGGCCGGGAGGAGAAGTCCATCGGCGCGGAGGAGACGTTCGTCACGGACGAGCACGACCTCGGAGTCGTGCAGGCCAAGGCGCTCGAGCTGTCCGACAAGTGCGCGCGCAGGATGCGGCAGCGCTCGCTCGTCGGGCGGACCGTGAGCGTGAAGGTCCGCACGTCCGACTTCCGCACGCTGACGCGCTCGCGCACGCTGGCCGCACCGACCGACGTCGGACGGGAGATCTACCTGGCCGCCCGGGCGCTCCTGGCGGGCGTGGACCTGCGGGGACTGCCCGTTCGGCTCGTCGGCGTGCGCGTCGACTCGCTGTCCCCGGCGGCCGAGGCGGTGCGCCAGCCGACCCTCGACGAGGTGGCCGGCGAGGGCCCCGGTCCGGCCGAGGCGCGCCGGGAGGCCGAGCGGGCGATGGACGTCGTCAGGGAGCGGTTCGGGTCGCGCGCGATCCGGTCGGCCGCGGCTCTCGACGCGCCGTCCCCGGATCGCTCGACTACCACCTTCCAGGTGGCGGATCTATCCTGATCCCGACACGTTCGTCGACACAGACCATCGGGGGTCGGGATGCCTCTCTCTGAGTACGAGCAGCGCGTCCTGGAGCAGATGGAGCGCCAGCTCGCGTCCGACGACCCACGCCTGGCCAACACGCTGACCCAGCGCGGCCGCCGGCCCGTGGGTCGCTACGTCATCGCCGCCGTCGGCGTGGCGCTCGGGCTGCTGCTGCTCGTGTTCGGGGTCGCCCAGAGCCTTCCGCTCCTCGGCGTGGTGGGGTTCGTCGTCATGTTCGCCGCCGTCGCGTACGCGTTCGCGCGCCCGCACCGCGCCTCCGGTCCGGCCGGGGTGGTCGCGGAGGACGGCACCGTGCGCAAGCCCGGCAAGGCTGGCCGCGCCAAGGGCCAGGGCTTCATGGCTCGCATGGAGGAGCGCTGGGACCGCCGTCGCGGCGAGCAGGGCGGCCTCTGACCGCCGGCGTCCCCCACTGACGCGACCTCGACCCTCCGACGGTCGAGGTCGCTGCTCTGCTCGGCGGCCCCGTGCGTGCCTGCCGGGGTCCGACGAGGCCGGGGCGTCAGCGGCGCGTGCCGGCGTGCTCCCGCGGCGGCGCCGCGACCGCCCGCCGCGCGCGGCGGGCGAGCACGTGCGACACCCCGGGCAGCGCACGGACCGTGTGCGCGAACGCCCCGGACCGCGTGACCCCCGCCCCGCGCACGCCGGCCAGCACGCGCTCGACGCGGGCCACGGCTGCGCCGGGCTCCTGCTCGAGCGGCTGCGGGGCGTAGCGCTCCGCCTCCACGCTGCGCACGAGCTCGCGCAGCGCGACGAGGGCGTCGGCGTCGAGCGGGCGGTTCGCGAGGGACTCGACCTGACGCGCGACGACGGGCACGGCACCGCGCGGCGTCGTCGCCGACGACCAGCGGATGCCGAACCGGGCGAGCCCGCGGCGCAGCCGGACCCACGCCTGCTCGGGCGTGAGGTCGGCGAGCACCCGGGCGCGGCGGCGCGTCGCGAGCCACACCACGACCGCGGCGAGCACGAGCACCAGCACGACCGTCAGCACGACGGGGAGCCAGGAGGCGTCGTCCGTGGTGGTCACGGTGCTCGGGACCGTCGTCGGCACCGCGGTGGCCTGTCCCTGCGGCCCGACGGTCGGCATCGCCTCCGCGGTCGGGGTGGCGCTGCCGCCGGCGTTGACGAGCGGGTCGCTCCAGGGCGGCGGCGCGCCGGTCTGCACGGCGGGTGTCGGCTCGAACCGCAGCCAGCCGTGCCCCTCGAAGTACAGCTCGGGCCACGCGTGCGACTGCTGCCCGGTGATGACGTACGCGCCGTCGCTCGCGGTTCCCGGCAGGAAGCCCACGGCCATGCGGGCGGGGATGCCGAGCGTGCGGGCCATGACCGTCATGGCGGTGGCGAACTGCACGCAGTAGCCCTGCCGGGACTCGAGGAAGTCCCAGACGGCGTCCTGCGTGCGCGCCGGGGCGACGCGCGTGTCGTAGGTGAAGTTCGCGGCGGACCGCAGGTAGGACTGCAGCGCCATCGCCGCCTCGTACGGCGACGAGGCGTTCTCGGTGATCTCGAGCGCGAGCGCGCGGATGTCGGCCTCGTGCGCGCTGGTCGGGACCTCGAGCGCACGCGGGTCGCCCGGGTCGCCGACCTGCGCGGAGGCGAGGTCGTCGGGACGCAGCTGCGGGATCTCGACGACCATCGAGAACTTCTGGCCCTCGTACGTCTCCTCGGGGCCGCGGACCTGGTCCCGCACCGGGTCGTACTCCCAGGTGCCGGCGATGTCGAGCGTGCGCGGGAAGGTCGGGATCGGCAGCAGGTCGTCCTCGAGCGCGCCGACCTCGGCCTCGACGACGGCGAGCGTGCCGCGACGCGGGTCGGGCTGCCGGTCGAGCAGGTCGGCGTCGGCGGCGAGCAGGCCGGCGAGCGAGTCGACGGGCACGGTCCGCTCGGCGGTGGAGTCGGCGTGCCAGGACCGGCCGTCGAACGACAGCAGCGTCATGGCGCGCAGCGGGCCGACGGAGGTGGCGTTGACCGGCGGCGGGCCGCTGGGGCTCGGCGTGGGGGTCGGCGTCGTGCCGTCGTCGGACCGCTCGGCGGCACCGTCGGCACCGTCGTCGGCGCGGTCGTCCGACCGCTCGCCCGGCGCGCCGTCCTGGCCCTGCCCGGGGCTGCGCACCTGGTAGCGCAGCACGGCGCGGTCGGACCGGCCGCCGAGGCTGGCGCGCACGTCGAGGTCGGAGGACAGGTCGACGGAGCCACCGGTTCCGGTCCCGATGTCGGGCAGGCCCCACGCGGACCAGCCGGGCAGCGCGGAGAGCACGGGCCCGGCCACGAGGGCGACGGCGACGACGGCGGCCGCGGAGGCGGTCGCGAGGCCGGCGCGGCGCGCGGAGTCGGACCGCGTCCCGGGCGGGGCGGCGCTCAGCGCGAGCAGCAGCAGGTAGACGACGCCGGTCCAGAACAGCGCGGAGCCACGCGCGGGGAACTCCAGCACGACGGTGGGCGTCCACATGGCGGCGAACGCGATGCCGGCCAGGGCGGGCATCGCGAGGCCGACGGCGAGCAGGTCCGCCGCGAGGAAGACGAGCAGCGCGCCGACCGCGAGCAGCAGCTCGAGCGGCCGTACGACGTCGACGGGCACGACGGCGACCTCGACGAGGCTCACGCCCTGGGACCACAGCGCGCTCGTGCGTTCCCACGACGACAGGTCGGGGACGAGCTGCAGGCGTCCGGGTGGCGCGCCGTAGCGGAGCAGGACGGCGAGGAAGGCGACGACGAGCCCGGCGACCGAGGGCGCCCAGACGCTGCGCGTCACGGAGCGCACGACGACGACGGCGAGCGCGGTGACGCCGACGAGCACGGCGACCGGCGCGCGCCACGGCGCGGACCCGAGCAGGTTGGTGAGCGCGTGCAGCGAGGTGAGCGTCCCGGCGGCGCACAGCAGCGTGGTGAGCACGGCGCGCCACCCGCGCGGGGTCGTGGTGTGCAGGGGGCTCATCGCGTGCTCCCGAGCAGTCGCAGCCAGCAGTCGAGCACGGGTTCGCCGGGCGCGACCTCGCACGCGCGCCACCCGGCGCGGTGCAGCGCCTCGACGGTCGCGCGCGCGTCGCGCGTGCCGCCGGGGGCGTGCGGGTCGCTGCGGACGACGGCCCAGCCCTGTGCGGTGTCGGCGACGTGGGCGAGCGCGGCGCGGGCGCCGGCCCCGAGCGGCCCGAGGACGCCGAGGACGATCTCGCCGCCGGCCTCGGTGGTCTCGAGCAGGTGGGCGGCCGACACGAGGCGGGACTGGGCGTCGTTCGCGGTGCGCGGCGCCTCGAGGTCGACGGTGCGGTCGAGCAGCGCGGCGCGGGCGCCGTCGTGCCGGGAGTGCAGGAACGGGACGCCGGTCGCGGTGCTGTGCGCCCCCACGCCGTCGAGGAGTCGCACGGGGTGCCCGGCGTCGAGCATCGCGAGCGCGACGGACGCGGCGAGGCTGATGGTCCACTCGAGGTGCGTGCTGCGGAGCGGCAGGTCGAGGAGCACGGAGACGGGCCGCATGCCGGCGCGCTCGTCGGACCGCACGAGGAGCTCGCCGCGGCGGGCGCTGCTGCGCCAGTGGACGCGGCGCAGGTCGTCGCCCTCGCGGTAGTCGCGCAGGGAGGCGTCGTCGGTGGACGGGGACCGCGCGCCGAGCGCGACGCGGTCGGGCTCGCCGACGAGGACGTCGCTCGGCGCGGGCAGCGGCACGACGGTCGGCCAGACGGTGACCTCGGCCTGCTCGCCGAGCGTGGTCGTGCTGGTGACCGTGCCGAACAGGTCGCTGCGGGTGACGACGAGCGGCCCGAGGGGCCACCGGCCGCGCCGTGCGGTCTGCACGGCGTAGGAGACGACGACCCGTCCGGGGGTGCGCTGCACGCGGGCGCGCAGCGGCCGCCCGGCGGACAGCTCGGTGGCCGCCTGCTCGGCGAACTTCAGGCCGGTGAGGCGCGCTCGCCCGGCGGGGTCGGACGCGGTGATGTGCATCTCGACGCCCACGCGCTCGCCCGCGTGCACGGGGTTGGGCAGCACGCGCCGGTGCACGCCCAGCGGCCGGCGGACCCGGCCGGCGTCCAGCCAGGCGACGACGCCGAGCGCCGCGGCGACGGCGAGGAGCGCGACGGCGCCGAGGCCGACGACGTCCCGCGACCCGGCACCGATCCCGAGGAGCACGAGCAGGAGCCCGGCGGCGCCGAGCGTCCAACCCCGGAGGGTGGGCTGCAGCCGCATGTCAGACCGCGCGCCGCGCGCCCGCGGTCTGGGCGGTGGGCACGGGCACGCTCGCGACGAGCGCCTCGACGATCGCCTCGGTGCTGCGCCCGGACAGGCGGGACTCCGTGCTGGGCAGGAGCCGGTGGGCGAGGACGGCGGGGGCGAGGCGCTGCACGTCGTCGGGCAGGACGTGGTCCCGGCCGTCGATCGCGGCGAGGCCCTTCGCGGCCCGCAGGAGCTGGATGGCGGCGCGGGGCGAGGCGCCGAGACGCAGCCCGGGCTCCTGGCGCGTCGCGCCGACGAGGTCCACGACGTACCGCTTGACGGCGGGGGAGGCGTAGAGCCGGCGCGTGACCTCGACGAGGCGGGCGACGTGCGCGGCGTCGGTGACGGCGGACAGGCCCGCCAGCGGGTCGGAGGTCTCCTGCAGGTCGAGCATGTCGAGCTCGGACTCGACGCTCGGGTACCCGACGGTGAGGCGGGCCATGAAGCGGTCGCGCTGCGCCTCGGGCAGCGGGTAGGTGCCCTCCATCTCGACCGGGTTCTGCGTCGCGACGACGAAGAACGGCCGGGGCAGGCGGTACGTGCGGCCGTCGACGGTGGCCTGCGCCTCCTGCATGCACTCGAGCAGGGCGGACTGCGTCTTGGGCGACGCGCGGTTGATCTCGTCGCCGATGACGACGTGCGCGAAGACCGGCCCGGGCCGGAACTCGAACTCGTTGGTCTGCGCCCGGAAGATGTTGACGCCCGTGAGGTCGCTCGGCATGAGGTCGGGCGTGAACTGGATCCGTCCGACGCTGCAGTCGATGGTCCGGGCGAGTGCCTTGGCGAGCGTGGTCTTGCCGACACCGGGCACGTCCTCGAGGAGCAGGTGCCCCTCGGCGAGCAGCACGGCGAGCGTCGTGCGCACGAGCTCGGGCCGTCCGGTGACGACGTGCTCGATCGCGGAACGCATCCGGTCGGTCGTGCCGACGAGGTCGGTGAGCTCGTCGGACGAGGGAACGGACTGCAGCATGAGGCGCCTCCTTGCGGGTCGCGTCCGAGCCTACGGTGCGCCTCGCCCGGCGTGGGACGAGTCGGGCGAGTTCCACCCGCGTGCGCCGTCCCGCTCCACTTCCCTCCACGTCGTCCCCGGCGCTCGCGCGAGCGGTGCGGGACATACCCGGACAGACGCGGACGAGACGTACGAGGGGGCGTCCGCCAGGAGCCGCGACACCCAGAAACAGGACGCGTGTCGCAAGATCTCCTCCACTTCTCCCCACGCGCTCTGACCTGCGAAGACGCTGCGCTGGAGGGGTGAAACCGCGGATTTTCGACGTGCCGGTGGAGGGAAGTGGAGTACCGTGGAGGCACGTGGTGAGGCGGGGAGCGGACGCTCTCCGAGCGGCCGTCCCGCCCGCCACGAGCACGGCCCGGCGGCGCCCCGGCCGGCCCCTCGCGGGGGTGGTCCGGACGCACGGCGGGACCACGCGAGCCGCACGGTGCGGGTCGCCACGGAGGGCACGGAGGGGAGGCGAGGTGTCGTATGAGAGCGTCGGCATCCTGGGCTCCGGCATGCCCTTCCTGGGCACCTACACCCCGCGCCTCGACGACAAGGGCCGGCTCATCCTCCCGGCCAAGTTCCGGCCCCAGCTCGCGCAGGGGCTCGTCATGACCCGGGGCCAGGAGCGCTGCCTGTTCCTGCTCCCGCTGGACGAGTTCCGGCGCTACCACGACCAGCTCCGCCAGGCCCCGGTGACGAGCAAGCAGGCCCGCGACTACCTGCGCGTGTTCCTCTCCGGCGCCAGCGACGAGCTGCCCGACAAGCAGGGCCGCATCTCGATCCCGCCGATGCTCCGGCAGTACGCGGGTCTCGACCGGGACGTCGCCGTCATCGGCGCCGGCACCCGGGTCGAGATCTGGGACCTGCAGGCGTGGGAGACCTACCTGGCCGAGCAGGAGGCCGGCTACGCCGACGCGACCGAGGAGGTCTTCCCGCAGGGGCGGTGGTGAACCGCGGCTCGTGCCCCGGCCCGGCTCCCGCCCGACGAGATCTCCTCCCGACCGCTCTGCCGCACTTCCCCGCGGCAGAGGGCCGGTGGGGGATCTGGTCGGACGGCGGAGGGGCCGCTCGACCACACCCTTCACCCCCGCACACCCGTACCCACCAGCACGCACCAGCACCAGCACCAGCCACCGACACCCGGGACGAGAGGAGGACGACGTGGACCAGCACCAGGACGCACGCGACGCGGCCGCGCGGCACGTGCCCGTCCTCCTCGAGCGCTGCCTCGAGCTCCTCGCGCCCGCGCTCGAGGTCGAGGGCGCCGTCATGGTGGACTCGACGCTCGGCATGGGCGGCCACACCGAGGGCGTCCTGCGCCGGTTCCCGCACGTGCGGGTGGTCGGGCTCGACCGGGACACGCAGGCGATCGCGCTCGCGAGCGAGCGGCTCCCCGCCGTTCGCGCGCGGGTCCCCGGGGTCGGCGACCCCGTCGCGGTTCCCGCCGTCCCCCGCGTGCACGCGGGGGAACCGGTCCCCGAACGGCGCGAGCCGCTCGCTCGCGAGCGCGATCGCCTGCGTGTCCCGGTCGAGCCCGACC
>Ga0182792_1000600_pt1 | contig 32745 bp, 31 predicted proteins | sample Passage237B_FD_130497 | JGI IMG/M metagenome (GOLD analysis project Ga0182792, IMG submission 130497) | Cellulose adapted compost microbial communities from Newby Island Compost Facility, Milpitas, CA, USA - Passage2 37B (version 2) (version 2) ...
AGCGCCTTGGCGAAATCGGTCTTGATCAGGCCCGGCGCGATGCAGTTGACGCGGATGTTGTGCGGCCCGTACTCGCAGGCGAGGTTGCGGGCGAGCTGCATGTCGGCCGCCTTGGAGATGCAGTAGGCGCCGATGATGGTCGAACCCTTGAGACCCCCGATCGAGGAGATGATGGTGATGGCGCCGTCGTTGCGCGCGATCATCTGCGGCACCACCATGCCGATGAGCCAGTTGTTGGCGACGATGTTGTTGTCGAGAATTTTTCGGAACTGGTCGTCGGAGATATCGGCAAGCGGCCCGTAATACGGGTTCGACGCGGCGTTGCAGACCAGCACGTCGATCCGGCCGAATGCGGCGTTAGTCTCATCGACGAGGTGCTGCAGGTTCTCCTTGCTCGAGATGTTGGCGGCGATGGCGACCGCCCGACCCTTGCCGTATTTCGCATCGATCTCGCCCGCGACCCGGTCGCAGACGTCCTGCTTGCGCGAGGAGATCACCACGTTCGCGCCATGCTCGGCCATGCGCTCGGCGATGGCACGGCCGATGCCGCGCGAGGAGCCGGTGATGAGCGCGACTTTCCCGGTCATGTCGAACAAGGTCATGGCTGTCTCCCGTTGTGAATGGCGTGCGTGTCGGTGTGTCAGGCAAGCTTGGTCGGGGTGGCGATCTCCGGCCCCGCGGGCTGGTGCATCCGTGCATGCGAGGGGTCGGCGATCCACGGCTGCTGGTTGATCATCGGTACGCGCCAGCCGATCTCGCCGGCGCCCGCGAGGTGGTCGAGCCGCGTCACCGAGCAGTTGTCGATGGCGAAGGCGAGCCCCGCCTTGGCTTCAAGCCCGAGCGCGTGCGCAATCGCCGCCTTGATCGGCCCGCCATGCGACACCACCACGATGTCACCGCCGCGATGGAGGGCGTTGAGACGCCGGATCGCCGCACGAACCCGCTCGAACACGTCGATAAAACTCTCGCCGCCGGGCGCGCGCTCCTCGGCCGGCGCGAACCAGTAGCTGCCGATCTCCGGCGCGCGGCTGGCAAAGAATTCGGCGCGGTTGCGGCCCTGCCACGCGCCGAGATGCTGCTCGGCGAAGGCTTCATCCTGCGTCAACGTGGCGGAGGCGGCGCCGGCGGCGAACAGCGCCTGCGCGGTCTGGTGCGTGCGCTGAAGCTGGCTGGCATACCACGTCGCCCGCCGCGGCAGGATGCGCGCCACCGCGCCGAACACCACGCTGTCGCTGCAATCGCACGGCAGGTCGGTCTGGCCGTAGATGCGGCCCTGATCGACGCGCACTGGCGCATGCCGCACCCACCACCAGCGCGTGATCTCGACGCCGGCCGGCTGCGGCGGAACGCCGGTTGCGATCTGCACTTTGCGATTGGACATCGGGGGAGCCTTCACTACTGTAGCGGAAGATGGCGCGGCGCACGGACTGCGCGCAGGCGCACGACGGATAGTCCACGCGGCGGCAATTGTCGCACAGCGTCATGACAGACGGGAGAATGCGGATGGGTCGCCTCGAAGGCAAATCGGTGGTGATCACCGGCGCCGGCAGCGGCATCGGCCGCGCCGCCGCGCTGATGTTCGCCCGCGAGGGCGCAACGCTGATCGCGGTCGATCAAAGCGAGAGCGTGATCGAGACCGTGGCGGACGTGACGAACACCGGCGGCATCGCCGAAGCCTTCATTGCCGACGCCGGCAACGAGAATGACGTGCAGGGTTTTATCGCGCGCGCGGTGACGGCCTATGGCAGGCTCGATGCGATCTGGGCCAATGCCGGCATCAGCGGCGGGCTGGTGCCGCTCGCCGAGCAGACGCCCGAGCACTGGCAGGAGGTGCTGCGTATCAATCTGATCGGGCCGTTCCTGGCGGTGAAGCATTCCATTCCCCTGATGACCGGCCAAGGCCACGGCGCCATCGTCTGCACGGCTTCCGTCGCCGGCCTGAAAGCCGGCGCCAGCGGCCATCCCTATGCCGCGAGCAAGGCCGGCGTCATCAGCCTGGTGCAGACCACCGCCTACTCGCTGTCCGGCACCGGCGTGCGCATCAATGCCGTGTGCCCCGGGCTGATCGAGACCGGCATGACGCGGCCCCTGTTCGAGCGTGCCCAGGAGCGCGGCACGGAAGGTAAGATCGGCCAGCTCAACCCGCTCAAGCGCGCCGGCCAGCCGCACGAGATCGCGGCGATGGCGCTGTTTCTCCTCAGCGACGAAGCCTCCTACGTCAACGGCCAGGCGTTCCCGGTGGACGGTGGCCTGACCGCCTCGATGCCCTATGCCGGCAAGCCGATCTGAGCACCGGTTCGGCGCAAATTGAAACGGATAGGCTACGGCCCTCTCCGCCGTCATGCCCGCGCCATACGATCTTAGAGCGATCCGAGCGCAGCACGGCGTTTCAATTTCACACTGCCCCCGCTTTCTGCGCATAGGACCACGCCTCCTGCGCCAGCGGCACGGTGCGCGCGGCCGATTCCTTCGCCTTGTCGCTCGCCGCGGTGCCGTCGCGGATGCGTCCGGCAATGCCCTGCAAAATGCCGGCGAGCCGGAACAGATTGTAAGAAAAATACCAGTCGAGATTGCTGATGCCGGCGCGGCCGGTGGCCTCGCAATAAAGCGCCGCCGCCTCATCCATGGTCGGCAGGCCGAGCGCTGCGAAGTCGGCGCCGTCGAGCCCCGGCATGATCCACTGCATCAGAAGATAGGTAAAATCGGCGAGCGGGTCGCCGAGCGTGGACAATTCCCAATCGAGCACGGCGATGACGCGCGGCTCGGTGGCATGGAAGATCATGTTGTCGAGGCGGAAGTCGCCATGCACCACCGACACCCGCTCCTGCTCCGGCACGGTGCGCGGCAGCCACTCGATCAGCCGGTCCATCTCCGGGATCGTCTGCGTCTCGGAGGCGCGATACTGCTTGGTCCAGCGATCGACCTGGCGGGCGAAGTAATTGCCGGGCCGGCCGTAGTCGCCAAGCCCGATCGCCTGCGGATCGTACTGGTGCAGCCGCGCCAGCGTCCTGATCTTGTCCTCGAAGATCGGGCGACGCGCCTCGCGCGGCAGCGACGGCAGCGTCGGGTCCCAGAACACGCGCCCCTCTTCCATCGACATGATGTAAAAGGCCGCGCCGATCACCGCGTCGTCCGTGCATAGCGCATAGGCTTTCGCCACCGGAAAGCCCTGTTTGCCGAGCGCCGAGATCACCCGGAACTCGCGGTCCACGGCGTGCGCCGACGGCAACAGCTTGCCGAACGGTTTTCGCCGCAGCACGTAGGACCGCGACGGCGTGTTCAGCCGGTAGGTCGGGTTCGACTGGCCACCCTTGAATTGCAGAACGGTCAGCGGCCCCTGATAGCCCTCGACATGCTCGCGCATCCACGCGTCGAGGCGCGCCTCATCGATGCGATGGCGCTCCTCGACAGGTTTGGTGCCGGCATAGTCCTCGTCCCGTCGATAACCGACCACGCTCGTCTCCGCTTACTTCTGCTCCGCCGTGTTGGCGTAGCGGCGCAGCTCCAGCCGCGCAATGGCGCGATTGTGAACTTCGTCGGGGCCGTCCGCAAGCCGCAGCGTGCGGATATGGGCATAGGACTTGGCAAGCCCGGCCTCGTCGGACACGCCGCCGCCACCGAACGCCTGAATGGCGTCGTCGATGATGCGCAGCGCCACGTTGGGCGCGGCCACCTTGATCATCGCGATTTCCAGTTGCGCCGTCTTGTTGCCGACCTTGTCCATCATGTCGGCGGCCTTGAGACACAGAAGGCGCGTCATCTCGATGTCGGTGCGGGCCTGCGCGATGCGCTGCTCCCATACCGAATGCTCGATGATCTTCTTGCCGAACGCTGTGCGTGAGGCAAGCCGCCTCACCATCTTCTCCAGCGCCTCCTCGGCGGCGCCGATGGTGCGCATGCAGTGATGGATGCGGCCGGGACCGAGACGGCCTTGCGCGATCTCGAAGCCGCGCCCCTCACCGAGCAACAGGTTGCTCGCCGGCACGCGCACGTTATCGAGCAGCACCTGGCCGTGGCCGTGCGGCGCATCGTCGAAGCCGAACACCGGCAGCATCTTCTCGATGGTGATGCCCTTGGCATCGAGCGGCACCAGAATCTGCGACTGCTGCTGGTGGCGGGCGGCCGTCGGATCGGTCTTGCCCATCACGATGGCGATCTTGCAGCGCGGATCGCCGACGCCGGACGACCACCACTTGCGGCCATTGATGACGTACTCGTCGCCCTCGCGGCGAACACTGGTCTCGATGTTGGTGGCATCGGACGAGGCAACCGCCGGCTCGGTCATCAGGAAGGCGGAGCGGATCTCCCCGTCCAGCAACGGGCGCAGCCACTGCCGCTTCTGCTCCTTGCTGCCGTAGCGGATCAGCACCTCCATGTTGCCGGTGTCCGGCGCCGAGCAGTTGAACACCTCCGAGGCCCAGGAAATATGGCCCATCTGCTCGGACAACAGCGCATATTCGAGATTGGTCAGGCCGGCGCCGTGAAATTCCTCGTCATCGTGCGCGGACGGCGGCAGGAACATGTTCCACAGACCCTCGGCCTTCGCCTTCTTCTTCAGATCCTCGATGATCGGGATCACTTTCCAGCGCTCGCCCTCGGCATCCTGCTGATTGTAGATCGGCACGGCGGGCCGCACATGGGTCTGCATGAAAGCGGTGACGCGATCGAGCCATTCCTGCTGGCGGCTGGACAGGGAGAAATCCATCGGACGATCCTCGGTTGCTGAAACACGGAACGCTGCCCGCACACGCTTTGCACGGGCCATCGCGGCCGCGCAAAGGGTTTCAACGGGCGCGCCGGGACTGGTTATAAGCGCTGCGGCATTGACAGCCTCGACCTTCAAACGATAGTTTCATACAGTTGTTTGAATTGCAATCCCCGGATCGCGGTTCCCCCGAAACTCTTAAGCCCGGACGCCCATGTCCACCGACCAGACCCGGCTTGCCATTCTCGCCGCCGCCGAACGGCTCTATGCCGACCGCGGTTTTGGCGAGGTGACGCTGCGCGACATCGTGGCCGAGGCGGAGGTCAACCTCGCGGCCGTCAACTATCACTTCGGTTCCAAGGACGAACTGATCGCCGAGCTTTACGTCAGCCGCAGCGTCGCGCTGAACCGCGAGCGGCTCACTGAGCTGAAGGTTGCGGAGGATGCCGGCGGCGGCCGGGCCGCCGTCGGCGACGTGATCGCGGCGCTGGTTGGCCCGCCGCTGCGCGGCTGCCTCGGCCCGGATCGGCAGCGCTCGGCGGCGGCGCGCTTCATGGTGCGCGCCTCGGCGGAATCGGTGCCGGTGATCCGCCGCATCAGGACGCGCGAGATCGGCCACCTGCGCCGCTTCGCCGCCGCGCTGCGTCATACGCTTCCGCAAGCGCCCGAGGCCGACATCTACTGGGCGCTGCACTTCGCGCTGGCGATGACGCACGAGACCATCAACGGCGCCGAGCGGTTGCAGCGGCTGTCCGGCGGCGCCTGCGACCTCGACGATGTGGCCGGCATCGTCGCCCGCATCACGACCACCGTGGTGCAGACGCTCGCCGTCCGCACGACGGCCACCGCGCCGGCGCGCCGTGCCGCCCGCCCGCGGGCCTGACGACGCCGTTCCGGCCGCGGCATGTTGAAGGCGGCGGCCGCGATATGCTAGAGGCTGGGCATCGCCACGGCGCGGGTGTAGCTCAGTGGCAGAGCAGCAGCCTTCCAAGCTGAATACGCGGGTTCGATTCCCGCCACCCGCTCCACTTCCGTCGCCTCACCATGGCTCGCCGAACGGGCGGATTTCCTGCTCGAACGTCCAGGCGCTGCGCGGCTGGCGATAAAGCTGCCAGTAGGCGTCCGCCACCGCGGCAGGCGGCATCAGCCGCTCGGGATCGAGCCTCGTCAGCGCCGCCTCGCCTTCGCGCTGACGGATACGCTCGCGCACCCAGGCGGTATCGACCCCGGCATCGATGATGAGATGGGCGACGTGGATATTGTGCGGCCACAGTTCGCGCGCCATCGCCTGCGCCGTCATGCGCAGGCCCGCCTTCGCGGCGGCGAACGCCGCAAAGCCCGCGCCGCCGCGCAGGCTCGCGGTCGCGCCGGTGAAGAAAATATGGCCCTGCCCGCGCGGCAGCATCAGCCGCGCCGCCTCGCGCCCGGCCAGGAAGCCGGCATAGCAGGCCATCTCCCACACCTTGCGGAAGACCCGCTCGGTGGTGTCGAGCACGGGAAAGTTGACGTTGGCGCCGACGTTGAAGATGCACACCTCGAGCGGCGCATGGGCATCGGCCTCGCGCAGGAACGCGGCGATCTCGTCTTCCTTGCGGGCATCGAGCGAGCGCCCGAGCGCGCGCCCGCCGGCTGCCTCGATCGACGCCACCAGCGGTGCGAGCTTGTCGCCGTTGCGCCGGCCGGCAAACACGGCAAAGCCCTCGGCGGCGAACTTTTTTGCGATCTCCGCGCCGATGTAATCGCCGGCGCCGATCACCGCCGCGGTCGCTGCCCGTTCATTCACTGCCGCCTCCCTCGCGAGGGTCGAACGCCGTCAGGCTTTTTGCGCGATAATCTCGTCCTCGACGTCGCGCAACTGGTCCTTGCCGAAAAACATCTCGCGCCCGACGAAGAAAGTCGGCGAGCCGAACGCGCCGCGATCGACCGCATCCTGCGTCGCCTCCATCAGCCGCGCCTTGACGTCGGCCTCCTGCGCGCGGGCGAACAACCGGTCCGCATCGATGCCGGACGCCATCAGCGCCGCCCGCGCCACCGCCGGATCGTCCATCTTCTTCGGCTCCTCCCACATGTGGTGGAACACCGCCTCGACATAGGGCGCAAGGCCACCATCCATCTGCGCAGCCGTGGCGGCGCGCATCAGGTGCAGCGTATTGACCGGGAAATGCGGGTTGAACCGGAAGGGGACGCGGTGGCGGCGCATGAAGCGCTGCATCTCCAGCTCCATGAACGCGCGCTTGTTCTTGATGTGGCCAAAAGTCTCGACCGGCGAACGGTTGCCGGTCAGCTTGAAGATGCCGCCAAGCAGCACCGGCACGTAAGCGAACGTGACGCCGGTCCGCCGCTCGATGTCCGGGATCACACGATGGGCGAAATAGGCATTGGGGCTGCCCACATCGAACAGGAACTCGACGGAGACCATCGCCTTACTCCCTAACCCGCGTTGCGGGCCTGGCTCGGCCGACAATGTACGATCAAAGACGCTATCGCCGTTTTCCGATGCGATCAATCGCCCCGGGGCTTGGCCCGACGCGGCGGGCCACGCCAGCGGCCCTCGCGTTATCCGTCGCGCTCCGCGCACGCGCCGCACGCCCTCGCCGGCATGATCCTCGCGATGCGCAGCGTTACGGCAGAACGCGGTCCGCATCGTCAAGAAGGGCGCCGCCGGGGCATTTTCATCTGCGCGGGCGCAAAGCCCGTCCCGCTCAAGTTGCGATGGGCTCTAAATCGCCGCCGCCCCCACTTGCGCTATGGCAAAGCCCGACACGATGGTAGAGAGACGGTCGAGAAGAGGACACCGACGATGATCCAGATCATATCCGACGTGCTGAGCCCGGAAGAAGTGAAACGCTTCCGCGAACTGCTCGGGCAGGCACAGTGGCAGGACGGCCGCGCCACCGCCGGCCATGTCGCGATCCGCGCCAAGGCCAACGAGCAGTTATCGCAGGACGATCCGCTGGCGCAGCAGCTCTCCGAATTCCTGCTCGACCGCCTCGGCCAGATCAGCCACTTCGTCGCCGCCGCGCTGCCGCTCAAGGTGCTGCCGCCGCGCTTCAACCGCTATACCGGCGGCGGCAACTACGGCGACCACATCGATAACGCGATCTTCACCGTGCCGGCCAGCGGGACGCGCATTCGCGGCGATCTGTCATCGACGCTGTTCCTCAGCGATCCCGACGACTACGAGGGCGGCGAACTGATCGTTCAGGGCGAGATCGAGCGGCACCACTTCAAGCTGCCGGCCGGGCAGATGATCCTGTATCCGTCGGGCTCGTTCCATCAGGTCACGCCGGTGACGCGCGGCACGCGGCTCGGCGCGTTCTTCTGGACCCAGAGCCTGGTGCGCGAACATTCGCGCCGCGCGCTGCTGTTCGAACTCGACAACACCATTCAGGGGCTTGCGCAGAACGATCCCGGGCAGCCGGCGGTCGGCCGCCTGACCGGGCTCTATCACAACCTGCTGCGCGAATGGTGCGACACCTGATCCGATGACCGCGCCGCTCGCCAAGCTCGCGCAGATTCCGCCGCACGTCGCCGCGGTCGCCGACTACGAGGCGCTGGCGCGCGAGCGCGTCAGCCCCGGCGCCTGGGCCTATCTCGACGGCGGCGCGGCGGACGAGACGACCGCAGCCGACAACCGCGCCGCGTTGGCCCGGCTCAAGCTGCGCACACAGGTGCTGTCAGATCTCGCCGGCGGCCACACCGCGTGCGAACTGTTCGGCACGCGGCTCAGCCATCCGATCCTGCTGGCGCCGGTCGCCTACCAGAAGCTCGCCCACCCCGACGGCGAACTCGCGACCGTGCTCGGCGCCTCCGCGATGCAGGCGGCGATGGTCGTCAGCACGCAGGCGAGCGTCACGCTCGAGGAAATCGCAAGCGCGGCCGAAACGCCGCTGTGGTTTCAGCTCTACATCCAGCACGAGCGCGCATTCACGCGCGATCTGGTGCGCCGCGCCGAGGCCGCCGGCACTCGCGCGCTGGTGGTCAGCGTCGATGCGCCGATCAGCGGCCTGCGCAACCGCGAGCAGCGCGCGGGCTTCACCTTTCCGCCCGGCATCGAGGCGGTCAACCTGCGCGGCCTGCCGCCGCTGCCGCCACCGGCCTCCAACACGCTGTTCGACAGCCCATTGATCTCCACTGCCGCGACCTGGCGCGATATCGACTGGCTGCGCGGCGAGACCAAGCTACCGCTCGTACTCAAGGGCATCATGACCGCCGATGACGCCGCCCGCGCGCTCGGCGCCGGCGCCGACGGCCTCATCGTCTCCAACCACGGCGGACGCGTGCTCGACGGGCAGCCCGCCACCATCGAGGTGCTGCCGGAGATCGCAGACGCGCTCGGCGGGCGTCTGCCGCTGCTCATGGATGGCGGTATCCGGCGCGGCAGCGACGTGTTCAAGGCGCTGGCGCTCGGCGCCAACGCTGTACTGGTTGGTCGCGCCTTCGTCCACGGGCTTTGCGCCGCCGGTGCCGTCGGTGTCGCCCATGTGCTGCGCATCCTGCAGGCGGAGCTCGAGGCGACCATGGTGCTGACCGGCTGCCGCGACCTCGCCGCCATCACCGCCGAGCGGGTGCGGCGCGCCGACGCTAGAGTCTGATCTAACTTGGTTGAATCTGACTCTAGCGATTATCTCTTTGTTTGAGCATGATCTTTTCCGAAAACCGGTTCCCACCCTCGGGTCAAGCCCGAGGGCAGGCTTTTTCGGGATCATGCTCTATCCCATAAGCCCGAGCCGCGAGGCGCTGATATAGAGCGCCAGCGCCGCGGCATTCGACACATTGAGACTCTTGATGTCGCCCGGCAGGTCGAGCCGCGCCACGCTCGCGCAGGTCTCGCGGGTGAGCTGCCGCAAGCCCTTGCCTTCCGCACCCAGCACCAGCGCCAGCGGCGCGGTCAACGGCAGGCTGGCCAGATCGGTGTCGCCCGCGCTGTCGAGGCCGACGGTCAAAATGCCCTGCTCGTTCATCGCCGCGAGCGCGCGGGCGAGGTTCTGCACGGTGACGAGCGGCACCAGCTCCAGCGCACCGGAGGCCGACTTGGCGAGCACGCCGGTCGCCTCCGGGCTGTGGCGCGCTGTCGTCACCACCGCCTTGACCGCGAACGCCGCCGCCGAGCGCAGAATGGCGCCGACATTGTGCGGATCGGTGATCTGGTCGAGCACCAGGATCAGTCCCTCGCGCGGCAGCGCATCGAGGTTTGGGGCGGCAAGCGGCTCCGCCTCGGCGAAAAAACCCTGATGCACGGCATCGGGGCCGAGCAGCCTGTCGATCTCCGCCGGCCGCACCATCTCCGGCGCAACGGAGGAGACGATGCCGGCCTCCGCCAGCCGCCGCGCGGCGTTCTCGGTGAGCATGAGTTTGCGGATCTTCCGCGCCGGATTGGCGAGCGCCGCCGAAACAGTGTGCCAGCCGTAAAGGATGACGCCGTCGCGCGCGACGCCGGACTGGTGGCGCGGCGGGCGGCCGCCGGGCGGGCGCGGCGGCCCCTTGCGGGCGGGCGGAAAACGCTTGCGCGGCGGGCGATCCATCATGGCGCGCTTGTGTCACGAGGCGCCCCCGTTTGGCAATTCGCCACCGCTGCGTATCGCCACCATGCCGCGGAAATCGGGAGAACATCCGGCACGAACAACACGTGTCGAACGATGTCGAATGAACCGGGCCGGAAGAACGGTAGAACAAAGTCAAATTATGCTGGAAAATCAATCTGGTGGGGGAGGGAGGACTCGAACCTCCGAAGCCATACGGCGGCTGATTTACAGTCAGCTCCCTTTGCCACTCGGGACACTCCCCCGGTTGTGACCGGGTGCCTTCCCACCTTCCGAAAGTCGCGGGGCTTCCGGTTGGCGCGTTTGAGCAAACGGCAGTGACAAAGTCAACCGCGGACAGGGTGATACCCGCAAACGCCCTCTTACCCCAGCCCGCCGGACGCCCACGTCGGAACGCCGGAACGCCGGTCATGCGCTCGGGCGTGATCGCCGTTGCGCGCCCGTACCTTGCCCGCGTCATCCGATTCGCGTTGAGTGGCGTTTTCCGCTGAGTCTTTATAAGAATCGATGTTGTCCCGGTTGCGTGCGCCCGATCCGGCCCCCCTTCCCGCTGCGGCCCGCCCACCCGGCCGCATCCCGCAGCGCACCGACAGTCCGTTCCGCGGCATCGTCCTGATCATCGCCTCGACGGTGTTTCTGGCGTGCTCGGACGCGCTGGCAAAATACCTGACGCGCGAGCTGCCGCCGATCGAGATCGCCTGGATTCGCTTCGCCGTCTTCGCGCTGATCATGCTGCCGACGACGCTGTGGCCGTTCGGCCGCGACAACAACGTGCTGCGCACGCTTAGGCCCGGATTGCAGATCCTGCGCGGCCTCGGGCTGACCTGCTCGACCTTGTTCTTCATCTGGGGCCTGCGCTACCTGCCGATCGCCGAAACCTCGGCGACCGCTTTCGTCGCGCCGATGTTCGTCACCTGCCTGTCGATCGTCATGCTGGCGGAAAAGGTCGGCATCCGGCGCTGGCTCGCCACCATCGTCGGGCTCTTCGGCGTGCTCATCGTGATCCGGCCGGGCACCAGCGCCTTCCAGCCGGCGGCGATTTTTCCCATCGTGTCGGCGCTGGGCTGGTCGTTCGCGCTGGTGCTGACGCGGCAGATCAGCGGCGTCGATCGCCCCGCCACGACGATGACCTATTCCGCGCTGGTCGGCTTCGTGGTGCTCACGGCCCTGGTGCCGTTCGTCTGGGTCGCGCCGACCCAGCAACAACTGCTGATCGCGGTCGTGATCGGCGCCGCCTCCACCGCCGGGCACTGGATCATCGTCGTCGCCTACCGCTACGCCGACGCCTCGGTGCTGGCGCCGCTCGCCTATTCGCAACTGATATGGGTCACGATCCTCGGCCTTGTCATGTTCGGCGACTTTCCCGACGGCTGGACCCTGATCGGCACCGCAATCATCATCGCCAGCGGCCTCTATATCGCCCACCGCGAGCGGGTACGCCGAATTCAGGCGCGCGCCCATCCCTCCGGCGCGTGACAGCGGGTATAGCGGAAGCAGCCTCTACCGCCCCCACACCTCGTCGGCGACCTCGGCGACAAAGCGCAGCTTGGCCCACTGTTCGTCCTCGGTCAGCAGGTTGCCCTCCTCGGTCGAGGCAAAACCACATTGCGGCGACAGCGCCAGTTGCTCAAGCGCCACGAACTTCGACGCCTCCTCGAGCCGCTGCTTGATATCGTCCTTGCTTTCAAGCTGGCCCGACTTGGAGGTGACGGCACCGACCACCACCACCTTGTCGCCCTTCGGCAGAAAGCGCAGCGGCTCGAAACCGCCGGCACGGTCGGAATCGTATTCGAGGAAATAGCCGTCGTAGTTGGTGCGCCCGAGCAGCGTCTCGGCCACCGGCTCGTAGCCGCCCGACGAAATCCAGGTCGAGCGGAAGTTGCCGCGGCAGACATGGGTGGTGATCGCCATGTCGGCGGGGCGCTCGGCGATCGCGTAGTTGATGACGCGGGCGTAGGTCTGCTGCAGACCGTCCACGTTTTCGCCCCGCGCGCGCACCTTGTTCAGTTCCTCCTCGGAGCACAGATACGCCCATACCGTGTCGTCGAACTGCAGGTAGCGGCAGCCGGCATCGTAGAACGCCCTGACCGCCTTGCGGTAGGCACGGCCGAGATCCTCGAAGAACGGCCCCAGCTCCGGGTAGACGTCGGTGGAGATCGCCTGGCGTCCGCCGCGGAAATGCAGCACCGCCGGCGAGGGGATCGTCATCTTCGGCGTCAGGCCGGTGCCGGCGCACTTGTCCTTGAGAAACTTGAAATGCGCCAGCATCGGATGGTCGTCGGGAAAGTCGATGCGGCCGTTGGTGCGGATGTTCTCGCCGCGCGTCACCACGCCGGCGAACTTGATGCCCTCGGTCTCGTACAGTTCGCAGCCGGTGAGATGGGCGAGAAAATCGAAATGCCACCACGAGCGGCGGAACTCGCCGTCGGTCGCGAGCCTGAGGCCCACCTCGCGCTGCTTGTGAATGGCCTTCTCGATCTCGGAATCCTCGATACGGCGCAGGTCGTCCGCCGAGATCTCGCCCTTGGCGCGCTTGGTGCGCGCGTCCTTGACGCGGAACGGGCGCAGCAGGCTGCCGACATGGTCGGCGCGGAAGGGCGGCCTGGTTCGTTGCATTTTCTTGTTCTCCCTGATGCGGCGTCAGGCCGGATCGCGCGGCGCGCCGGCCCCGCCCGAGACGCCGAGAAAACGTTCCAGCACGGACGGGTCGGCCTTGAGCGTCGCGCTCGGCGCCTCGTGCACGATGCCGCCCCGCTCCAATATCACAACGCGGTCGGCGAGGCCGAGAATCTTTCGTGCGTTCTGCTCGACGACGATGGCGCAGGTGGCGCCGACCCGCGTCACGCGGCGCAGCGCGGCCAGCAGTTCGTCGACGATGATCGGCGCCAGCCCCTCGGTCGGCTCGTCGAGCAACAGCACCTTTGGGTTGAGCACCAGCGCGCGGCCGATCGCCAGCATCTGTTGCTCGCCGCCCGAAAGCTGGTTGCCGAAATTGCGGCGGCGTTCCTCAAGGCGCGGAAACAGTTCGTAGACTTTTGCGATGTCCCATTCGCCCGGCTGCGCCACCGCGCTCATGTTTTCCTCGACGGTGAGCGAGCGAAAGATGTTGCGCTCCTGCGGCACCCAGCCGATGCCGGCACGGGCGCGCTGGTCCGGGCGCAGGCGGGTGATGTCGCGGCCGTCGAGCGCGAGGCGGCCGGCAAAGCGCCGCGTCGCCCCGACGATGGAATTGATCAGCGTGGTCTTGCCGGTGCCGTTGCGCCCGAGTAGCGCCAGCACCTCGCCCTGCGTGACGGTCAGCGAGAAACGCGGCAGCACCACGGCCTCGCCGTAGCCGGCACGCAAGTCCTCGATGACGAGCAGCTCACGCATCGTGCGCCTCGCCGAGATAGACCGCCCGGACCTGCGGATCGCGCGCGATGCGCTCGGGCGTATCCTCGACCAGCAGCGCACCGTTGACCAGCACGGAAATGCGATCGGCGAAAGAGAACACCAGGTCCATGTCGTGCTCGATCAACAGCACCGTGACATCGCGCGGCAGCGAGGCCACGGCGGCGAGGATGTCGTGGCGCTCGCTCTCCGGCACGCCGGCGGCCGGCTCGTCGAGCAGCAGGACGCGCGGGCCGCAGGCGATGGCGACCGCGATCTCCAACAGCCGCTGCTTGCCGTAAGGCAGCGTCACGGTGCGCTCGTCGCAAACGTCGGTGAGGCGGAAATGCGCAAGATGGCTGGCGATCTCCTCGTTGACTTCCGCACGCGTGCCGCGCCGCCGCCACCAGTCGGCGCCATGCCCCAGCCGCTCGGAGACGGCGAGGCCGATGGTCTCCAAGGGCGTCAGCTCGGGGTAGAGCTGGTTGATCTGGAAGGTGCGCGCGAGCCCCGCCCGCACCCGGCGATGGACCGGCAGCGCGGTGATGTCGCGGCCCTCGAGCAGGATACGGCCGGCGTCGGGGGTCAATACGCCGGTCAACAGGTTGATCACCGTGGTTTTGCCGGCGCCGTTGGGGCCGATCAAGGCGTGGCGCGCGCCGGCCTCGACCTTGAGCGCGAGGTCGCAGGTGACGTGCAGGCCACCGAAACGCTTGTCGAGGCCGATCGTTTCCAGCGCCAGCGTCATAGCTCCGCGCCCCTGCTCGTGCCTCCGCCCGCGCCGCGCGCCAGGCCGAGCCGGCGCAGCAAAACCTCCGGCGCCGCCCGCGCCCAGCGCCGCATGCGCTCGCGCCCGACCAGCACGATGACGACGAACACGAGCCCGATCCAGAACAGCCAGTATTGCGGGGTGATCGAGGAAAAGATTTCCTGCAAAATCTTGAACACCACCGCGCCGATGATGCCGCCGTAGAGATAGCCGCCGCCGCCGATCACGAGGATCAGAAGAAGGTCGGCGGAGCGCTCGAAAGAGAACACGTCGAGGGAAGCGAGCGCCGTCGTCTGGGTGAACAGCGCGCCGGCAACGCCGGCATAGAACGCCGAAACGGTGTAGACGGCGATCAGCCGGCGGTCGACCGGGATGCCGATCGCTTCCGCGCGCAGGCGGTTGTTGTGGACGGCGCGCAGCGACAGGCCGAACGGCGAGTTGACCAGCCGCCGCGCGGCGAGGAACAAAACGAACAGCACCACCGTGCAATAGACGAAGCCGGTGCGGCCGAAAATATCGAACTCGAACAGGCCGAGCACCGGCGCGATGGTAAAGCCCTGCAAGCCGTCGAAGCCGCCGGTGATGTCGGAAAAGCGGTTGGCGAGTTCGCGCAGAAGCAGCGCGATGCCGAGCGTCACCATCAGCCGCGACAGGTCGGTGCCGCGGATGACGAGGAAGCTGGTGACGAAGCCGAGCACCATCGCCATCAAGCCGGCGGCCAGCAGCGCCAGCACCGGCTCCTCGATGATCCCGTGCTTGGCGAGCAACCCGACGCCATAGGCGCCGACACCGAAGAACGCCGCGTGCCCCAGCGAGACGATGCCGGCATAGCCGAGGATGAGGTCGAGCGACAGCGCGAACAGCGCCAGCCACGCAATCTCGGTGAGGATCAGGTAGCGGTCGGAGAACAGAAAGTAGCTTGCCACCACCAGAAGCCAGAACGCGGTCTCCTGCCAGCGCCAGCGCCCGATGCGCGCCGTGCTCGCGGCCACGGGGGACAAGGTGGTCATGTCGCTCATCGTGCCATGGTCCGGCCGAACAGGCCATGCGGGCGCCAGATCAGGATCACGATCATCAGCGCGTAGATGACGAAGGCGCCGAGCTTCGGCACATAATATTTGCCGGCGACGTCAGCGATGCCGAGGACGAGCGCCGCCATGAACGGCCCGGTGATGGTGGACGAGCCGCCGACGGTGACGACGATCAAAAAGTAGATCAAGAATTTCAGCGGAAAGTACGGATCGAGTCCGAGGATTTCGGCGCCGAGCGCGCCGCCGAGCCCGGCCAGGCCGCAGCCGAACGCAAAGGTAAAGGCAAACACCTGCGGCACGTTGATGCCGAGCCCGCTCGCCACCCGCGGATCGTCGACCGCCGCCCGCAGCCGCGCGCCGAACCGGGTGCGCGCCAGCGTGCCCTGGATCGCCAGCGTCAGGAGGCCGCAGATGACGATGATCATCAGCCGGTAACGGCCGATGCCGACGCCGAACAGGTCGATCTGGCCCTGCAGCACGTCCGGCAGGTTGATGAACACCTGCGAGGAGCCCATCACGTAGTCGGTCGCCGCCACCGCCATGAACACGAAGCCGATGGTGAACAGCACCTGCTCCAGTTCGCTGCGCCGATAGAGGTGGCGGAACAGCGTGCGCTCGGCGACGACGCCGGCGAGCGCCGCGGCGGCGAAGGCCAGCGGCAGCGCGACGAAGAACGGCACCCCGGAGCGGTTGACCAGCACGGCGCAGACATAGCCGCCGAACGCCGCGAACGCGCCATGGGCGAGGTTGACGAAGTTCATCAGCCCGAGCGTCACGGCGAGCCCGCTCGCCAGCACGAACAGCAGCATGCCGTAGGCCACGCCATCGAACAGGATGGTGAGGAAGTTGGTCATGGGAGGCCCATCCAGCTACCGGGTCGCGGACAGGGTACAGGCTTGTCATGGCCGGGCTTGTCCCGCCTGCGCGGCCGAAGCCGCTTCGGCGCGGCGCAGGCCCGGCCATCCACGTCTTTCTTGTCGCAGATAGACAAAGGAAGACGTGTAAATAAAGAAAGACGTGGATGCCCGGCATAAGGCCGGGCATGACCATCTTGAAGTTCAGTCATCCGTCCGAATCCGGCAAACTCACTTCTTGGTCTTGCCGGGGTCCTTGACCGCCTCGAAGGTCGCGAACTCGACGTTATACAGTTCGCCGTCCACCTTCTTGACCTCGCGGATGTAGATGTTCTGCACGATGTCGCGCGTCTCGGGATCGATCGAGATCGGGCCGCGCGGGCTCTCCCATGCCATCCCCTTCACCGCCGCGATCAGCGAATCGCCGTCGGCCTTGCCGCCGGTCTTCTTCAGCGCCTCGTAAAGCAGGTGGATGCCGTCATAGCCGCCGACCGCCATGAAGCCGGGGCGCTGGCCATAGGCTTTCTTGTAGGCGGCGACAAAATCCTTGTTGACCTGCGAGGGGTGCGCCGCCGAATACATGTGCGCGGTCACCGCGCCGAGCGCCGAATCGCCCATGCCGTTCAACAGGTCGTCGTCCATCACGTCGCCCGGTCCGATCACCTTGATGCCGCTCTTGTCGAGGCCGCGCTCGGCATATTGCTTCATGAAGTTGCCGCCCTGCCCGGCCGGCACGAACACGAACATGGCGTCAGGCTTGGAATCCTTCATGCGCTGCAGGAACGGCGCGAAGTCCGGGTTGGCGAGCGGCACCTTGACCTCCTCGACAATCTGGCCGCCGCCCGCGACGAAACGATCCTTAAAGAATTTTAGCGCGTCATGGCCCGGCGCGTAGTCGGAGGTCAGCGTCGCCACCTTCTTGATGCCGTTCTTCACCGCCCAGTCGCCGATGATGATCGAGGACTGCCCCAGCGTGAAACTGGTGCGGGTGATGTAGGGCGAGCGCTCGGTGATGATCGAGGTGCCGGCCGCCATCACGATCTGCAGCACCTTGGCCTGCGTCGCCAGCGGGGCGGCGGCGAACGCCGCCGGCGTCACGCCGAAGCCGGCGATCACGCTGACCTTGTCGTTGACGATCAGTTCCTGCGCCAGCCGCTTGGTGTTGTCGGGCAGCGCCGCATCGTCCTTGAGGATGACCTCGATCTTCTTGCCGGCGACGGTATCGCCGTGCTGCTGCATGTAAAGCTTGACCGCGTTGTCGATCTGCTTGCCGGTCGAGGCCTGCCCGCCGGTCATCGGCACGATCAGGCCGATCTTGACGGTCTCCTGCGCCGAAGCCACCCCGGCGAACGCGCCGACCGCGACGGCGCAGACCGCCGCCCGCAACAAAACCCGTCTTTCAACTGACATTGGCGTCTCTCCCTTCGCGCCGGCCTTCTCAAGGCCGCCGGCGGCAATACGATCCCGATCTGAAATTCCGTCGACCCTCACCGCGGTGCGGCCGGATCGTAGGCTTGATCATGGACCTGCGCGGCGGCCCGCCGTCAAGACGACTTTATAGCGATTTCAGGTGAGCGCGGTACAGCCGGCGGCAAAATTGCGCCCGGCGCGCGGACGCGCCGTTGACAATTGCCGTACCAGCGCCCACGCCGTTGCCATGGTGGCCGGCCGGGCGCGGCGGGCATCGGAACCGACCGTGGTGCCGCACCATTGTCATCCATTCGCTAGGTCATGATCCCATGCGCTGGCTTGCGGGCACGGCTGCCGCCCTGATCGTTATCGCTGCCGTCTATTTCGGCTCGGCCTATGCCGCCCTGAACGATCTTGTCGGCGCCGCACGGCGGGCCGACGGCGCACGGCTGCTGGCGCGCACCGACGTCGCGCGGGTCACCGGGTCGATCGCCCGTCAGGTGGTCGGCGCCTATTTCGACCGGCTCGGCAAGGGGCGCGATCCCGGCATGACCGAACGCCTCGTCGCCGGCGCGGTCGGCGGCACGCTCGCTGACCTCCTGGCCGCGCAGTTGCTCACGGCCGATGGCCTGTCGCGGCTGCTCGACGACGGCCACATCGAGGCGCTGCCGGAGACCCCGGCCCTGACCGGCCTGCCGCGGCTGTCCGACCTCGACCTCGCGGACGCCGGCGCGCTGTTCGGCCGGCTGCACCTCATCACGCCGGTCGAAATGTCGATCCGCATCGGCAGCGGCGCGCGCGATGCAGATGCCGCCATCCGCCTGCATCTCGACGGCCACGGCTGGCGGCTGTCGGCAATCACGCTGCCGCGGGCGCGGCTCGACGAGCTGATCGCGCGCCTGCCGGCGAGGTCTAGTCGGTAAACACCACCGTCTTGCCGCCGTTGAGGATGACGCGATCCTCGAGGTGGTAGCGGATCGCCCGCGCCAGCACGCGGCGTTCGATGTCGCGGCCCTTGCGGATGAGATCGTCGGGGGTGTCGCGATGGCTGATGCGCTCGACGTCCTGATCGATGATCGGCCCCTCGTCGAGGGCGCTGGTGACATAATGCGCGGTCGCGCCGATCAGCTTGACGCCGCGGGCATGGGCCTGATGGTAGGGCTTTGCGCCCTTGAAGCCCGGCAGGAACGAGTGGTGGATGTTGATGCAGCGCCCGGCCAGCGCGCGCGCAAGATCATCTGACAACACCTGCATATAGCGCGCGAGCACGACGAGATCGGTGCCGCTGTCGGTAATCATCCGCAGCAATTCCGCTTCCTGCTCGCGCTTGGTCTCGCGCGTCACCGGCAGGTAGTGGAACGGGATGTCGCCGAAATCGACGCCGTTGTAGACGTGGCGCGGATGGTTGGCGACGATCGCCGTCGGCATCATCGCCAATTCTCCGATGCGCCAGCGATAGAGCACGTCGGCAAGGCAGTGATCGAACTTCGACACCAGCAGCATGACGCGGCGGCGCGCGGCGCGCTCGCGCATCTGCCAGTCGATCCGGAAATGTTTGGCGATGCCGGAAAAGCCGTCGCTGAGCGCCGCCAGCGCCATCGGCGTCGCGACCGCCTCGAACACCACGCGCATGAAGAAGCGCCCGGTCTCGACGTCGTTGTACTGCTGCGCGTCGAGAATGTTCTGGCCGTTGTCGAACAGAAAGGCGGAGACCGCCGCGACGAGGCCGGGCCGGTCGGGGCAGGACAAGGTCAAGACGAACTGGTGATCGGGCATGATGGCAACGGACAGGGGTGTACAGGCGCACACGCTCTATCCCGCATCGCGCCCGCGCCGGCAAGAGCCGCCTGGAATATTCCGTGTCGCGGACACCGTTCCCGCGACATCCAGGCCCGGCGCTCGGGGCTTGCCAGCACCACGACGATCGATCACAATCATCGCAAATCGACGGCCCGACGACACGGAAAAGAGGGGCGCTTTTCCGCGGATCGTCAGGGTTCTTCGCAAATGACAACCGTGTTCAGCGGCGGCCGCGCCCGGCCGCCGGGAGCCGATCATCGAGGAGGGAGAAACCAACTATGCGCAAACTTGTTCTTGCGGCGGCCTTGACGCTGCCGATGCTGGCGGCACCCGCATTGGCACAGGACACGCTGAAGATCGGCTACATCGATCCGCTGTCCGGCGGCGGCGCCAGCGTCGGCGAGATCGGCCTCAAGACCTTCCAGCTTCTTGCCGACGAAGCAAACGCCAAGGGCGGCATCCAGGGCCACAAGGTCGAGATCGTGCCGCTCGACAACAAGACCAACCCGCAGGAAAGCCTGATCCAGCTCCAGAAGGCGATCGATTCGGGCGTGCGCTACGTCACCCAGGGCAACGGCTCGGCGGTGGCCGGCGCCTTGTCGGACGCGGTCACCAAGCACAACACCCGCAACCCCGGCAAGGAAGTGCTGTTCTTCAACTACGCTGCGGTCGATCCGGCCCTCACCAACGAAAAGTGCAGCTACTGGCACTTCCGTTGGGACGCCAACTCCGACATCAAGATGCAGGCGCTGACCAGCTACATGAAGGATCAGAAGGACATCAAGAAAGTCTATCTGATCAACCAGGACTACTCCTTCGGCCAGTCGGTGCGCAGCCAGGCCCGCAAGATGCTGGGCGAGAAGCGCGCCGATGTCGAGATCGTCGGCGACGAACTGCATCCGCTTCTGAAGATCACCGACTTCGCGCCTTACATCGCCAAGATCAAGGCGTCCGGCGCCGATACGGTGATCACCGGCAACTGGGGCCAGGACTTCGCGCTGCTGCTGAAGGCCGCGGCTGACGCCGGCCTCAAGGTCAACTGGTACACGTATTACGCCGGCGGCACCGGCGGCCCGACCGCGATCAAGCAGACCGGGCTCGACCATCAGGTGTTCCAGGTCAGCGAGGGCGTGGCCAACGGCGGCGCCCCGGCCGCGGTGGAGGCCGAGAAGCAACTGCGCACCAAGTACGACATCTCCAACTTCTACCCGCGTGCCTTCAACCAGATGCGCATGCTGGCGGCGGCCGCCGACAAGGCCAAGTCGATCGATCCGGGGAAGGTGGCGGCGGCGCTGGAGGGCCTTGAGTTCGACGTGCTCAACGGCGGCAAGGGCTTTATGCGCAAGGACGACCACCAGTTCTTCCAGCCGATCTACATCTCCTCGTTCGGCAGCCTCGCCGACAAGTCGATGTTCGACGACGAGCACACCGGCTGGGGCTGGAAGGTCGAAGCCAAGATCGACACGCCCGATACCATGGTGGGCACCACCTGCAAGATGAAGCGGCCGTAAAGCACCAGCCGCAACATCGACAGCGGCCCCGCATCCACCGGAGCGGGGCCGCCGATCCCTCCGCCGCCTTGGCGGCGGCCGGCATCTTGATACGAACGTCCCGGGTCGGCGGATGTTGCAAGGCGCGGAGGCAACGGCATGGCAGGCGTGCCCCGGCGGCTTTGTCTCGCCCGTATGGCACACGTTCGTAACCGAAACGGACAGGCGGGTGACCAGTGCTTGAACTGATCGTCATATCGACACTCAACGGCGTGCTGTTCGGTATGCTGCTGTTCCTGCTGTCGAGCGGCCTCACCATCATCTTCAGCATGCTGGGCGTGCTCAACTTCGCCCATGCCAGCTTCTACATGCTGGGCGCGTTCTTCGGCTTCCAGCTCACCCGGTGGATCGGCTTCTGGCCGGCGCTGATCATTGCGCCGCTCCTGGTCGGCGCCATCGGCATGGCGGTCGAGCGCTACGGCCTGCGCAACACCCACAAGCACGGTCACGTCGCCGAACTGCTGCTGACCTTCGGCCTCGCCTACATCATCGAGGAGATCGTCCAGCTCATCTGGGGCAAGGGGCCGATGGACTACCGCGTGCCGGCCGCGCTCGACTTCCCCGCCTTCACGGTGTTCTCGACCAACTACCCCGCCTACAAGATGTTCATGCTGCTGATCTCGGTGGCGATCTTCATCGCGCTGCTGGTCGTGCTCAAACGCACCCGCATCGGCCTCATCGTGCAGGCGGCGCTGACCCACCCGCACATGGTCGGCCACCTCGGCCACAATGTCGGGCAGGTGTTCATGCTGGTGTTCGGCGTCGGCACCGCGCTTGCGGCCATCGCCGGCGTGATCGCCGGTCCGGCGCTGGTGACGCAGTCCGACATGGCGATGCTGCTCGGGCCGATCCTGTTCGTGGTGGTGGTGGTCGGCGGGCTCGGCTCGCTGTCCGGTGCCTTCATCGCTTCGCTCCTGATCGGCCTGGTGCAGACTTTTGCGGTGTCGATGAACGGCTCGCTCGCCAGCCTGTTCGGGCCGCTCGATCCCTCGATCGGCCCCTCGCTGCTCACCGATGTGTGGAACGTGACCATCGCCCAGGTCGCGCCGATCATCCCCTACCTGCTGTTGGTGCTGATCCTGATCGTCCGCCCGATGGGCCTGATGGGGACGCGCGAAACATGAGTGAACCCGTGACCGCTCCCGCTCCCCGCACCACCCGCGCCGACGCCTTGCGCTTTTACGGGCTGTGGATCGCCGGCGCCGCGCTGCTCCTGGTGCTGCCGCTGGTGTTTTCCTCCGGCGGCTCGCTCACCACCTTCAGCCTGATCGGCATCTCGATCATCTTCGCGCTGTCCTACAACATCCTGCTCGGCCAGACCGGGCTGCTGTCGTTCGGCCACGCGGTCTACTACGGCATCGGCGGCTTCCTCGCCATTCATGGCATGAACGCCATCGCCGGCCATGAATGGCCGATCCCGCTGCCGTTCGTGCCGCTGATCGGCGGCATGGCCGGGCTGATCTTCGCCATCATCCTCGGCTGGGTCTCGACCGAGCGCGCCGGCACGGTGTTTGCGATGATCTCGCTCGGCGTCGGCGAACTGGTGGCATCCTCGGCGCTGATCCTGCGCTCGTTCTTCGGCGGCGAGGCCGGCGTCACCACCAACCGCACCGACCTGCCCGCCTTCTTCGGCTTGACCTTCGGCCCGCAGATCCAGATCTACTATCTGATCGCGGCATGGGTGCTGATCTCGACCATCGCCATGTACGCGCTGACGCGCACGCCGCTCGGGCGCGTCTGCAACGCCGTGCGCGACAATCCCGAGCGCGTGCAGTTCATCGGCTACAATCCGCACGTCGTGCGCTACATCGCGTTCTGTTTCGCCGGCTTCTTCGCCGGTATCGCAGGCGCGCTGGCCGCGATCAATTTCGAGATCGCCAACTCCGCCTATCTCGGCCTGGTGCAGTCCGGCGTCGTGCTGTTCGCCACCTTCATCGGTGGCGTCGCCTATTTCTTCGGCCCGATCCTCGGCGCCATCTTCGTCACCTACCTGCAACTCGGGCTGACCGACCTGACCGCGGTATGGCAGCTCTACTTCGGCATCATCTTCATCGGCATGGTGATGTTCGCCCCCGGCGGCCTCGCCGGCCTGATCATGATGCACCGGCCGCTGGCGCGCGGCGGCACGCTGCACATGCTGCTGCCCGCCTACCTGATCGCGGCGGTGCCGACGCTGGCGCTGGCTGGCGGAGTGATCCTCATCATCGAAACGGTGTCGCGCTACGTCGTCCATGCCGACGCCAGTACCATGGTGAACCTGTTCGGCATCCCCTTCGATACCAGCCAGCCCGTCACCTGGGTCATCGCCGTGGTGCTCACCGTCGGCGGCTTCTTTGTCGCCCGCATGACCTGGCGTGGCATCGCCGCCGCCTGGGACCGCGCCGCGACCGCCGCACGCGACAAGGGGCACCTCGCATGAGCGCCGCCATCGAAATCGATGCCGTCAACAAGAGCTTCGGCAACGCAAAAATCATCCGCGATCTCAACCTGCGCGTCGAGCAGGGCGAGCGCCACGCCATCATCGGCCCCAACGGCGCCGGCAAGTCCACCACCTTCAACCTCATCAGCGGCTACATCACGCCGACCTCGGGCGAGGTGCGCCTCAATGGCGAGGTGATCTCCGGGCTGTCGCCGTTCGAGATCAACCGGCGCGGGCTGTCGCGCTCGTTCCAGGTCACCAACGTGTTCGGCCGCATGTCGGTGTGGGAGAACGTGCGCTGCGCGGTGCTGTGGGCGACCGGCCACCGCTACGCGTTTTGGAAAAATGTGGACAGCCTGCCGGAGGTGCGCCAGCGCACCGCCGCGATCCTCGAGGACATCAACCTCGCCGCCCGCCGCGATGTGCCGGCGAGCCTTCTGACCTATGCCGAGCAGCGCGCTCTGGAGATCGGCATCACCATCGCCGGCGGCGCCAATGTCATTCTGCTCGACGAGCCGACCGCCGGCATGAGCCGCGCCGAGACCGAGCGCGCCGTCGAACTGATCCGCCGTCTCAGCGAGGGCCGCACGCTGGTCATCGTCGAGCACGACATGAGCGTGGTGTTCGGCCTCGCCGACCGCATCTCGGTGCTGGTCTACGGCCAGATCATCGCTTCCGGCACGCCCGAGGAGATCCGCGGCAATCCGAAAGTCAAGGAAGCCTATCTCGGCGAGGAGGCCCACTGATGCTGGAAGTCGAGGACCTGCACGCCTACTACGGCAAGAGCCACATCCTGCAGGGCGTCAACATGCATATCGACGCCGGCGAGGTGGTGAGCCTGCTCGGCCGCAACGGTGTCGGCCGCTCCACCACCGTCAAGGCGATCATGGGCGAGGTCGCCCCGCACGGCGTCATCCGCTTCAAGGGCCAGGACATCGCCGGGCTGCCGAGCTACCGCATCGCCCATCTCGGGCTCGGCTACGTCCCGGAAAACCGCGACATCTTTCCCGGCCTCACGGTGCGCCAGAACCTGCTGCTCGGCATCAAGGACGTCCGCAAGCCGGGACGCTGGAAACTCGACGACATGCTGGAGATGTTCCCCAACCTCAAGGCGCGCGCCGACACGGCGGCCGGCGTGTTGTCCGGCGGCGAGAAGCAGATGCTCACCACCTGCCGCACGCTGATGGGCGACCCCGAACTGATCATGATCGACGAGCCGACCGAGGGGCTGGCGCCGCTCATCGTGCAGCAGGTCGGCGAGCTGATCTCGCGCATCGCTGCGGCCGGCGTCGCCATCCTGCTGGTCGAGCAAAAACTGTCGATCGCGCTGAAGATCTCGCACCGCGTCTACATCATGGGCCATGGCCGCATCGTGTTCGAGGGCACGCCAGCCGAACTCAAGGCCAACGAGGCGGTGCGCAAGGAGTGGCTGGAGGTGTGAGGCGGCCGCTTAATTGCCATTCGACCTCCCTCCCTTTAGCTGCTGCGGATTTGACGGTGCATTCATCCTGCTTCGTCATGCCCGGCTTTATGCCGGGCATCCACGTCTTAGAGCGTTTTCAAGCGAAGTGGCGCTTGACAAGTCAAGACGTGGATGGCCGGGACAAGTCCGGCCATGACGGCGTAAGATATCTCCGTCAAAACGTGGAAGGCTCCATGGTCCGGCCGGAGCGGCAGACCGCGAAGACGCCCTGCCCTACTCCCCGTAACTCGACAGCCGGTCGAGATCGACGATGGTGACGCCGCCGTATTCCAGCCGCAGCAGGCCCTCCTTCTCCAGCGCCTTGAGGCACTGGTTGGCGTTCTGCCGCGAGATGCCGGACAGCGCCCCGATCTCCTCCTGGGTGATGTCGAGGTGGCGCGCCGATTCCGGGTAGAGAATCGGGTTGAACAATGACGCAATGCAGCGGGCGACCCGTGCGGTCGGCCCCAGCATGCGGTCGTATTCCAGAAGGCCGATGAAGTGGCCGACCCGCTCGTTGAGCTGCGCCACCAGAAAACGATTGAACCCGACGCTGTTCTCGAACAGCCACAGGAAGGTGGTACGGTCCATCAGCGCCACCCGGCTGTCGCGCAGCGCCACCGCGTCGTAGCGTCGCGGCTCGTTCTTGAGCACCGAGCCTTCGCCGAACCAGGCGCCGGCCGTGAGGCCGGTGAAGGTGGTGGCCTTGCCCGAGCGCGCCACCGTGCCGATCCGCACCAGCCCGCTGACCACGCCGGTCCAGTAGTCCAGCAGGTCGCCGCGCATGCAGATCAGTTCGTTGGCGGCAAAGGCGCGCTCCGAAATGCCGGCGCGCGCCACCTCGGCCTCCCGCTCGGTGAGGTCCGGCGCCCATATCGCGATGCGCTTGAGATGATCGGCGGCAATCATGATCCTCCGGTGAGGATTGCTTACCCAAATGTCGCGCGCAAGACATTTCCAAGCGGCGCTTTATCATATGGGTTAGGCAGATCGTCGGGGTCCGCGGGATGATGCCAGGCATCGTTCCGCGGCGATCCGGCCCCGCCGGGCTCATTCGCCTACGACTTCAGGCTGACGTGCAGCCTACTTGGCGGCATGGCGATTTGCGGGCAAAATCCGCGACTTGAACAGGTCGGCGAAACGCGGGGCCGCGGTTTCGAGCCCAAGCGCAAGAGCGTGCAAACGCCGCCACAGGAGGGACGTTCGTGGACGACGCATTGGACGTGCGGCAGGTTTCCCTACGCTTCGGCGGCGTGCGCGCGCTGACCGACGTCAGCTTCTCGATCCGCGAGGGCGAGCTGTTCTCGATCATCGGCCCCAACGGCGCCGGCAAGACCTCGATCGTCAATTGCATTTCCGGCCGCTACCACCCGACCGAAGGCAAGCTGTTCTACCGTGGCCGGGACATCACGGGGATGCCGACCAACGCCCGCGCCGCGCTCGGCATCGGCCGCACCTTCCAGAACCTCGCCTTGTTCCACCACATGAGCGTGCTCGACAACATCATGGTCGGCCGCCATCACCTCCTGAAGAATAATTTTCTCACCGGCTCGCTGTACTGGCTGACCGGCGCCCGCAAGGAGGAGCTGGAACACCGCCGCAAGGTCGAGGAGATCATCGATTTTCTCGACCTGCAGCCGGTGCGCAAGGCCACCGCCGGCACCCTCTCCTACGGCCTGCGCAAGCGCGTCGAGCTCGCCCGCGCGATGGCGCTGGAGCCGAAACTCATCCTGCTCGACGAGCCGATGGCCGGCATGAACCTCGAAGAGAAGGAGGACATGGCCCGCTACATCGTCGACCTCAACGAGGAATACGGGATGACGGTGGTGATGATCGAGCACGACATGGGCGTGGTGATGGACATCTCCCACCGCGTCGTGGTGCTCGATTTCGGCAAGAAGATCGCCGAGGGCGACCCGGCCGCGGTGCTGGCCGATCCGCACGTCAAGCGCGCCTATCTCGGCGAGGAAGACGAGGCGCTGAGCGATCCCGACGACGTGCCGCCCGCGATGGAGGCCAGCGCATGACACAGCAAGCCGCCTTCGACTATCACGCCCGCGCCCGGCAGGCGCCGACATTCGCCAAAATGCTGCGGCTCAACGCCCGCGAGCACGGCCGCGAGGTGGCGCTGCGCGAGAAGGATTTTGGCCTGTGGCGGCCGATCACCTGGGACGACTACCACGCCCGCACCCGCGATTTTGCGCTCGGCCTGGTCGAACTCGGCATTGGCGCCGGCGACGTCATCGGCATCATCGGCGACAACCGGCCCGACTGGGTGGCGGCGGAGATCGCTGCCCATGCCATCGGCGCCATGAGTCTCGGCATGTACCGCGATGCGCTCGACGACGAGGTCGCCTACCTTTTGACCTACGGCGAAGCCAAGGTGGTGTTCACCGAGGACGAGGAGCAGGTCGACAAGCTGATCGGCCTCGGCGAGCGCATCCCCAGCGTCCGCCACATCGTCTATTCCGATCCGCGCGGCATGCGCAAATACGACGACCCGCGGCTGATCACCGCGGAGAAGCTGGCCGAGCTGGGCCGCGCCCGGTTGAGCCGCGAGCCCGACCTCTACGACCGCCTGGTCGATGCCACCGATAGCGAGGCCGTGGCAGTATTGTGCACCACCTCGGGCACCACCTCCAACCCGAAACTCGCGATGCTGTCGGCCGGCTCGATCCTGCGCCACTGCGCCACCTATCTCGCCTTCGACCCCAAGGGGCCGGACGACGAATACGTCTCGGTGCTGCCGCTGCCGTGGATCATGGAGCAGGTCTATGCGCTCGGCATGGGGCTGTTGTCGCGGATGAAGATCAACTTCGTCGAAGAACCCGAGACGATGATGAACGATTTTCGCGAGATCGCGCCGACCTTCGTGCTGTTCGCGCCGCGCATCTGGGAAGCGCTCGCCGCCGACGTGCGCGCCCGCGTGATGGACGCAACCGCGCTCAAGCAGAAACTCTACGACATCGGCATGAAGACGGGGCTCAAAGCGCTGGAGCACGGCAACCGCTCCGGCCTCGCCGACATGCTGCTCTTTCGCGCGCTGCGCGATCGCCTCGGCTTCACCCGGCTGACCTCGGCCGCGACCGGCGGCGCGGCGCTCGGCCCCGACACCTTCAAGTTCTTCCGCGCCATGGGCGTGCCGCTGCGCACGCTCTACGGCCAGACCGAACTGCTGGGCGCCTACACGCTGCACAAGCCCGAGCACGTCGATCCCGACACCACCGGCGTGCCGATGGCCGACGACATCGAAATCCGCATCGATTCCCCGGATGCCAACGGCGTCGGCGAGATCGTGGTGCGCCACCCCAACATGTTCCTCGGCTACTACAAGAATCCGGAAGCCTCGAAAGCCGACATGCACGACGGCTGGATGCATTCGGGCGATGCCGGCTACTTCAACGACAACAAGGAACTGGTGGTCATCGACCGCATCCAGGACCTGGCCGAAACCGCGCAGGGCCATCGCTTCTCGCCGATGTATGTCGAGAACAAGCTGAAGTTCTCGCCGTTCATCGCCGAAGCCGTGGTGCTGGGCGCGGGGCGCGACTACCTCGCGGCGATGATCTGCATCCGCTTCTCGATCGTATCGAAATGGGCGGAGCGCAACCGCATCGCGTTTACCACCTACTCCGACCTGTCGGCACGCCCGGAGGTGTACGATCTGCTGCGCAAGGAGGTGGAGACGGTCAACGCGACACTGCCGCCGGCGCAGCGCATCTCAAAGTTCCTGCTGCTCTACAAGGAGCTCGACGCCGACGACGGCGAATTGACCCGGACGCGAAAAGTGCGCCGCAGCGTCATCAACGACAAATATGCGACGATCATCGATGCGATCTACGGCGGCGCGCCTTCGATCGACATCGACACCGTGATCCGCTTTCAGGACGGCACCACCCAGCGCATCCGCACCACGCTCAAGGTGGTCGATCTCGGCTTTGGTGCGACAGTCGCGGAGGCCGCGGAATGAGGGGGCGTCATATCCTTTGTCATGGCCGGGCCTGTCCCGGCCATCCACGGCTTCGCGGTTTCTCGGCAAAAGAGTCGTGGATGCCCGCGACAAGCGCGGGCATGACGGCGATGGGTGCAAGGAAACCGCCGCGATGAACACGCAACTCCTCATCCAGCTTCTGGTCAACGGCCTCGTGGTCGGCACGCTCTACGGCGTCGTCGCGATGTCGTTCGTGCTGATCTACAAGGCGACCCAGGTCGTCAACTTCGCGCAGGGCGAACTGTTGCTGGTCGGCGCCTGGGTGTGCTGGGCGCTGATGATCAAGTACCAGGTGCCGTTCTACCTCGCGATGCCGATCACCATGGTGTTCATGTTCGTCTTCGGCATTTTGGTGCAGCTCGTGTTCATGCGCCCGATGATCGGCGAGCCGATCATCTCGGTCATCATGGTGACGATCGCGCTGTCCACCGTGTTGCAGGCGGCGATGAAGTGGATTTTTGGCGTCAACCCGCAGCCGTTCCCGCGGGTGTTCGCCAGCCAGTCCGTGGAGCTGCTCGGCCTGCAGATCCAGACCGTCTACGTCATGAGCCTGATCGTCTCGGTGGCGATGATCGCCGGCATGGCGTGGTTCTTCCAGGCCTCAAAACACGGCCTCGCGATGCGCGCCACCGCCTTCGACCAGCAGGTGGCGCAGTCGCTCGGCATTTCGGTCAAGAGCGTGTTCGCGATGTCGTGGGCGATCTCGGCCACGGTGTCGGCGGTCGCCGGCGTCGTCGTCGCGGTGGTCAACGGCGTGTCGTCGGGGCTGTCGATCTACGGCATCAAGGTGTTTCCGGCGACCATCCTCGGCGGCCTCGATTCCATCGGCGGCGCGGTGCTCGGCGGCATCATCATCGGACTGCTGGAGAATTTTGCGCAGTTCATCGACGGCGAATATCTCCATTGGGGCAATCTCTATGAGGTGGCGCCGTTCTACGTCCTGATCATCATCCTGATGATCAAGCCGTACGGGCTGTTCGGCACCAAGGACATCGAGCGGGTGTGACACGCATGATCGCCGAAAAGTGGCTACCGGTTTTCGGAAACGATCATGCTCTTGAAAAGAAGCGCATGGACATGACTCAAACCAAACATTGCGGGTCGTAGCGCGATGGCCAGTTCCCTGATCCCCGCCGGTGACTTCCGCACCTCCTACGCGGTCGATACCACCATCTTCCCGACGGTGACGAGCCGCAACTTCGCCATCGCCGGTGTGGTGCTGTGCGCGCTCGCTCCACTCGTGCTCAACGACTACTGGATGAGCATGCTGATCGCCATCGGCATCTACGGCATCGCCGCGCTCGGCCTCAACGTGCTGCTCGGCTTCACCGGCCAGATCTCGATCGGCCACGCCGCGTTCTTCCTGTTCGGCGCCTTCACCTCGGCGTATCTGTCCTCGAAGATGGGCGTGCCGGCGTTCTTCGCGATTCCCCTGTCGGGGCTCGCCACCGCGCTGGTCGGCCTCATCTTCGGCCTGCCTGCGGCGCGGCTCAAGGGCCTCTACCTCGCCATCGCCACACTCGCCGCGCAGTACATCCTGCTCGACTTCTTCGCCCGCGCCGAGTGGTTCTCCGGCGGCTCGGTGCCGGCCACCGCCGAGCCGTTCTCGATCTTCGGCTACACCTTCACCGGCGACCACCAGTATTTCTACGTCGTGCTCGCCTATGTCGTGGTGTCGTTCCTGCTCGTCACCAACATGATGCGCACGCGCGACGGCCGTGCCCTGATCGCGGTGCGCGACCACTATCTCTCCGCCGAGATCATGGGCATCAACCTGACCTATTACCGCACGCTGTCGTTCGGCATCGCGGCGTTCTTCGCCGGCATCGGCGGTGCGCTCTATGCGCACTACCAGCTGGTCGTCTCCTACGAAGGCTTCGGCATCGAACGCTCGGTGCTGTTCCTCGCCATGGTCATCATCGGCGGGCTCGGCTCGGTGATGGGCACGCTGATGGGCACCGCCTTCGTCGTGCTGCTGCCGGAGGCGATGGAGTGGCTGTCGGCGGCACTGCGCGGCGGCGTCATCGACCAGACGCTGGCGCTGAAGAACAACATCACCTTCGTGCGCGAGATCGCCATCGGCGTGATCATCATCGCGTTTCTGGTGTTCGAGCCCGACGGGCTCGCGCACCGCTGGCACCAGATCAAGGCGTACTGGAAGTTCTACCCGTTCTCGCACTAAAGCGGGACGGACCCGACCACAGGTTTCAAGAGGCAACAGGAGGAAGACCCCATGAAAATCACCACCCTGCTTGGCAGCGCGGCGCTCGCGCTGGTGCTCGGCGCGAGCGGCGCGTTCGCCCAGTCGGCGATCCGGATCGGCCACCTCGCCGACTATTCCGGCGGCACCTCCGACGTCGGCACGCCATACGGCCAGGCCGTCGCCGATACCTTCGCCTGGATCAACAAGAACGGCGGCATCAACGGCACCAAGGTCGATATCGAGACCGTCGATTACGGCTATCAGGTGCCGCGCGCGATCGCACAGTACAAGAAGTGGACCGGCTCCGACAAGGTCGCCGCGATCATGGGCTGGGGCACCGCCGACACCGAGGCACTGACCGGCTTCGTGGCGCAGGACAAGATCCCGTTCCTGTCGGCCTCCTATGCCGGGCAGTTGACCGACCCGACCGGCGCCGCCGGCAAGGCCAAGGCCGCGCCCTACAACTTCTTCTACGGCCCGAGCTATTCCGACGCGCTGCGCGCCGAACTGACCTGGGCGGCGGAGGACTGGAAGGCCAAGGGCAAGTCGGGCGCGCCGAAATTTGTCCACATGGGCGCCAACCACCCCTACCCCAACGCGCCGAAGGCCGCGGGCGAAGCACTCGCCAAGGAGCTTGGCTTCGAGGTGCTGCCGCCGCTCGTGTTCGCCCTCACCCCGGGCGACTACAGCGCGCAGTGCCTGAGTCTGAAAAGCTCCGGCGCCAACTACGCTTATCTCGGCAACACCGCCGCCTCGAACATCTCGGTGATCAAGGCGTGCAAGACCGCCGGCGTCGATGTCCAGTTCCTCGGCAACGTCTGGGGCATGGATGAGAACGCCGCCAAGGCCGCGGGCAACTCCGCCGACGGCGTCGTGTTTCCGCTGCGCACGCCGGTGGCGTGGGGCGGCAGCGCGCCCGGCATGAAGACGGTGCAGGAGATTTCCAAGATCTCCGATCCGTCGGGTAACGTCTATCGGCCGGTGCACTACATCGCCGGCGTTTGCAGCGCGATGTACATGAAGGAAGCGCTGGAATGGGCCGCCAAGAACGGCGGCGTCACTGGCGAGAACGTCAAGAAGGCGTTCTACCAGAAGAAGGATTGGGTGCCGGCCGGCCTCGAAGGCGTCTGCAACCCCTCGACCTGGACCGACAAGGACCATCGCGGCACGCTGACCGTCGATCTCTACCGCTCGAAGGTGAGCGGGGCGACCGACGGCGACCTCAACGACCTGATGAAGAAAGGCACCATCAAGCTCGAGAAGGTCAAGACCATACAGTTGCCGCGCAAGGCCGAGTGGCTCGGCTGGTAATGACGGCTGACTGCTGCCGTGCTCCATCAGCACGGCGGCAGTGCCACTCGAAAACGTCATGCGCGGGCTTGACCCGCGCATCCATCGCGCTTTGCGAGACTCATTTCAGGATGGATTGCCGGGTCAAGCCCGGCAATGACATCTGAAACAGTCGTCAACCTCGCGTGAGAAACATGACTGATGTTGTAACGGCCAGCACACCTTCCGTCTCCGCCCCCGCCGCCGCACCGCTTCTGTCGGTGCGCAACATCGAGGTGGTCTACGACAAGGTCATCCTGGTGCTGCGCGGGCTGTCGCTCGACGTGCCGAAAGGCGCCATCGTCGCGCT
>Ga0182792_1000603_pt1 | contig 32652 bp, 38 predicted proteins | sample Passage237B_FD_130497 | JGI IMG/M metagenome (GOLD analysis project Ga0182792, IMG submission 130497) | Cellulose adapted compost microbial communities from Newby Island Compost Facility, Milpitas, CA, USA - Passage2 37B (version 2) (version 2) ...
CCCGGGGCCCGGGCCCCCCCCCCCCCGTCGGGGTCCCGCCGATGCCGAGGGCGATGCTGTCTGCCCCCAACCAAAAGCCGGCGAAACCGAAGAAGAGCGTGAGCGAGCCGGTCGTGAAGAGGGCGGAGAAGAAGCCGCCGCAGCGGCGCCCCGCGCCGCAAGCCGAGCCGCGCGCGGCGCCGGTCGCCTCTGCGCCGTCGGTCGACTTCACGCCGCAGCCGCAGTCGGCCGCGATGCCGACCTGGAAGGGCATGCTGCTGCGCCACCTGGAGCGCCACAAACGCTACCCACCCGCGGCGCAACGCGCGCGGCAGGAAGGCATCACCTACATACGCTTCGTGATGAGCCGCAACGGCCGCGTGCTCTTCGCGGCCATCGAGAAGCCGGCGGGGGTCGCCGTGCTGGACCAGGAGGGGCTGGATCTGCTGCAGCGCGCCCAGCCGCTGCCGTCGCTGCCGCCGGATCAGCCCGGCGAGACGCTGGCGCTGATCGTGCCCATACAGTTCTACATGCGGCGGTGAGGGCGATCCTCGTTGTGCGACGGCCCGTATCCAACGGCGTGACGCTCAGGAGGCCTTTGCTGCAGCGACAAAGAACTGACGTGTGCGATTGATCGCCAGCACGCTGGCGACGGCCTCGCCATCCAGAGGCCCGAGCTGGCTGGCGGCCGCATTCTGGTCGGCCTCTGCCGGAGAGAGGATGCCCGGAATGACCGAGGATACCTGCGGGAAGGCGAGGCAGAAGCGCAGCGCCGCCAGGACACCGGAAGGGCCGGGCTCAGCCGAGACGGCAGCCAGCAGATCCCGCGCGCCGTCGATCCAGCAGGCCAGCTGCGCCGCCGACCAGTTGCGGCGATGATCGCCGGGGGCAAACTCGGTGTCGCGACGGATCAGGCCGGTCAGGAAGCCGAAGCAGAGAGGGGTTCGGGCAATGAATCCCACGTCCCGGCGCATGATCTCGTCGAACAGGCCGCCTGAAACCGCCCGTACATCCATCATGTTGAAGTTGGCTTCGATGACCGGCACGTCGCCGGCGGCCAGAGCCTGCAGGGCATCGGCCGGCGACCTGGTCGATGCACCCCAGCTTCGGATCTTGCCGCGGCTCCCGAGTCTTTCCAGCGCCTCGCGCAGATCGTCGGCGTGGAGGCCATCGATCGGCGGATTGTGCAACAGCAGGAGGTCGATGTAGTCGCTGCGCAGGCGGCGCAAGCTCCGTTCGGTCGAGGCGACGAGCGCCTCCGGAGAAAAGTCGGGGGGGCGATCCCAGGACTCGAAGCCGGCCTTGGTCGCGACGATCACCTTGTCCCGGCAGCGGGCGAAGGCCTGGCCGATCAGCTCCTCGCTATGGCCATTGCCGTAGGCGGGCGAGGTATCGAAGAAGGTGATGCCGCGATCGAACGCATGCGAGAGAGCGGCGAGGGATGTCCCGTCGTCGGTGTCGCCATACGAGGTTTCGGCGACGGTGCGTCCGCCGATGCCCCATGCACCGAAGCCGATCTCAGAAACGTGGAGGCCGGTTCGGCCGAGAGCGCGGTGGTTCATGCAGGCGTTCGCTACTGCCGATCGGGCATTGGTGCAATGGCGGTCCGGTGGAGCGGCGCCATTGTGGCGAAGTCTTGACGCCGCGACTCACACTGTTAAGGATATGGCCATCGTCGGTCCTCCTTAACCGGAGGCGAACAGGGAACGCCGTGGTGCCCGAAGGGCCAATCGGCGGCTGTACCCGCAGCTGTGAGCGGCGAGCGACTGCCCATCGTGCCACTGGACTCCGGTCCGGGAAGGCGGGCAGGAGCGACGACCCGCGAGCCAGAAGACCTGCCGGCGAGAGCGTCGCTCTTCCGATGGACGGGATGTTCCAACGGGACGGTCAACCCGAGCGGTGACGCGCCTTGTGCGTGTGCTGTTTGGGGGATCGTCCGATGACGTCATTCCGTGGGCTTCTGCTCGTCTCTGCTCTTGTCTGCTCGGCGCCTGCGTGGGCGCAAACCGTGCCGTCCGAGATGTTGCCCAACCTCGTGGTGACACCGGATCGCTTTCCCACGGATCCCGACAAGGTCACGGGCAGCTATACCGTGATCACCAACGAAGACATGCAGCGTCGGCAACTGCGCACGGCAACCGAGGTCCTGCAGTCAGTGCCGGGCGTGTCGGTGCAGCAGTCGGGCGGCCCCGGCACGCAGACGTCGGTGTTCGTGCGCGGCGCCAACTCCAACCACACGCTGGTGCTGATCGACGGCGTGAATGTCAGCGATCCGGCCTCGCCGAACGGCGCCGTCGACTTCGCGCATTTCCTCACCGAGAACCTCGATCGCATCGAGGTCGTGCGTGGTCCGATGAGCACGCTCTACGGCAGCCAGGCCATCGGCGGCGTCATCAACATGGTGACCAAGGCGGGCAAGGGGCCGATGAACGGCGCCGCCTTCGCCGAGCTCGGCACGCGGCTCACGACCAACTACGGCACCTACGTGCGCGGCAGCGAAGGCAAGTTCAACTACAACCTCACCTTCACCGGCATGTATTCGCCCAACGACACGATCGTGCCGGCGCGCTTCACGCCGCCAGGCGGCTTCGTCGACATCGATCCCTACATCAACACGACCGCGGCGGCGCGGCTGGGCTTCGAGGTCAGCGACACGACCAACATCAACTGGTATGGGCGCTTCATCAACAGCCAGGTCAAGTTCGACCAGGTCGGCCAGGAGGATCCCAACGCGACGGAGTTCTCGCAGCAGTTCTTCAATCGCGTCGAGCTGGACGGATCCTATTTCGGCGGACGCTGGAAGCCGGTCGTGGGCATCAACTATTCGACGATCTACCGGCACGACCTGGACTATCCCAGCATCCAGGTGCCGTTCCCGTTCACCCAGGACGCCACCTACAACGGCCGCCGCCTGCAGGCGGACTGGAAGAACCTGTTCGAGATCTCCGAGCAGTTCGCGTTCATCGGCGGCGTCGACTTCGATCGAAGCTGGGCCTACTCCAACGCCGACGGGGCGCAGGGTTGGGGAACGATCGGCCAGACCGGCCTCTACGGCCAGCTTCGGGCGACTCTGTTCGAGAATCTCAACCTGAACATCGGCGGCCGCGTCGACTTCAACGACGCCTACGGCACGGTCGGCACGTGGCGGGCGGGCGCCTCGTACCTGTTCGCGCCTACCGACACCAAGCTCAAGGCGTCCTATGGCACGGCCTTCAAGGCACCGTCGCTGTTCGAGCTCTACGGCACAGGCCTGTTCTGCGGCGGCAACCGCAACCTATCGCCCGAATACAGCCGCGGCTACGAAGTGGGCGTCGAGCAGGGCCTGTTCGATCGCAAGGTGACGGCCGGCATCACCTACTTCTTCAACTCGTACAACAACCTCATCCAGTGTCCACCGCCCTTCACGAGCCTGGAGAACGTGGCCTTCGCCCAGAGCGAGGGCTTCGAGGTGAGCGTCCAGATCAAGCCCTACCGCTGGCTCGACTTCAACTTCGAGTACACGCACCTGATCGCGCGCAACGTCAATGACAACGTGCCGCTGGTGCGCCGTCCCGAGGACACGTTCAACGTCCGGACCCAGGTCGCGCCCTGGGAGAATGTGCGCTTCGGCGCCGAGGTCGCCCAGGTCAGCAGCCGCTGGGACTTCGATGCTGTGACCGGGGCGATCATGCAGCCGTCGCCCTATACCCTGCTGCGGTTGACGGCGGCCTACGATGTCATTCCCGCCGTGCAGCTCTACGCCCGCGCCGAGAACGTGCTGAACCAGGTGTACGAGGAGCCGGAAGGCTTCCAGGGGCGGTACTTCCAGGCCTTCTTCGGCGTGAAGGCCAGGTTTTGATGGCGCTCGGCCGGCGGAAATTGTCGAAGGCGGCACTCGGTGGCATAGCTTCCGCCATCGTGAGTACCGCAAGGGCGGAGACGCCAGCCACCATCGCGCTGCTTCACCTGGCGCCGCAACCGGGCAGGTTGGAGCACAACAAGCACCTGATCGAGGGCGCGGTCCGGCGCGCGGCAGCGGCCGGAGCAAAGCTGATCGCGACGCCGGAACTCGCGGTCAGCGGCTACGGCTTTCGCGACCTTGTCGGAACCGACTGGATCGCCCGCGACCAGCCGGACCTGCTCCGCTGGGCGGGGGCGGTCTGCCGCGAGACCTCGGTGGCCCTGCTGCTGGGCATGCCGGAGGCGGCCGACGGCAAGCTGTTCAACAGCATGGTGCTGTTCGGGCCGGACGGCCTGCGGATCGGCCAGCATCGCAAGATCAACGCGCTGCGGGTCGGGTCGGAATCGTGGTCCACGCCGGGCGATCGGGCGACGGTGCTGGCGATCGACGGCATCGGCCGTGCCGGGCTCTTCGTCTGCGCCGACATGTACTCGCAGCGGCTGGTGGGGGAAACGGCAGCGCAAGGCGTCGACCTCATGGTCTCGGCCGCGGCGTGGGCGCCCGGCCTGCACGGACCGGACGGCGAGTGGGAGAGGGCTTCCCGGCAGTCGGCGCGGCCGGTGCTGGTCTGCAACCGGACCGGCATGGACGTGCTCGATTTCAGGCAGGCGCGATCGGTCGCCGCCGTCGGCGGTCTTCAGCTCCATCAGCACAGCGCGCCGGACTCGGCCGTCGTGCTGGTCGACTGGGACCCGCAGGCCTGGACGCTGGCGAACTGGCGCATCGCCCGATGAAGCATCTCGTGTTGCTGCTGACGTTCCTTCTGAGCGCCGTGCCGGCATCGGCGCAGGCGCCCCGGCGCGTGGTCACCGTCAATCTCTGCCTCGACCAGATCGCGTTGCGTCTGGCGGCACCGGGCCAGCTCGCGGGCGTCAGCTACCTGTCGCATGATCCTCGCCTGTCAGCCCTGGTCGATCGTGCCAGGCGCGTGCCGACGGTGAGGGCGCAGGCCGAATCGATCCTGGAGCTGCGACCGGATCTCGTGATCTTCGACCGTGATGCGCATGCGACGGTGAAACGGATGGTGCAGATGGCCGGCATCGCCATCCTCGAAGTGCCGTGGGCGGCGTCGCTGGCCGATGCCGAGCAGCTCGTCACGCAGATCGGAAGCGCCTTGGGACGAGTCGCCGAGGCGCAGGCGGTCGTCGCCGACATGCGCGAGCAGCGCCGGCGGCTGGCCTGGCCGGGGCCGCCGACGGCGCTGGCGGCCGTGCTGCAGGCCAATCGCGGCACGGCGGGTGCGGGCAGCCTGATGGACGAGCTGCTGCAGCTCGCCGGCTACCGCAATCTCGCCGCCGAGCTCGGCATTCCAGCCTATGGACGGCTGTCGCTCGAAGCGGTGCTGGCGGGACAGCCCGATCTCCTGGTGCTGGATGGCGCCGCCAACGCCAATCCGGCACGGGCGACGGAGTTCGTCGATCACAAGGCGCTGCTCGCGCTGACCGGGCGGACGCGGCTCCTGTCCGTGCCGATCAAGTCGTCGATCTGCGCCGGGCCCGAGAATTTCGAGGTCGTGCGGCTCCTGACGGAGGCGCGGCGGTGACCGGTGCCGACCCGAGCGGACGCCTCATGCGACGACTGATTGCGCTCGTGGCGATCCTGTACCTCGCCTCGCTTGCGATAGGACCGGCCTGGTGGCCGTGGCATCTGGGCGAGGAGGTGGGCTGGGCGATCTTCTGGCAGCTGCGCCTGCCGCGCGCGATGCTCGGCCTGCTGATCGGCGGCGTGCTGGGGCTGAGCGGCGCGGTGCTGCAGGGCTGGCTGCGCAATCCATTGGCCGAGCCCGGCGTCATCGGCGTGTCGGCCTGCGCGAGCTTCGCCGCGGTATGTGCCTTCTACAGCGGCCTCGCCACGCTGTTCGCGCCGGCATTGCCGCTGGCCGGCATTGCGGGGGCGGCCGTCGCCGTCGCACTGCTGATGGCGGCGGTCCGTGCCGGAACAGGCGTGGTGTCGCTGCTGCTGATGGGGGTTGCGATCAACGCCGTCGGCGCGGCGCTGATCGCGCTGGTGCTGGCGTCGTCGCCCAACCCTTTCGCCTTTCAGGAGATCTCGCTGTGGCTCGCCGGCTCGATCACCGATCGGGACCTGCGCTATCTCGCGATCTCGGCGCCCTTCATGGTCGCGGGCGCGGCGGTGGTGCTGGGCGCGGGGCGCTGGCTCGATGCTCTGTCGCTGGGCGAGGAGACGGCGCGCAGCCTCGGCGTGGATACCCGCTCGCTGGGGCTGCGGCTGACGCTGGGCGTAGGGCTGATGGTCGGCGCCGCCACGTCGGTCGCAGGCGTCATCGGCTTCGTCGGGCTGGTCGCGCCTCACCTCGTGCGAGGCAAGGTGGGTTTCAAGCCGGGCGCGGTGCTGCTGCCCGCCATGCTGGCCGGCGCGGCGCTGGTGCTGGCCGCCGACATCCTGGTGCGGCTGCTCCCGACGGCCTTCGAGCTGCAGCTCGGCGTGTTCACCTCGCTGGTCGGGGCGCCGTTCCTGGTGCGCGTGGTGCGCCGCGCGCGCGCGGCCTGGCTCGCGACATGAGCCTGTCCGACACGAGGCTGTCCGACACGAGGCTCGTCGCCCGCGCGATGGTCTGCCGGCGCGGAGGCCGCGCCGTCCTCGACGGCATCGACCTCGCGTTTGAGAGTGGTGTCCTGGCCGCCATCGTGGGCCCCAACGGCGCGGGCAAGTCGACCTTGCTGCACCACCTGGCGGGGCTCGATGCGCCGGCGTTGGGGCAGGTGGAATTCGCCGGCCACGCCGTGACCGGCCTGGCCGCGGGGGCGCGTGCACGGCGGATCGCCTACCTGCCGCAGGGCGCCGCGATCCACTGGCCGCTGTTGGGCCGCGACCTGGTGGCGCTGGGCCGGCTGCCGCACGGCGCCGACCTCGGCCGGCCGCTTGCGGCAGCGGACGCCGGGGCGGTCGATCGGGCGCTGGCGCGCGTCGACGGGACGAAATTCGCGGACCGGCCGATCGATGCGCTGTCGCAAGGCGAGAGGGCGCGGCTGATGCTGGCGCGCGCGCTTGCGACCGAGGCGGACATCCTGCTGGCCGACGAGCCGGTCGCCAGCCTCGATCCCGCCTATGCGCTCGATGCCATGGCAGTGCTGCGTGCCGAGGCCCGCCGCGGTGCCTGTGTCATCGTCAGCCTGCACGATCTCGGCCTGGCGGCACGCTTCGCCGACCGGGTGATCGTCCTGAACGGCGGCAAGGTCGCGGCCGACGGCGCGGCGGCGGAAGCGCTGCGACCCGAGATCATCGATGCCGCCTACGGTGTCGGCTTCCGTTCCGTCAGCATCGACGGCATCATCCAGCCCATCGCCTGGAGTCGCCCCTCATGAAATGCATCGAACTCGAAGAGGACGCGCACGCCATCGCGCGCCGCCATCTCGCGGAACCCGCCAACGCCTGGAGCGTCGGCACCTGGGGCGCCATCGGCGAATTCCAGTACGACGCGGACGAGGAGGGGCTGACCCTCGATCTGGAAGGGTTGTCTGTCGCCAGCCGTCGCGGCGCGCTGTCGATCGGCGACCTCGCCACCGCGAAGGTGTTCGCCCTGGTCGACGACCAGGGCAGGACGCGCGAGATCGCCTTCTGCACGGCCCGCGAAGCGTCTCGGCGGACTACCATCGGCGCGGTCGACGAGCGGACATTCGACCTCGGCATCGGCGCACCGCACGTCGACATGATGGTGCGGGTGCCTGCGGACGACGCGGCGACCCTGGCGGCTCTGCGGTCGGCCGAGGGCAGGCCGCTCCTGACGGCCGGCAGCCCTGCCGCGGCGGCGATCGCGCGGGCGAGTCCGACGCGGATCTTCGTCTCGGCCTTGGCACGGCTCGAGGTCCATCAGCCGATCCCACCGCCCGGCGGCCGCTCGCCGCAGGGGCCGCATACCCATCTCCTGCCGAAGCATCTTGCGGAAGGCCGGACCCGCGCGCCGGGCTCGCCGCTGCCGGCTGGTTTACAGTGCGGGCTGAGCCTATATCCCAGGACGAGACTCTGATCCGTCGTGCAGTCCCGGGAGATCACCATGGACGACAAGACCCGCACCGAACTCGAGGCCGCCGCTTTCCGCCGTCTGGTCGCTCACCTTCAGGAGCGCACGGACGTGCAGAACATCGACCTGATGAATCTGGCCGGCTTCTGTCGCAACTGCCTGTCCCGCTGGTATCGGGAGGAGGCCGGCGCCCGCGGCATCGAGATGCCCGATCCGAAGGCGCGCGAGATCGTCTATGGCATGCCGTACGAGGAGTGGAAGGCCAAGCACCAGAAGGAAGCGTCGGCCGACCAGAAGAAGGCGTTCGACAAGGCGCAGCACAAGCACTGAGCTTCCACGGACGCCGGGCGGGGAGCAGGGCTCCACGTTATCCCCATCATTCATCGCGGAAGCGTCATTGAGCCGATGCAGCCGGGCCACGTATCTATGGTCCGGCGCATCGCATCAAGGAGTGCTGGACATGCCCGACGGCAGTGCCGTTTCGAAGAGGACCAAGGCGGGGCCGATCGTGGCCGACCGGCTGAAGAGCTTCGTCGAGCGCATCGAGAAGCTGGAGGAGGAACGCCGCGCGATCGGCAGCGACATCAAGGACGTCTACAGCGAGGCCAAGGGCGTCGGCTACGACGTCAAGATCATGCGCAAGATCGTCTCCATGCGCCGCATGGATGCCGCCGACCGCGCCGAGGAGGAGACGCTCCTCGACACCTACAAGCACGCGCTGGGCATGACCTGATCCGACGTTCGGGACTATCTCCGGACCGAGGACGCCGCTAGGCTCCTCCCAATTCGGGAGGAAACAAGAAGTGAGCCTGCGTCGTCGGACATTCGTCGTGACAATGGGCGTGGCCGCCGCCTGCGCAAAGGGTGCGCAGGCGCAAGCCGCCTTTCCCAGCCAGCCGGTCAGGCTCGTGGTGCCGTTCCCGCCGGGCGGCGGCACCGATACGCTGGCCCGCGCCGTCCAGGATCCGCTGCAGAAGGCGCTCGGCCAGACGGTCATCATCGACAACAAAGGCGGCGCCGGCGGCGCCCTGGCGCACGAGTTCGTCGCCAAGCAGCCGCCCGACGGCCACACGGTGCTGGTCAGCAGCAACAACCAGATGCTGTTCCCCTTCCTCGTGGCCAAGCTTACCTTCGATCCCGCGGCGTTCGTGCCGGTGGGCTTCGTGGCCAAGCAGGAATCGGTGTTCGTGGGCAGCGCCGACGCGCCCTGGCCGGATCTGGCCGCGATCGTCGAGGCGGCGCGCAAGGCGCCGGGCGAGGTGCAATTCGGGACGGCGGGCGTGAGCACGCCGATGCACCTCTCGACCGAGCGCTTCGCGCTGCTGAACAAGATCAAGCTCACCCATGTCCCGTTCCGGGGCACGGGGCCGCTGGTGACCGACCTGCTGGGCGGGCACATCAAGCTCGGCATGTCGAGCCTGACCAGCGTCGCGCCGCACCTGGTCTCGGGCAAGCTCAAGGCCTACGGCATGGCGGCGCCCGAACGCGCAGCGTCCGCGCCGGACATCAAGACCTTCAAGGAGCTGGGCTTCGGCGACGTGGACGGAACCATCGTCTACACGCTGATCGCGTCGCCAGGGACGCCACCCGCCGCCGCCGCCAAGCTCAACGAGGCGCTGAATGCCGCCGTCTCCACCCCCGAGATGCGCGAGGCGCTGCAGAAGCGCGGCTTCGTGGCGATGGGCGGCACGCCCCGGCAGCTGGCCGACTGGACCGCCGTCCAGGCCGGCATCTGGGGCCCGGTGCTGCAGGCGGCGGGCATAAAACCCGAATAGAACCCGACGGCCCGCCGCTCAGTAGGCGGCGAGCCTGACGCCCGACTTGTCCTTGGCGTCACCGTAATTCACCTTCCTGTACCACGCCATGTAGGTGGCGTAGGTGATCGCCTCGTAGCGCGGCGGCTGGCCGGGCTCGCGGCAGGTCGGCAGGCATTCCATGACCGCCTCGGCGCTGCAGTCGAAGAAGAAGGGAATGGCGTAACGCTCCTTGCCGGAACGGTTGACGACGCGATGCGGCGTCGCCAGGAAGCGGTCGTTGGTCCAGCGGCGCAGCAGGTCGCCGCCATTGACCAGGAAAGCGCCGTCGATCGCCGGCGCGTCGATCCAGCGGCCGGTCGGGAGGCGGATCGACAGGCCCGGCACCGCGTTCTGGGCGAGCATGGTCATGAAGCTGGTGTCTGTGTGGGGAGCCAGGCCGAACTCGTTCTCGACCGGCGCGTCATGCTGCGGATAGTGCGACATGCGCAGCGTGTACATCGGGTCGGCGAAGGCGGCGTCGAAGTAGTCCGGCGGCAGGTCGAGCGCCACGGCATAGACGGGCAGCAGGGACTTGCCGAGCTTCTCCATGGCAGCCTGATAGGCGACGACGGTCTCGCGGAAACCGGGCAGGTTGGCAGGCCACTTGTTGACGGCCCGGAACGTCTTGCCGGCGACGAGATCGGGATGGTCCTTGTCGACGTCGCGACGGGCGAAGAACGCTTCGTTCACGTTCGGCTTGTTGTCGGGGTTGATCTGCGAATGCCGTGTCGTCGATCCACGGATCGGCAGGTAGCCGACGAGATTCTCGTCGACGCGGATGGCCAGCTTGTCTTCCTCCGGCTGGTCGTGGAAGCGCTTGGCCTCCGCAAATGCGGCGTCGACCAGCGATTGCGGCACGCCATGGCCGACGATGAAGTAGAAACCGATCTCCTCGAAGGCGCGGCGCAGCTCGGCGCCCAGCCGCTCCAGTGCGCCGGGCTCGCCGGCAAGGTAGGGGGCGAGATCGAGGACCGGAATCTCTTCGGGGGCATCGGCGCGAACCGGCGGCAGGCTGGGAGCGAGCGACTGCATGAACACATCCTCTCGTTACACAAGGCGGCCGGAAAGGTAGCTCGACTGCGGCCGTCAGAACCAGATGTTCATTGGCAAGCCTTCGCTGTCCCGTTCGCATGCGGAGCCGAGGCAGGTGGCCTCGCCGCGTGCAATCAGCAACGCGGTGCGGCAAACGGCGATGGCATCCAGGATGTCGTCCCGGGCCGCGCCGGGCAGACGCCCGAGTGGGCAGGGAAACCCGTGCGCCGCCAGGAGGCGCGCACGCTCGGCATAGCCGTCGGCACGCCGCTTCCGGCTGAGAACCGGCCTGCCGCCGTTCATGCGTGCGAAGGCGAGCTCGGGATGGGCTTCGCGGATGATGCGCTTCAGGTGCGGCTGCTCGCGGAGCAAGCCATCGACCTCGAGCATCTTCGGGAAGAGGTTGAAGGTCTGCCGGGTGATGCCCACGCCCAGCCTGCGGCTGGCCGCATTGGCGTCGGCGTAGTCGTCGTACTGCAGCACCGGCCGGCAGGGGGTGGGGAATACCGAGCTCGTCTTGCCCGGCAGCAGCCTGCGCGCCTCGACCTCGCAGGCGCGCGGCGGCCGCGGCGCGGCGACGAAGCCGATCGGCATGTCGACCGCCAGAATGGAAAGACCCTCGCAGGCGTCTGCGAGGGTCTTCACGACTTCCAGATCGAGGACACCGTCGACGCCGCGCCGGCAGACGACCCAGCCGGTGCGGCAGCCGTCGGCGCCCGCGACGATCAAGCGGCGACTACCAGGCCGCCATCTTGGCCTTGAGGTTCTGGTCTAGGACCGCGAGGAAGTCCTCGGTGTTCAGGAAGGGGTGCTTGGGATCGATCAGGATCGCCAGGTCCTTGGTCATCTTGCCGCTCTCGACGGTCTCGACGCAGACCTTCTCGAGCGTGTCGGCGAACTTCACCACGTCCGGCGTGCCGTCGAACGTGCCGCGATACTTGAGGCCCTGCGTCCAGGCGAAGATCGAGGCGATCGGGTTGGTCGAGGTCGGGCGGCCCTTCTGGTGCTCGCGGTAGTGGCGGGTCACGGTGCCGTGCGCGGCCTCGGCCTCGACGGTCTTGCCGTCCGGCGTCATCAGCACGGACGTCATGAGGCCCAGCGAGCCGAAGCCCTGCGCCACCGTGTCGGACTGCACGTCGCCGTCGTAGTTCTTGCAGGCCCAGATGAAGGCGCCTTCCCACTTCAGCGCCGAGGCGACCATGTCGTCGATCAGGCGGTGCTCGTAGGTGATGCCCTTGGCCTTGAACTTGTCGGCGAACTCCTCCTCGAACACCTTCTGGAAGAGGTCCTTGAAGCGGCCGTCATAGCGCTTGAGGATGGTGTTCTTGGTCGAGAGGTAGACGGGCCAGCCGCGCATCAGGCCGTAGTTGAACGAGCTGCGCGCGAAGCCCACGATCGAATCGTCGAGGTTGTACATCGCCATGGCGACGCCGCCGCCCGGGAAGTCGAACACGTTGTGCTCGATCATCTTGCCGTCGGCACCCTCGAACTTGATGGTGAGCTTGCCCTTGCCGGGCACCACGAAGTCGGTGGCGCGGTACTGGTCGCCGAAGGCGTGGCGGCCGATCACGATCGGCTTGGTCCAGCCGGGCACCAGGCGCGGCACGTTCTTGCAGACGATCGGCTCGCGGAAGATGGTGCCGCCGATGATGTTGCGGATGGTGCCGTTCGGCGACTTCCACATCTCCTTGAGCTTGAACTCCTCGACGCGCGCCTCGTCCGGCGTGATCGTGGCGCACTTCACGGCGACGCCGTATTGCTGGGTCGCCTTGGCCGAATCGACGGTCACCTGGTCGTTGGTCTTGTCGCGATGTTCGACGCCGAGGTCGTAGTACTTCAGGTCGATGTCGAGGTAGGGAAGGATCAGCTTGTCCTTGATGAACTTCCAGATGATGCGGGTCATCTCGTCGCCGTCCATCTCGACGACCGGATTCTTCACCTTGATCTTCGGCATCGTGCTTCCTTTCGCGCCCCAAGACACCTGTGCGGGCGCGGTTCTACCGAAGCAGGCGGGATGCGGCAAGGCGGGCCGCCGACGTCAGACCCGGTCGAGCCGCGGTTCTGGGCCGGCCGTTCCCGGCATTGCCGCGATCGTGGGCAGCAGTTCATCCAGCGAACGCACGAAGGCCAGATGGTCGAGATGCCCGCGCTCGGCGAAACCGCGCTCGACGACCGATCGCAGCAGGGCTGCAAGAGGTTCCCAGTAGCCGCCCTGGTCGACGATGACGATGGGCTTGGTGTGCAGTCCGAGGGTGCGCCAGGACAGCACCTCGAACAGCTCCTCCAGGGTGCCGATGCCGCCGGGCAGGACCACGAAGCCGCTGGAACGCTCGAACATCTGCAGCTTGCGCTCGTGCATCGATTCGACCACGATCGTCTCGGTCAGGGCCGGATGCCCCGCTTCGCGTTGCAACAGGAAGCGCGGGATGACGCCGACAACCCGGCCGCCGGCCTTGAGCGCGGCGTTGGCTGTCACGCCCATCAACCCGACCCCACCGCCACCGTAGACGAGGGTTGTTCCATGGGCTGCGAGAAGCTCGCCCAGCCGGCGGGCAACGTCGCGGGCGGCGGGATCGACACCGAAACGCGCACCGCAGAACACGCAAAGCGAGGCGGGCGGAGCCGAGGAGGGAATGGAATGAGACACGGACCGGATCGGAATTTGCTTCTGGGGACAGGCGATCCGATGGGTTTGCGGACCGTGCTGGCATGTTATCATTTCGCAGAGGAAGGTCGCGACGCCAATGGGGGCGGGTAGTCGCACCGGCGGGAGGACGATGTCTCGGACAGTCATATGGTTGGTGGTCGCTGGCGCGATCGTCATCGCCGCAGGGCTCGGCGTGGCATGGCGCAGCAGGCAAAACGAGCAGGCCGTGCTCGATCAGGCGACCCGATCCACTCAGGCGGCTCAGGGTGCGGGTGCGGAGGCCAAGGCACCATCCGCGGCTGCTCCGCCCGCTGTGCCAGCCCCTTCCAAGGCCGGGTCGGCGAGTGCATCGGCGACGCCGGACGTACCTGTTCGCCCGGCTCCCTTGCCGGTGCCGACCTTCGACATCGTCCGCATAGGGCCCGACGGCAGGGCCGTGGTTGCCGGCCGCGCCTTGCCCGGCGCCAAGATCGTGCTGCTGGATGGCGGCAAAGAGATCGCACACGGCGCGGCCGATCCCCGCGGGGAATGGGTGGTCATCGTGCAGGATCCGGCGCTCGCCCCTGGCCATCATGAGCTGAGGGCGGTGCAGCACGTCGAGGGTCGCGCACCGGTCACGTCGGATCAGGTCGTCGTCGCGGTCGTGCCGGCACTGTCCACGGCGGCACCGCGCGCCGGGACGGCCGAAGCGTCCACGGGCGACCAGGCAGGCGGGAAGGGGCGCAAGGAGCAGACCCTGGTCATGATCTCGCCGTCGTCGGGGCCCTCGACCCTGGTGCAGGCGCCGTCGCCCGGGGGCGTGCCGCAGGCCGCCGATCTCGCGATATCGACCGTCGACTACGACGACAAGGGCAAGGTCTCCGTGAGCGGCCTCGCGAAGAAGGGCACGACGGTCCGGATCTATATCGATGACAAGCTGGCCGCCGAGGCGGTGACGGGCGCCGACGGACACTGGCGGGTGACGGCGAGCGAACCGGTGCCTGCGGGCAAGCATACGCTGCGGCTGGACCGCCTGGCCGGCGATGGCAAGCCCGTGGCTCGGCTGGAGCTGCCCTTCGAACGCCTGGAAGTGCCTCCGGCGATGAAGAACGTTCGCCGGCTGGTGGTCGTGCGCGGCGACAATCTCTGGAACATCGCCCGCGCCCACTATGGCTCGGGCTACCATCACACCGTCATCTATGGCGCCAACAAGGACCAGATCGGCGATCCCAACCTGATATATCCCGGACAGGTATTCACCATCCCCGAGATGAACTAGAAGTCCGCAACGACAAGGGGCTCTCTCATGTTGGCGAACTTCTTCGTGCCGATCCTCGAAGACGGCTGGCGCTTCATCGGCATCTTTGCACTGGCGACGTTCCTCGCGGCGCTGACCGGCGTCGCCTGGCTGTTCTGGCCGCTGATGCTGATCACGCTCTGGTCGGTCTATTTCTTCCGCGACCCGCCGCGCAGCGTGCCACAGGACGATGGCGTGCTGCTGGCGCCGGCGGACGGGCTGGTGCAGATGGTCGTCGACGCCGTTCCACCCGCCGAACTCGGCTTGGGCGACCAGCCCCTCACGCGCGTATCGATCTTCCTGAGCGTCTTCGACGTCCACATCAATCGCTCGCCCTGCGCGGGAACCGTGGACGTCGTATCCTATCGTCCCGGAAAATATCTCAACGCCTCGGGCGACAAGGCGAGCGAGGACAACGAGCGCATGGCGATCGCGCTCAAGCGCGCCGACGGCCGCATCATCGGCTGCGTGCAGATCGCGGGATGGGTGGCGCGGCGCATCGTCTGCTATCTCAAGCCGGCGCAGGCGGTGCAGGCCGGGGAGCGCTTCGGCCACATCCGCTTCGGCAGCCGTACCGACCTCTACCTGCCGTCCGGCGCCCGTTTGCTGGTCGCCCAGGGGCAGCGCATGATCGGCGGCGAGACGGTCATTGCCGAACTCGACCCTTCCACGACGGAACCCCGGCAGGCGATCGAGTTTTGATAGGGAGTGTCATCGGAGGCGGCCCGCCGGGCCGCCGGACCATTCTTGGGAGTTCCTGGCGATGGACAGCGATTACCGCGGCGGGCGCGGGCGGTTGCGCGGCTTCTCGATCAACCGCCTCATTCCCAATGTCCTGACGCTGGCGGCCCTCTGTTCGGGGCTCACGGCGATTCGCTTCGCGCTTCAGGGCCAGCTCCGGCTGGCCGTGATCGCGATCATCGTGGCGGCGATCTTCGATGCCCTCGATGGCCGGGTCGCCCGGCGGCTGGGCGTCACCAGCCGCTTCGGCGCCGAGCTCGATTCGCTCTCGGATTTCCTCTGCTTCGGCGTCACCCCGGCGCTGGTGCTCTACATCTCCTCCCTGAGGGACGTCGGCGCGCTGGGCTGGGTCGTCACGTTGATGTTCCCGATCTGCTCTGCCCTGCGCTTGGCGCGCTTCAATACGGCGCTGCTCGCCGACACGCCGCCGCCTGCCTGGACGGGCTCGTATTTCACCGGCGTGCCGGCCCCGGCAGGCGCCTTGCTGGCGCTCATGCCCCTGATGGTGAGCTTCGAGATCGAGGCAGCCTGGCCGCGGCATGCCGTGGTGGTCGGGACGGTGCTGGTCCTGGTGGGTGGCCTGATGGTGAGCCGCATTCCCACCTTTTCCTTCAAGAAGGGCAGGGTGCCGCGGCATCTCGTGCTGCCAGCGCTGTTGGGGGTCGCCCTGGTCATGGGCGTGATCGCGAGCTCGCCCTGGATCGGGCTGTCGCTGCTCTGCCTGTTCTATGTATCGCTCATCCCCTTCAGCTGGATGGCTTTTCGAAGGCAGGCACGGCAAGACCAGTCATCGGTCCGGGCGGACGTCGTGAACCTTCGCGCCGTCGATTCCGGTCCGTCGGCAGGAGCACCGAGGGGATGATCCTGTAGACGGCAAGATGTTCGATCCTGTCTTGCGGCGCTGGATCGGTCCGCCGCTCGAGCGCGCCGGCGCATGGCTCGCCATCCGGGGCGTCTCGGCAAACGCGTTGAGCGTCGGCGGGCTTGCCGTCGGTCTGGCGGCGCTGCCGCTGCTGGCGACGGAGAACTACGCCGCCGCGCTGGCGATGATCCTGCTCAACAGGCTGATCGACGGGCTGGACGGTCCGGTCGCGCGTCATCGGGGTGGCACGCCAGTCGGCGGCTATCTCGACATCATGTGCGACATGGCCTTCTATGCGGCGGTGCCGCTGGGATTCGCACTCGCCGCGCCGGCCAACGCCCTGGCGGCGGCGCTGCTCCTGGCCTCGTTCGTCTGCACGGCGTCGTCCTTCCTGGGTCGTGGGGTTCTGGCCGTCCAGCGCGGTGAGGCCTACGACGGCGCCCGCGGACGCAAATCCTTCTTCCATGCCGCGGGCATCGTCGAGGGAAGCGAGACGATCCTCGCCTTCGTAGCCTTCTGCATCTTTCCTGAGGCGTTCCCATGGCTGGCGTCGCTGTTCGCCGTGCTGTGTCTGATCACGGCCGCAGCCCGTGTGATCGAAGCCATGCGAGACAACTAAATATTGTGATTACAGACGTTTACTGCCGAATCCTAAAGTAACGATTGACCATTGCTACAGTACCTATTACGATTCTTGCCAATATTGCTTCGGGTCGTGGGTTTCAAGATGCTCTCCATATTGCGCCGCCTGATTAAGGACAATCGCGGGGCCACCGCAGTCGAGTACACGCTTGTCGTGACCTTGATTGCCATGTCGGCCATCGCCTCCATACGCTCCGTCAGCAGCAAGTTGTCCTCGGTGCTGGGCAGCATCGGCAATCCCTTCTTCTGACGCAGAAGCCCTTGCAGCGTAGCAGGCGGTCCGGCTCCCGGGCCGCTTTTTCATTTCTTAACAAATGACATGAACTTTGGAGAATTTATCACTTATAAATAGGCTACTATGGCCTTGACTTGATGTTGCGTGGGAACAGTCTCGCGACCATATTTGAAGCAGATTTTTGTCGTCGTGTTCGTTCACTCGTTTGGGATTCCGAAGCTGGGCATATCCCGGCGCAGCCGCGATCGCGGCATCCATACGTTTCAGCGCACGGCGGCTCCGGCTGGGTTCGGGGCATGACTGCCTGCAGACGTTCGGCCGGGGCAAAGCGTCGGATGGAATATCGGATGTCGCTCGTCGCCCTTTTGCAGACCGGTTGCCTGATCGCCTTCGCCATCCTGCTGTGCGTTGCCGCTTGGCGAGACTACCGGACCCTGCTGATCTTCAACGCCTTCCCGGTCGCGATCGTCGCCGTTTTTGCCATATGGGCGCTGGCCGGGATCGGCAGCGGCCGCGGCGCCAGCCTGCCGGACGTGGCGGGGAGCGTCGTCTGCGCGGCGTCGGTGTTCGCTGTCGGTGCGGCAGCCTTTGCCTTCGGCGGCGTCGGTGGCGGTGACGTCAAGCTGCTCGCCGCCGCCACTCTCTTTGCGGGTCCCTCCCTTCTGCTCGATTTCGTCCTGGTCACCGCGGTCGCGGGCGGCCTGCTCGGTGTCGCCGTGCTGGCGGGCGCGCCGATCGGCGCGATGGCGGGCAGCGGCGAGCCGTCGCGATGGCGCAGGAGCCTGCCATACGGTCCGGCCATAGCGGCCGGAGGACTGTGGGTCGCGCTTTCTCGGGCGCTGGGCTGAAGCGGGGGCTTCGGGGGGAGCCATGAACAGCAAGCGCATCGCTTTTCTGCTGCTGGCCGTCATCGTCGCTGGCGCCACGGCCTTCCTGGCACGCGTCTGGCTTCAGGCGGAACGCGCGGCCATTGCGGCCGAACTCGGCGGCACGCGTTCCGCCGCCCCGGTGAAGCCTGTCGTGCAGGTCCTGGTGGCGCGCAATGCGCTGCGCACCGGACGGCTCATCAAGCCCGAGGATCTGCGCTGGCAGGCTAGGCCGCAGGGCAAGGCGCTGGCGACATACATCGTTGAAGGCAAGCGGCAGATCGCGGATTTCGTGGGCGCCGTGGCCCGCACATCATTCCAGGTCGGCCAGCCCATCATTGAAAGCGACATCGTGATGCCGGGATCGCACGGCTTTCTGGCCGCCGCTCTGAGACCCGGCATGCGTGGGGTGAGCGTGTCCGCCACGGGCCGAGGTCTCGAAGACGGCGACGCTGGAACTCACGCTGAGATGCGTCGCAATCCAAACTTCTTCCCGCAATCGGCGACTGCTGGCTAGAATGGGCGCGGAGGGACCCATGACTCGAGTCCGGGATAGAGCCGTCGTCGCCGTCGTCTGCCTTGCGGCCTTCGCTGCCGCCACAGCGACTGCCCAGGCGCCGCGCAGCAGCGTCGCCACACAGGCGGCGCCACCTGGCGTGCCGGAATTCCGCGATCCCAAGACCGGACAAGTCTGGACGCCGCTCAATGTCGGACAGAAATCCGGACCGCCGACGCCGCAGGATCTGGCCTTCGATCCGTCCGGTCAGGCGGTCTATGTCAGGGGAGTGGTCACGCAGCGTCCGAGCATCACGCCGCTGGCCTCGATACCCATAACCGCCGGGCCGAGCGTGCCGATCGTGAATCTCGGCGACGCGACGCTCAGCGCGGTGCCTGGCAAGCGCTGGCAGGTCGTGCTCTACCTCGATAACAACAGTGCCAACACGGTCGTGCCGCTGATCGACTGTCGTTTCACCAATGGCGGCAAGCTGGTGGAAGATACGAACGTGCTGGTTCCTCCGGTAGGGCCAGGCACGCGAGTCGGCATGGTCGTTTACGGACCCGCAACCGAGTTGTTCGTCGACCAGGCCACTTGTGCGGTGAAATCGCCTTAGCGGCGAGGTTCAGCCAAGCACCGAGTATCCGCCATCCACTGCGATGGCGGCGCCGGTCACGAAATTGGAGGCTGGAGCGGCTAGAAACACCGCGATACAGCCGAAGTCGCCGGGCTCGCCCCAACGGCCAGCCGGTGTGCGGCGCAGCACGGAGTCGTGCAAATGCGGAATCTGTTCGCGGGCCCGGCGCGTCAGCGCGGTATCGATCCACCCCGGCAGGACGGCGTTGATCTGGATATTGTCCTTGGCCCATGCCGTGGCCATGGCCTTGGTCATCTGGACGATGCCGCCCTTGCTGGCGGCATAGGCGGTGGCGAAGGGCGCCCCGAAGATCGACATCATCGAGCCGATATTGATGATCTTGCCGCCGCCGGATTTCTTCATTTCCGGATAGGCGGCATGACTGCACAGGAATGCGCTGGTGAGATTGCTGTCGAGCACCATGTGCCACTCCTGCAGCGTGTATTCCTCCGGCTGCTTGCGGATGTTTATCCCAGCGTTGTTCACCAGGATGTCGAGGCGGCCGTGCATCTCGACCGTCCCGGCGACCAGGGCACGGCAGGATTTCTCCTCCAGAACATCCACCGGAATGGCGGTCGCTTTCGCGCCAGTGGCCTCGATCTGTCTGACGGCGTCGGCGTTCTTCGCCGAGTCGCGGCCCGCTACCACGATGGTCGCCCCTGCCTGGGCCATGCCGAGCGCCATTCCCAGCCCGATGCCACCATTTCCACCGGTCACGACGGCAATCCGGTCGGAAAGATCGAACAGCTCCATGTCGGTTCCTCCCCTTGTTCATCATTGTATAGCCAACGCATGCAACCGAAGTCAGCAGACACCGTTGAAGAACGGGATTCCTGATCGGCAATGGCCGGTCGTCTCGTCCAAGACGGGGTTCGCTGAACGTCGGCCGGGCTGACCGACGTCAGGCGACAAGGGGGGCGGCGGCCGAGAGGCCGCCGCCACTTTTTGTTGTTTTCGTCTGGCTCAATCCGGAAGAGGCAAGACCGCTTGCGGTAAGACGTTCGCTTCCGCATCTGCTCAGTCGTATGGCGTCGCCGAAGACGCGGCAGGGGCTTCAGGCCGTCCGATCCTCGTCCTTGGAAGCCCGGCCGTCCGCCGTCCCATCCTGGGAAGCAGCGTCGCTTGCGGCGTCTCGGTCGATCACGACCAGGAGATCCTGAGGCAGGGGCTCGTTGGCGATCTCGTCGTACATGGCATGGAGCTGCTTTTGCAGCCACTTGTCGAATGGACGCTCGCTCGAAGCCTTCCCGCGCGGCCGAGCACCGGGTTGCGGTGCGGACCGCATCTTTTCATCCTCAGGCATGACGTTGTCCTTGAGGAATGCCACACATTCCTCCGGGGCCCGCCTGCGCCATTGATATCTCCCCGACGAACTGTCCATCATCTTAGCACACCAGCCAGCGCCTCAGTGGAAAGCTCTACTGCGCCGCGAGATGATGCTCGTCGGACATGCCGGGCGCGGTGCCGCTGGAGTCTTCCCGCGCGTTTTGATGCGCGCTCGTCCCGTCGAGCAAAAGCCGTTCCAGCGTATCACGGGCTCGAGAAATTCGGCTTTTGACGGTTCCGACGGAAACACCGGTATGGGCGGCGATATCCTCGTAAGGTAGCCCCTCGAGCACCGCCAGCAGGAGCGCTTCGCGCTGCGTCGACGCCAGCTTGCCGAAAGCGCCCAGGAACTCGCGCATCACCAGCCGGCTATCCTGATGCGCCGGGTGCGACAGGGATTCGGCGATGGCTGCATCCACCGGGACGCTCGGACGGCGGCGGCGCAGGCCGGAGATGAATTCGTTGCGCTGGATGCGAAACAGCCACGCGGCGAGATTGGTCCCCGGCTGAAAGCTGCGCCGTCCGCTCAGCGCCTTGATCACGGTGTCATGGACGAGATCGTCGGCTGAATCCCGATCGCGCGTCAGCGACAGTGCGTAGATCCGCAAGCGTGGAAGGACCGCCTTCAACTGCTCATGGAAGTCGCGAATGTCATTGTTGCTTTCGACGGACATAAATCGACCTCGTTTTCGTTACATCGTTCGCGGGATAAATGCCAATCGAGGCGAATAGGTTACATTGGGGAAGTTGGGTGTCTTCAAGTTATTGATATTAAACGATTTTTCCGGAGCTCAGCCCAGCCGTTCCGCAAGTTGGCGGCGTGCCCGTGAAACCCGCGCCTTGAGCGTGCCGACTGAACAGCCGCAGAGCGCGGCCGCTTCCTCGTACGAGAAGCCGCCGGCGCCGACCAGCACCAGCGCCTCTCGGGCCTGGGGGCTGAGGTCGAAGAGGGCTGCGGAAAGCTCGCTCAGCGCCAGCGTGGCCTCCGGATTGTCGACCGCGGTCAAAACGGGCTCCACGTCACCGTCAATGGGGGCCGGGCGCCGCCGCTGGCTGCGCAAGTCGGAGTAAAATCGATTGCGCATGATCGTGAACAGCCAACCCTTCAGGTTGGTGCCGGGCGTGAACTGGTCCTGCTTGTCGAGCGCCGCCAGGATCGTGTTCTGGACGAGGTCGTCCGCAGCTTCACGCTCCCGACACAGAAAGCGTGAAAACGCCCGCAGGTCAGGAAGCAACGACACGACGTCGTCCCTCATCATCGAGCATACTTCTCCCGCCATACCAATGGCGTCAACGGCCTCGCTTCATTCTCGCTCCCATGTGGGCAGCTCTCCGCCCGATCGCAAAGAAAAACTCCCGGGCAACCGGCGGAGCGGCGAGACGTTGTGCGGCGGCATCGGTCCAGACTGGAAGAATCGGTCCAGACTGGAAGAATCGGTCCAGACTGGAAGACAAGGAGGTCGCCATGAACTGGGATCGCGTCGAAGGGCAGTGGAAGCAGATTTCTGGCAAGGTGAAGGAGCAGTGGGGCAAGCTGACGGACGATGATCTGACGACGATCGACGGGCGGCAGGACCAGCTCGTCGGCCGCATTCAGGAGCGCTATGGCATTGCCAAGGACGAGGCCGAACGTCAGGTGAATCGCTGGATCGCCCGCATGTAGGAATCCTAATTCCCGTATGTCGGAAGGGAACCTGAAACGCGGCGGCGCGTTTTCTCACGTTCTTCTCAAGACACGGACGCGGGAGAGGATGGAGAGGACATTGAGATCGTATCGGTGGCAAGCCCCGCGGGGTCGGAGTGGGTTTGTGGTGCTGGCAAGCGTGCTGGGAGTGCTCGTGGGGGGATGTGGAGAGCGCCCCGTCGACCGCGCGCTCACCGGTGGCGCGATCGGCGCGGCGTCGGGCGCTGTCGTCGGGTCGACGGTCGGTTCGCCGGTGACCGGCGCCGTTGTCGGAGGCGCCGCAGGGGCGACGGTCGGCGCCGTGACGGCCCCCGAGAGGTGACGGAACACCATTGCAGCGCTTTGATCGCGCCCCGATCGCAAGCTTGGTGTATGTTCAAAGGGGCCGGCCGGGCAAGCGATCGCGGCCGGCTGTCGGCGTGGCCGGGCAGGTCGCAGCAGGAGGGAGTGAGGCCGTGGCAGAGATGAAGGCCACCAAAAACATGTCCGAGGCCATCAGCAGGACCCTGCCGTTTCTTCGGCGGTACGCGCGCGCCGTGACCGGCTCGCAGGAGCGGGGAGACGAGTGGGTGCGGCTGTGTGCAGAGGTCGTTCTCGAACAGCCGGAGCTGCTCGCCAAGGCGGAGGATACGAAGCTCGGTGTCTTCGCCTTGTTCCACCGTCTCCAGCAGCCGTTCGGCTCGCTTGAGGAGACGGGCGGGACGAACAGCGTCAGCGCTCGGCTGAAGGAATCGCTCACCGATATGGCGCCGCTGCAGCGCCAGGTGCTGCTTCTGACGGTGCTGGAGGGATTCTCCGTCCCGGAAGCAGCCGCCATCCTGGATATCGATGTCGAGGTCGCGGAGCGGAGTCTCGATGACGCCAGAACCGAATTGCAGCGTGTCGCCGCCGTCCGCGTGCTGGTCATAGAGGACGAAGCCGTCATTGCGCTCGATGTCGCCGATATCGTCCGGAACGCCGGACATCAGGTGGTCGGCATCGCTGCGACGGAGAAGACGGCCGTCGAACTCGCCAAGCTGCACTCGCCCCATCTCGTCCTGGCCGATATCCAGCTCCGGGGAGGCGACAGCGGCATTTCGGCCGTCAACCAGATCATGCGCTCCATGAGCGTGCCCGTGATCTTCGTGACCGGATATCCCGAGCGGCTGCTGACAGGCAAGCAGTTGGAGCCCGCTTTCGTCATCTCCAAGCCGTTCGATCCCGATCTCCTCCGAGCGGCCATCGCGCAGGCACTCGACACGGTCGCAATCTAGGCGCGGCGGCGCCATGCCTGCCCGTTGGTCCTTGCGCACGAGGCTGGTCGCCGTCGTTGCCGTCACACTCCTGCCCGTGCTGGCCCTCGCGGCCTGGAATGCCACGGAGCAGATGCGGCTTTCGGCGGAACGACGCGCCCAGGCGGTCATGGCCGCGGCGGAGGTCGTCGTCGTCCGGCATCGCGAACTGGTGGAAGGAACGCGTCGGCTGTTGGCGGCGATGTGCTCGGCGCGTCCTGTGGAGGCAAGCGCCGGAGCCGACGCGCCGGCTGCCGACGTCAGGCGATGCGAGGCGTATCTTTCGCGAGTCGTGGAGACGTTTCCGGCCGAGTACTCTACGGCGACGGTAACGGATGCCCATGGTGTAGCGCGTTGCTCGAACATGCCGGCGGCCATCGGGATGGAATTCTCCGATCGCGAGATTTTCCGCCTGGTACGGGACAGCAGGAGGTTCGAGGTCGGTGGCCAGACGGCCAGTCGCGTGACGCCGGGGACCGTGATCCCGATGGCAATACCGGTGCTGCAGGACGGGGCCTTCCTGGGTATGTGCGCCATTGACTTGTCCCTGAAGGCGGTTGTCGAGCTGACCGCCCCCGTGCGGGCAGGTAACGAACGTGCACATAAAGAGCGTGCGGATGAAGGGCACGCGGGCGACGGGATAGCTCTGTCGCTCGTTGATCAGGCCGGCACGGTTGTCGGCGGAAGTGCCGAAGCAGGCCGGACGCTGCCGCCGACGCCGCGCCTTGCAGCCGCGATCGCCGACCGCCGGGTTGCCTTCAGCGAATATGGACAGGATGGCAAGCTCTACGAGCTCCGCCTTCTTCCACTGGGAGGGATGCCCATTTTCGTCGTGGCCGCGGCGCCGCGCGCCGAAGGCTTCCTTTCGCTTGTCGCCGATTGGGGAGGTTTCGCCCTGGTCGTCCTGACGGTCGGCGCCGTACTTCTGGTGGTATGGCTCGGCACCGACCGATGGTGCGTCCGGCCGCTGAGATACCTGCGGAATTTCGCGGAAAGGGTGGCGCGCGGCGACGATCTCAAGTTTGAACCGAAGCAGCCTTGGGTGAGGGAATTGGTATCGGTAGGCATCGGCGTGCAGGCGCTCGCCGAGGCCATCGCCGCTCGCGAAGCCGAGCTCAAGGCGGGGCTCGAGCAGCGCGATCACATGCTGCGCGAAATTCATCACCGCGTGAAGAACAACCTGCAGATGATATCGAGCCTGCTCAATCTGCAAGCCGGCGAGATTCGCTCGCCGCGCATCCGTCGGTTCTTCGGTGACGCCCAGAATCGCGTGCTCACGCTGTCGATCCTTCATCGGCATCTGTATGAACGGTCCAGCTGGGCACTCGTGGACTTTCAGCAGTTCATCAGCGACCTGGTACGCCAGATCTCGGTCGGACGTCGTCCGGCCGACCGGCCGCAGCCGCGTTACCACATACGGGCGCCCACAATGGCCGTCGGGCCCGACATCGCCATCCCGGTCGGCCTGATCGTGACCGAAGCCGTGGGTGGCGCGCTCAACCGAAGCCTGAACGGGGGCGGCGCGGTCGAGATCAGGATCGAGGCGGCCGAGAAGGGGGGCGAGGTCGAGCTCATGGTCGAGGACAACGCTTCGGGTGATGCCAGGGACATCGCTCTGCAAGGCGGCTTTGGCCTCACGCTGATCCGCGGCCTTGCCATGCAGTTGGGCGGCGAGGCGCGAATCTCGATCTCGGAAAGCGGTGGAATGCGAATTGCCGTGACCTTCCCGATGCCGGAAGATCAGGACAGCCATGGCTAGCAGCCGAATCACCGCGCGTTCCGCGGCCGTGATCGTCGGCCTGACGATCGCGGTGTTGATCGGAGCGGCGGCGCTGATCGCCATCACGCATGCTAGTTCCGCCGCTCGGCAGCAGCGACTCGTCGTCGGCAGCTATGAAATGCTGGGATTGATACGCCAGGCGGTGATCGCCTTGCAGGACGCCGAGATCAGTCAGCGGGCGTACCTTCTGAGCGGCCGGCCCAGCGACCTCGAAGGATCCGAACGGGCGAGGCTGCGGCTCGATACGGGATTGCGGCAGCTCGAGGCGGCGGCGGCCGACGACCCGGATACGGTGCGGCAGGTTGAAGAGTTCCGCCGTTCGGTCAACGAGAAGCTCGATCAGATCAATCTTGCGATCTCCACGTTTCAACAGCACGGGCGCGATGCGGCGCTCACGCTGGAACGTACCGGCGTCGGTCGGGCGACGACCGACCGGATCCGCCAGATCGCCAACGAATTCATAGAAGGTCAACGACTTCTTCTCGCCCAAAGGTTGGCGGCGCTGCATTCGGAACAGCAGCAGTCGGACGTTGCCGCACTTCTGCTGATGGGGGGCGCCCTTCTTTGCCTGCTCATCGGCATGCTCCTCGCGGTGCGCGCGGCGTGGCGCCTGGAGGACGTGCAGCGAGATCTCGCGGGCCGTTCGCATCTGCTGCAGGCGATACTCGAGAGCCTCCATGACCCGGTCTTCGTGATCGATGCCGACGGCACGGTCGTCGCCTGGAACGAGGCGTTCCTGCGCCTTTCCGGTTGGGAGCCAGCGAAGCACGGACGTCTGATCCGGGGGCAGTTGCTTTCCGAGCGGTTTCCCGCGATGCGCGCCCTGCTGCAACCCCTGGCCCTCGAATCGCGGAGCGGCGAGGGACCGGTCACGGCGCGGGCATCCTTCGACGGCCGGGACTACGAGGTCTCGCGGGGAGAGATGTCGGGTGGCGGCTCGGTCGTACGGTGCGTCGACATCACCGAAAAGCTGCGCGACGAGATGGCCCTGCGCCAAGGCCAGAAGATGGAGGCCACAGGCCAGCTCACTGGCGGCATGGCGCACGACTTCAACAACATCCTGCAGGTCATCCAGGCCAATCTCGACCTCGTCAAGGGAGTGGTGACGGACCAGGAGGTACTGGCGCGACTCGGGACAGCGGGGGCCGCGGCGGACAGGGGCGCGCGGCTGACCCAGCAGCTTCTCGCGTTCGCCCGCCGCCAGTCGCTGGCACCGCAGCCGACGAACGTCGCCCAGCTCGTGCGTGACCTCGCCGACCTGCTTCGTCATTCCCTGGGGGAACGCATCACCTTCCAGCTCGATATCGCCGATGAGCCGTGGAACGCCAAGATCGACCCGAGTCAGCTCGAGAACGCCATTCTCAATCTCGCCATCAATGCACGGGATGCGATGCCGGATGGCGGCACGGTCACCATCGAAGTGTCGAACGCCACGCTCGACCGGCGGTACGCCGCGCTGCACCCGGAGGTGACGCCTGGTCCCTATGTGCTGGTTGCGGTCAACGACATCGGTGTCGGCATGCCGCCGGAAGTCGCCGCCCAAGCCTTCGATCCCTTCTTCACGACCAAGAAGGACGGCAAGGGGACAGGCCTCGGACTGAGCATGGTCTACGGCTTCGTCCGGCAATCCAATGGACATATCCGAATCGACAGCGCAATCGGACAGGGAACCAGCGTCAAGCTCTACCTGCCGCGCACGCTGGATCCGGTGCCGCACGCCGCCCGTCAGACCGACGACGTGTCGATCGGCAGCGAACGCGTGCTGGTGGTGGAGGACAACGACGAGGTACGCCGTGCGGTCGTCGACATGTTGTCGGGCTGGGGCTATCGCGCGGTCGCGGCAGAGAATCCGGACGTTGCGGCCGCCATCCTGGAGAGGGACCAGGGCTTTGATCTCCTGTTCACGGACATCGTCATGCCCGGGTCCCTTTCCGCCATCGAACTTGCGGCATACGCGCAGGGGCTGCGGCCCGGAATGGCGGTGCTGCTGACGTCCGGATACGCGCGAGATCTCATCCCCGCACAGGGGCGGATCGACTACCCGCTGATCGCTAAGCCTTACCGCGGTGACGAGCTCAGGGCGAAGATACGCGGCGTGCTGTCGGCTCATCGCCCAATCCAGCCGCCGGCCGGGCCGGGGCACGCGGAAGCACGCGATCCCGGCGAGGATGCCGGCCGGCCGCGGCGTGTCCTCCTGGTCGAGGACGAGGTGGTCTTGCGCATGTCCACGACCGACATGCTCGAACGTCTCGGCTGTTTCGTTTCCGGCGTCGGCAGCGGCGAGCAGGCACTCGAGCTTCTCGCGGACGGTGGTTCGTTCGACCTGCTTCTTACCGATCTCGGCCTGCCGGGAATGAGCGGCGAGCAGTTGGCGACCGAGGTACGCCATCGTTTCCCGGGTCTCCCGGTGATCATTGCGAGCGGCTATGGCCGGTCGGGCGTGCACGGCGGCAGCGGGCTCATGGACGGCCTGCAGTTCATTTCCAAGCCATATTCCTCGATCGACCTGCAGCAGGCGCTCGAGCACGCCGCGCGCAAGACGATGGGGACGTGAGCCGTTTCTTCGCGCTGCCTGCAACCACGGCTCGTTTCAGGCGTTTTGGCGACATCGGCAAGACGTGGGTGGGGCCATGCGAACCAGTCATGTACAGAGGGGCGCTTCCGTAGGTCACGACGGACCTGGACGAGGACCAATGGATGGTGAGCTGATGGATCTCTACATCGCCATCCTGATCGTTGTACCGCTGTCGTTCCTGCTGAAATCCTTCTGGGTCTGAGCACGCGGTATTGCCCCCGCTTTGTCACAGAACGCAACTGGCGGGGCCGGCACGCGTTGACCGCGGGAAACGCCTCGCGTCCTTGCAGACAGGAGACTGCCAATGCGCAAGTTCTCGATCATCGCCGTTGCCGCCGCGCTTTCGATCGTCGTTCCGACAATGTCGGTGCAGGCCCAGACGACGGCCCCCGCGACACCTCCCCCGGCAAAGCCCAGCGGGGCGACGGATACGCTGACCTTCTGGGAGAAGATCAAGGGAAGCTGGGAACAGACCAAGGGGACCATCAAGGAGCAATGGGGCCGCCTTACCGATGACGACCTGCTGGAGATCGAGGGACGTCGCGAGCAGCTCGTCGGCAGGATCCAGACCCGTTACGGGATTACCCGCGAGCAGGCCGAGACCCAGGTCAACACCTGGGAGCAGAAGCACCTGCGAGACATGTGATGGAGGCTGACCCATGAAGCTGCTCTCTCGAACCGTTGTCATCACCTTTCTTGGAATCACCATCGCAGGGGCCCTGGTGGACGTGGCGGCGGCACAGAGTGCCGGTGTCGCGGCAGGCGCGACCAGCGGATCGGCCCAGTTCCGCGATCCCAAGACAGGGATGGTCTGGACGCCCGGAAACGTCAGCAAGGAGAGTCGGCTGGAACCTGCCAGCCAGCCGACCTCGCCTGCGGACAAGGCCTTCGATCCATCATCGCAGGTCGCCTCCGCTCCGGCGGTGGTGATACAGCGGCCGAAGGCCAGCGTGACGGGCGTCGTTCCGATCACGGCAGGACCGACCGTGCCGATCGTGACGATCGACGGCCCGTCCCTCCAGGCCATCCCTGGCGATCACTGGCTGACCGTGCTGTATGTAAGCAACAACAGCGGGGCGGAGGTCCGTCCCGAAATCGGCTGCACCTTCACCAACGGCGGGAACGCTGTGCAGCAGACTCACGTCATCGTCCCGCCGGCCGGGCCGGGCGAACGCCTGGGAGTTCCTGTCCAGGGACCGCGTACGTCGATTTTCGTCGATCGCGTGCTGTGCAACGTGATTGCCCCGTAGCGCACGATCCGCTCCACGGATCTGGGGGATTTCAGGCCTGCGGACCGGCTCTCTTCTATCGGGGGGCCGGTCCGTTCATATTTGGGAAGGTGTCACCACACGGGACCATGCCCATGTTCCGGAAGGAAGAACGCTGAAGGGAGAACTGATGTCCGTTCGTCACAACGCGGCGGCGAGCCGATATGAGCTCGACACTGAGCACGGCACCGCCATCGCGGCATATGTCGAGAAGGGTGATCGACGCATATTCACTCATACCGAAGTGCCGAAAGCCGACGAAGGCCGGGGCCATGCCGCACGCCTGGTTGGCGAGGCACTCGCCGACACCCGCCGGCACGGCTTCAAGATCGTTCCTGCCTGTAGCTACGTCGTTGCCTATGTGCGGCGCCATCCGGAGTATGCCCACGACTGATGTTCCAGACGTCGGCTCCTTCTACGGACTTCCTTGGAAGAAATAGTACCAGGCGCCGGCGAGGGCGATGGCGGCGCCGATGAAGGATACCGCGAGGACGCTCACGACGCGGCCGCTCGTGAGACCGCTGCGCGCCTCCACTGGCGTGATTTCGCGTTTCATGGATGCCTCCGATCTCCTGACTTGGACAACGAGTTGGTGATGACCGTGGTTGCCGTACTACAGGGCTGGAACCCCGGCCTGCGAGGGGGCGTTCACCTGCCGACAAACGCTCGGGAGCCGCACATGTTGTATTGGGCGCTGATGTTCCTGGTGATCGCGTTGATTGCCGGCCTTCTGGGGTTCGGCGGCGTCGCGTCCGCCGCCACCGGAATTGCGCAAGTGCTCTTCGTGATCGCGCTGGTGCTTTTCGTCGTCAGCCTGTTCGCCGGCTTCCTGCGGCGGAATCTCTAGACGACGCTTCTGGTCCTCTCGAAGTGGGAACGCAGGGAAGCGCGTGCCGCATTGCCGACGGCACGATCCCAACAGTTTATGATCGCTACCCGGAAGCCTCCAGGCGGCATGGCATGATGTTTCGGCGCGACCTCTTCGTGGAAGGTGATCTGCAGGCTGGAGATTCCGGGCAGGGAAAGGACGGTGCGCTGCAGGTCTGCCGGCGGATGGCGGTAACGCCATCCGTGGGGCTGGAAGAGAACGATGCTGTAACCGGTCCGTGCCTGGGAATCGTCGAATACCCATTCGCCCTGCGCATACAGCCGAACCACCGCTTCGACCCAGCCCGGTCCATTGAGATCGGGCCACTGGTCGGCAAATCTGAGATGCACCTCGATGATGCGGCCGGCGATCGTCTCGAGATTGACCATGCCGGTGTAGCCTTGCAGATGTCGCCGGCACCAGGCGCCGCACCAGACCTCGATCTCCGGAGCGGGCCGTGCCGTAATCTCCCAATGGTCGAAGGTTCCTTCGCCGCTGGGGATGCCGCGAGCATGCCGCCACCATCGGGGTTCGCCCCGGACCACCACGACGTCGCTGCTCACGTGCTCGCCCTCCAGCAGGGTGGTCCAGAAATGTCCCGGACTGTAGGCATCCGTGTAGTCGGCGGCAGAAGCCAGCATCCGGCTGCCGACACCCATCCCCTTGAGGTTGTAGATGGGCTTGGAGAATACGGGATAGCTTTGCGGGGCGACGCCGTGGGGCGCTGCTGCCAGATCCTGGCTCAGGGCGACGGTAAGCTTGTCGTATACCCAGCGGTGCCTCGGATTCCAGTTCCAGGCATCGCTGTCTTCAGTGGGAATGAACACGTCTTGAGGACACGGCACCTTCTCAAAATATTGAGCGCGCCACGGGTCGATCTCGCAAATCGGCACTTGCATCCCTCCAGGGGACGAGAGGAGGGTGAGCAGAGTGAGTGCGCCGTCACGGCATTGCAACCGGCAGTGTGGCGAGCATGGCGCCATGCGGAGGCGACGTGTCCGACTCGATAGCGCATCAGGCGGGCGGGAAGAACGATGCTCCGAACGTCGACCGTTTCCTGGCCGTCCGGGGACATACCGAGGACCTCGCGTCGGGGCTTTCGCCGGAGGATCAGACCGTCCAGTCGATGCCGGATGCGAGCCCCACGAAGTGGCATCTTGCACATACGACATGGTTCTTCGAGACCTTCATCCTGCGGCCCCATGCGCGCCGATACGAGGTCTTCGATCCGGCCTATGGGTACCTGTTCAATTCCTACTACGAAGCCGAGGGACCCCGTCATCCGAGACCGCAGCGCGGGATGCTCACGCGCCCCGGCCTGGGAGAGATCATGGCGTATCGTCGGCACGTCACCGATACGATGGCGGGCATGCTGGCATCGTGCGATTCCGAGATCGAAGCTCTCGTCGAACTCGGGCTGAATCACGAGCAGCAGCACCAGGAGCTTCTGCTGATGGATGCCAAGCATCTGCTGTCGCTCAATCCGATGAAGCCTGCTCTTGCTGCGGGACGCGAGATGCGGCGGTGCAGGCGCGCCGACCTTCGGTGGCACAGGTTCCAGGGCGGCCTGGTGGAGATCGGCCACCAGGGCGACGGCTTTGCCTTCGACAACGAAGGACCGCGCCACCGGGTATGGCTGGAGCCGTTCGCCGTCGCCGCGCGTCCCGTGACGTGCGGCGAGTATCTCGACTTCATCGAAGATGGCGGCTACCGGCGTCCCGAGCTGTGGTTGTCGGCTGGCTGGGATTGCGTGCGCCAGCGCGGCTGGACGGCACCTCTATACTGGGAGGAGGCCGACGGCGGCTGGAAGGTGTACACGCTCGCCGGCCTCCAGCCCATGGATCCCGGGGAACCGGTCTGCCACGTCAGCGGCTTCGAGGCGGCGGCTTTCGCGAAATGGGCGGGCAAACGGCTGCCGCGGGAAGCCGAATGGGAGACCGCCGCGGCCGGCCTATCGGATGCCGGCCTGGTCTGGGAATGGACGGCGAGCCCCTACATTGCCTATCCCGGCTATCGTGAGCCGCCGGGCGCCATCGGCGAGTACAACGGCAAGTTCATGGCCAACCAGATGGTGCTGCGCGGCGGTTGCGTCGCCACGCCGCCGGGTCACCTTCGCCCGACCTATCGCAACTTTTTCCCACCGGATGCGCGCTGGATGTATGGCGGCATCCGCCTGGCTGAGGATGGTTCATGAACAGCACACCGATACTGCTCGACCGCCCGGTGCTCGACGACCGGGCGGAATTCAGAGAGGCCGTCCTGAGCGGCCTTGCACATGCGCCGCGTGCCATTCCGTCGAAGTTCCTGTACGACGCGCGCGGATCGGCGCTTTTCGACGCCATCTGCGAGCTTCCCGAATACTACCTGACACGTACCGAAACCCAGATCCTCCGGCGTCACGCCGGCGAGATTGCCGATCTGGCGGGGCCCGGCTGCGCCCTCATCGAGTTCGGCAGTGGATCCAGCGTGAAATCGCGCCTTCTGATCGATGCCCTCGAGAAGCTGCAGGCCTACGTCCCCATAGACGTCTCGCGCGACCATCTCGACGCGACGGCCGCCCTGCTGCGGCGCGACTATCCCGGGCTCAGCGTCGTGCCGGTGTCCGCCGACTACATGACGCTGGCTGCATTGCCGGGGGAGGTCGACGGCGCGGCACGACGTCTCGGCTTCTTCCCGGGATCGACCATCGGCAACCTGACTCCGGAGGATGCCACGGCCTTTCTGCGCCGCGTCCGGATGCTGCTGGGCG
>Ga0182792_1000605_pt1 | contig 32631 bp, 34 predicted proteins | sample Passage237B_FD_130497 | JGI IMG/M metagenome (GOLD analysis project Ga0182792, IMG submission 130497) | Cellulose adapted compost microbial communities from Newby Island Compost Facility, Milpitas, CA, USA - Passage2 37B (version 2) (version 2) ...
CGAAATGAACGGCGTGGATATTTCTGGTCCTGTTGAAGTGCCCAACACTGGCGACTGGCAGAAATATGTAACCGTTAAGGTGCCAAACATCGAGCTTACAGCTGGTGTTCAGATCATGAGAATAGTGATGGATTCCGCAGAGTTTAACCTGAACTGGGTTGAATTCAAGAAGGTTTCCACTCCTCCTGTAACCGAATCTACTCCATTCCACGGAACTCCAGCCATCATCCCTGGCAGAATCGAAGCAGAGGATTATGACTTAGGTGGTTTGAATGTAGCGTACTACGATGATACCCCGGACAACAAAGGTGGTCAGTATAGAGACGATTATGTAGATATTGAGAGAAGCTTAGAAGGTGGCTACAATATCGGCTATATGGACATCGGCGAATGGCTGAACTATACTGTAGAAGTAAAAGAAACAGGGTTGTATGAACTGGGTGTACGTGCTGGTTCTCCATATACCGGAAAAGTAATGCACATCGAAATGAATGGAGTTGATATCTCTGGTCCTATTGAAGTGCCCAATACAGGTGCATGGCAGAAATACGAAACAGTAAGAATTCCTAACATTCCGCTTTCAGCAGGTGTTCAGGTAATGAAAATAGTTTTGGATTCTGCGGAGTTCCTTTTGAACTGGGTTGAATTTATCCCTGTGAAAACTCCTTCTGATTCAACAGACACTTGTCTTCTGACAGTGGCACCAGAGTCTTCTAAATTTGTAATCAGAAATGGCTTTGGAGATCAGTACAGCGGAGCCGGGTTAAGCAATGTGGATGGTGCACTTCAGATTGTACAGAGACAGTGGGGACAGTCACATCTTTATGTGATTGAAAGTGCAAGCAAATATTCCGTAGAAGCAGGAAAAGCGTATACAATTTCCTTCGACTTTAAGGATGATGAACTGAACAATGTTGTATCCATCGAGACTGGTTTTGGTAAGTCTATTGAGTGGAATGGTACTATTGATGCTCAGCCTTTAGCTGTTATAGAAGGGCCTTTCAGCTCTGTAGATTTTGAGAAGCAGTCCGTTACATTTAATGCACTTTCTACAGGAAACTATTATCTGGTTGTGAAGCTAAACTGGAGAGGTCAGCCAAATGCCAGAGTAACTACGTTCATCAAAAACATTTCTGTTTGCGAGGAAATTGCCATGCCTTCAGCCCAAATGGCTGCTAACGGAGAAATGAGCATTGCAGGTCCAAATCCGTTTAACGATGAAACATTGATCTATATTCCTTTTGCCGGAAATGGTAATGCGGAAGCATATGTCAATATTACAGATGTATATGGAAAGCCTGTGACGACTTATTCTACACCGTTTGAAGGACAATTACTTCCAATAGGAAAAGGTCTTGCAGTGGGTATTTATATTGTTACGGTTTCTTACGAAGGTCAGGTGTATACCACCAGAGTTATTAAGAACTAGTAGCGGTTAAGTATACTGAAACCTATTTGAACAAAAGAGGGGCTGCCAATTAGGGCAAGCCCCTCTTTTATTTTACTATATGGCATAAAAGGGGCGAAGAACCTATTCGGATAGATTAAGGTTTTGATAGGAGACATTAAACGTAGTTGAGTATGATTGATCAGATTATAAAGCTAGCCAAAGACAAATTAGGGCCGGACCTTCAGCAAAAGGAACAGCTAAATTCTCAGCAGGTGGATAAAACAATGGAAGTTGCGGGTGAATCATTCAGCGGCGGACTTAAGAGTATGGCCTCATCCGGAAATGTAAATCAGTTGTTAAACCTTTTTAATGGGAAGGAAGATGCTGCAGGAAAGCAGAGTTTTACGGATTCCATTATTAAGAAATTTGTTCCCTCCATCGGTTCCAAGCTGGGTATTGATGAGTCCAAAGCTCAGTCTATTGCAAACTCTGTGGTACCGTTTCTGGTAGAAAAATTCTCTTCTGAAGGGGGACAGGCAAAAGACAGCGGTGATTTGTTGCAGAAGTTAGGAATAGGGGGAGTTGGGTCAATTACCGAAAAGGTCGGAGGCTTTTTTAAATAGAAAAAATAATTCCCAGGTATATATTGAAAAAATGAATGTTGATCTGAAAGTTAAATCAACATTCATTTTTGTGCTTTATCAGATATGTCTTTCTGCGTGGTAGGAAGATCTTACCAGTGGACCGGATTCTACATATTTAAATCCTTTTTGAAGTCCGACTTCCTTGTATTTTTTGAACTGATCCGGATGAATAAACTCTACCACCCCCAAATGCATTTTGGTTGGCTGAAGGTATTGTCCCAGTGTTAATACATCCAGACCGTGGGCCAGAAGATCGTCCATGGCTTCGTACACCTCGTCTTCTGTTTCACCTAAGCCCAGCATAATACCAGACTTGGTTCTTTTGCCATAGTTTTTTATCCGTTGAATCTGCTCAAGGCTTCTTTCGTATTTAGCCTGTGGTCTTACCAGTCTGTAAAGTCTCTTTACAGTTTCCATGTTGTGCGATACCACTTCCTGACCGGCACTGATCATTCTTTCCAGTGCCTCCCAGTTGCCTTTCACATCAGGGATAAGCGTCTCTATGGTTGTTTGGGGAGAAACTTCTTTTATGGCTCTAACCGTCTGATACCAAATTTCGGCACCGCGGTCTTTAAGCTCATCTCTGTTGACGGAAGTGATAACACAGTGCTTTACAGTCATTAGTTTAACTGCTTCGGCAACTCTTCTGGGTTCATCTATGTCGTACTCGTTAGGTCTGCCTGTGGCTACTGCACAGAATGAGCAGCTTCTGGTACATACATTACCAAGGATCATAAACGTGGCCGTTCCTGCTCCCCAGCATTCGCCCATATTCGGACAATTTCCGCTTTGACAGATTGTATGAAGTTTATGATCATCAACAAGCTGTCTTACTTTTGCATACTCTTTTCCAACAGGAAGCTTTACCCTTAACCAGTCAGGTTTGCTTCTTCTTGTTGTTTCTGAGTTGTTTACAACTTCTTCGGCCATTCTTAGTACTATTTATAATTTACGAAAAATAAGAAAGATTTTTGCCAAATCCTAAGCAACATTTGGCTACTCCCTAACAAATCAGCGTATCAATTGATTTGCAGTAAGGCAATTTATTTTCTTCTTCCGTAAAATATGGTCACGTACAATGACGTAAAGACAGACCTGTTCTCGTAGGAGCTGTTAATATCGTCGAGGATAATCATCTTTTGGGGGTACGCTTCTATGAGGGTTCCGATCTCAAAGCCGGAAACATTACTGATAAAGCTGCCGAATTCAAAGCTGATTCCCGCTTTTACATGTGCTCCCGGAATCACTTTTAGCTGGTCAAATCCTGAAAAAAGTCCGCCCGTCCCTAATATTTTGTTGGTATTGGTGTGTTTTTCGGGATTAAAAGGCTCTATAGCCGTGTATGTATCGTAGTCGTATTCAATGGTATACGGCTTAAGAATGCCCAGGGAAAGTCCACCTGCAAATACCGCGTCTACCTGTACTCCTTCTTCAGGGGCTTTATGAAATAAAATAATGGTGCGGCCATATTGTAAACGAATGGGGAACAGATAGTTTTTCTTTTGCTGAACGTAGGGGCTGCCATTGGAACTTGCGTACTTGGCTTCCTTAGGGTGTTTTACATTAACAATCTCGACACCAAACGTCTCGTAAATATTGTTCTTTTTTAACCTTGAATATCGTCCTGTTATTCCACCTATAAAACCTGCATTGGTATTGAAATTCAGGCCTATTAGGTATTCCCTTTCATGGGGCGGTTCCAACACCTGAGCCTTTGTTTCTGAAAGACCTGCAGAAACAAGCATTAGGATATAAAAAACTACCTTTATAAATTTCATTTTAATAAATTTTCTATTTTTAAACTTAACTTAAAAATTAAGTTTTGGTCTGATGTTTTCAATAAAAAATAAATATCTGGGAGATTTGAGAACCGAAGCGGTTCATCTGAAGTCTGGTACTACCATTATTACTGATGCTCCTCCTGACAATAACGGAAAAGGGGAGGCTTTTTCCCCAACAGATCTGGTTGCTGCAGCACTTTGCAGTTGTATGATGACCATTATGGGAATTACTGCAAGAAAAGAAAACCTTATGATCGACGGAATTGAAGCCGAAGTAACCAAGGTTATGACAGCTAATCCCAGAAAGATTTCCGAAATCCATGTAAACTTTACTTTCCCTTCAGGAGTAAGTCTGAGCGATGAGCACAAAGCAAAACTGGAGCATGCTGCCCATACCTGTCCTGTCGCACTAAGCTTAGATCCTGCTATTAAGCAAATAGTAACCTTTAATTACTAATTACTAAGCGAAAAGCTGTTTTTTGATTTCCTCGTAGTTTATTCCCAAATGTGAGGCATGGTACACACAACTGCCATTTTTTATAATCAGTAGCTGTGGTGATTCATGCCTTACATTGAATTCATCTTCAATTTTATCCGAGATATTTCTAAAAGATAGCAAGTCAAGATAATACGGCTTAATGCCCTTTACTTCTTCTGGCTTCCAGGATCTTTCCAGCCGGTTCAGGGCCGTGGAGCTTATTGAGCATCTGGTACTATGCTTGAATATGACCACAGGCTCTCCGGTAGATAAATCCTTTATCTGGTCTAATTGCTGCTCTTCTTTTAGTTCCTGCCATTCCATAATTAATACCAAATTTCGCTTTCTTTCTTATCGTGTCTTGGTTTTCTATCTTTTTTCTTCATGTAGTTTGCATCCTCGATACCACTGTTTCTGCCATATTTCTTCAACATGCGTTTTCTGTAGCGTTCCTTGGCCTGGTATGAATTCTTCACTTTGCCACCTCTGTATACTGAGCTTGGATGCATTCCTTTTTTCTTGCTTCTAACAACAATGTCTCCCTGGTAATTAGCAATATCCTTTTGCTTTTTCCGTATTTTTCTCGCCTTCTGGTTTAAAGATCTAACTAATAAATCACCTTTATAGTTTGCCATTTGCCTGCTCTTCTCTATACGCATGGCAGTTCTCTTTTCGAGGAAATTATTGGCAAGATCTCCTTTATAATTGGCAATTTGCTTACCCTGTTTTCTGTCAATTTCCCTTACCTCAACCAGACCGTCAGAGTTTCTAGGTCCCTGCATTCTGGATTCGCCAGGCACAATATCGCCCTGGTATTTAGCCATTTGCTTGGTGAGTTTGCGCTCTTTTTTATGATTTACGACAACGTAGTTATCATATTTGGGCGGTTTCATCCTGGACTCCGGCTGGGAAAGATCACCCTGATATTTAGCCATTTGCTTGTTTAGCTTCCGGTCTTTTTTATCGTTGACGATCACAGTTGTCCCTGCAGTGTTCCTTGGGGCCTGCTGTCTGGATTCTGTCGGTTTTAAATCTCCTGAAGAGCCCTTATTGATCGCTTGTGAAGTTCTTTTTCCTCCGTCTCTCGCTTTTACGGTTCCGTCCCCGTTTCGTGGAGCCTGTTGTCTGGAATCCGATGGTTTAACGTCGCCACCTGATCCTTTATTTATGGATTGTGAAGTTTTTTTGCCTCCGTCTCTTGCTTTTACCGTACCATTACCATTTCTGGGGGCCTGTTCTCTGGATTCCACCGGCTTGGTAGAAGTCGATTTTTTTAAGGCTTGTTTATCCGTTTTGCCCGTCCCTTTTTTAACCTTTACAGTTGGGCCACCTGTATTCTGGGCAAAGGCGTTTTGTTGTGGTACGATCAATACCAGAAAAAATAGAAACAGGCATGCCGAAAGGTAGCTGTCAGTATATTTTTTGAATGGGTTTAATAAGCAGAGTAAGTTCAAAGCAAGAAGATTTATATATGAGTTTTTCTTGGTGCGTTAAGTCTCTTATGCTTTTTCTTGTTTACAAGACCTGTATTTTTATTAATTCTCCCTTTTCGTTTTTTGGCAAGTCTGGGATCTTTTACAGCCCCGTTCTCATCAAACATGCTGAAGTCGGCTTCGTTGTTTTTACCCAACCCCGGGCATGGATAGTCCTTTTTTCTACACCCTGTTGAAAGGATTAACCCAGCAAAAAGTACTATTAACGAGAAATAATGTAATTTTTTCACCATTTAATTATAGGATAAAATAAAGAAATCTAATGTAAGAATCAAATCACTCAAATGCAACCCTTTGAAATTTTTAGTAAAGAAGTAGCTCCTGGATCTTCTCTTTCATACGTTTTTTGGGCAGAAAGTTTTCCTCCAGAGCCGGAGAAAATGGAACCGGAGTATCGAGACTTCCTACTCTCACCACAGGAGAATCGAGGTATTGGAAACAATTTTCGCCGATGTAGGCCGCTATTTCGGACGCAATACTGCCGGTAAGGGTGTCTTCCGTGATCACTATGGCTCTTCCGGTCTTTTTAACGCTGTTCTCTACAGTTTCCTTGTCCCAGGGCAATAAAGTTCTTAAGTCTATCAGCTCTACTGTGTAGTTTTCAAGATCGGAAATGATTTCTTTCGCCCAGATGACCGGCAGACCATAGGTGATGATAGTCAGATCGTTTCCTTCTGTGATTACTCTCGCTTTGCCGATTGGCTCTGTGTAATAGCTTTCCGGAATTTCTTCGGAAACAGACCGGTACAGGAATTTATGTTCGAAGAAAAGCACCGGATTAGGATCTTCGATCGATGCGTTCAAAAGTCCTTTGGCATCATAAGGGGAAGATGGGAAAACGACCTTAAGGCCGGGAGTATGGAAGAACCATGCTTCGTTGGACTGGGAATGAAATGGTCCGGCGGCAGTACCTGCTCCCGTAGGCATCCTTACCACCACATCCGCATTTTGTCCCCAGCGGTAATGCACCTTTGCCAGGTTGTTGACAATCTGATTGAAGCCACATGTAACAAAGTCGGCAAACTGCATTTCCACGATAGCCTTATAGTTGTTGATGGATAAGCCTAGTCCTGCACCGATAATGGCTGATTCGCAAAGAGGTGTATTGATGATTCTTTTTTTGCTGAATTTCTCAGCCAGCCCTTCTGTAACTTTAAATACGCCTCCGTATTCCGCCACGTCCTGTCCCATTAGCACCAGTTTAGGGTATTTTTCCATACTTTCCCTGATGCTGTCGGAGATAGCGTCTACATATCTCCTTTTAACTTTATTGTCTGAAGAAGGCTGGATCACCACCTGCTTATAGGGGGCATATACATCGCCCAGCTCCACAGCAGTGTCGGCCGTAACTACAGGGGCTTTGACCACCATAGCCCAGGCTTCGTCAATTTCTTTTTTAATGCCTTTTCTTATTTCCTGCATTTCAGCATACGAAAGGACATTTTGCTCGAGAAGGTATTTCTCGTAGTTTTCTACAGGGTCTTTCTTAGCCCATTTCACAAAAAGTTCCTGAGGAACGTATTTGGTCCCGGAAGCTTCTTCGTGGCCCCGCATCCTGAAGGTAAGTGCTTCAATAAGAATAGGGCGGGGTTTTATTCGAATACTGTCTCCGGCTTTTTTTACGGCTTCATACACTTCAAGTACATTGTTTCCATCCACCTGAAGCGCTTCTATTCCGTAGGCAGGGCCTTTATCTGTAAAGCTTTTGAAACGGAATTGCTCATTGTTAGGAGTAGACAACCCATAGCCATTGTTTTCGATCATAAATATGACAGGCAGGTTCCATACAGCAGCAACATTGAGGGCTTCGTGGAAGTCCCCTTCGCTTGTGCCACCGTCTCCGCTAAATACAAGAGTGGCTTTGTTTTTATTTTCAAGCAGATCTGCCAGAGCGATCCCGTCAGCGACAGCAAGCTGAGGGCCCAAGTGGGAGATCATCCCTATTATATGATGTTCTTTGGTGCCAAAGTGAAACGAACGATCCCTGCCCTTGGTAAAGCCGGAAGGTTTTCCCTGAAACTGTGCAAACAATCTGAACAATGGTACTTCACGAGTAGTAAAGATTCCAAGGTTTCTGTGGAGAGGAAGTATATATTCATCCTTTTCCATTGCCATGGCTGCTCCTACCGCGATAGCCTCCTGACCAATCCCTGAAAACCACTTGCTTATTTCATTTTGCCTTAGCAGAATGAGCATTTTTTCTTCTATAAGCCTGGGTTTCAACAGCCCCGAATAAAGGCTTTTCAATAGATCATCTGAATATAATTTCCTGTTGAAATTCATATTTATAAAAAGTAGATTAGCAAAAATAAAGTATTCGTTATTTTCCTGTTATTAAATGGGAAGGTTTTTTTATTTTTCGCCCCCAAATAAAGATCATTAATGGTAAAAGAGGGTTATTGTTTAAAATCAGGTGCGAGATGATAGAATATAAGAGTTTTGTGTTGGGGAATGGGTTGAAGGTGTTTGTGCATGAAGATCATTCAAGTCCTTTGGCTGTACTCAATATATTATACAATGTAGGTTCGAGGGATGAATCGGAAGAAAAAACAGGATTCGCTCATTTGTTTGAGCACCTGATGTTCGGTGGTTCCGTTAATATACCTTCCTATGATGAACCACTGGAAAGGGCAGGAGGTGAAAACAATGCATTTACCTCAACAGATATCACCAATTACTATGTCACCATTCCATCTGTAAACATTGAAACAGCTTTTTGGCTGGAGTCGGACAGGATGCTTTCGCTTTCGTTTGAGCAGAAAACCCTCGATGTGCAGAAAAGCGTGGTGATAGAGGAGTTTAAACAACGCTATTTAAACCAGCCGTATGGAGATGTATGGCTGAAATTAAGACCTCTGGCGTATAAGAAACATCCCTACAAATGGGCTACCATTGGTAAAGAAATCGCTCATATCGAAAAGGCAGAGATGCAGGATGTAAAAGATTTTTTTTACAAGTTTTATATTCCTAACAATGCTATACTTGTCATTGCCGGAGATATTACGTTTGAGCGCGCCAAGGTATTAACAGAAAAATGGTTTGGTCCAATACCTCCCGGTGCACCCTATGTGAGAAACCTTCCGGCAGAGCCTGAGCAAACAGAAGAAAGAAGACAGGAGGTAGTTGAAGATGTGCCTTTGGATGCGCTTTATAAAGTGTACCACATGCCGGGAAGAAGAGATCCGGAGTATTATTCGTACGATTTGCTGAGCGATATACTTGGGCGGGGGAAATCTTCAAAACTTTACGATACCCTTGTAAAGGAAAAAGAAATATTCAGCTCTATATCGGCACATATTTCAGGAACTGCAGATCCGGGGTTGCTTATCATAGAGGGTAAGCTAAACAGAAATTATACGCTTGAAGAGGCAGAAGCAGAAGTGCAAAAAATCATTGACGATATGGTTGCCGGAAATATAACAGATGATGAAGTGACGAAAGTGAAGAACCAGTCTGAAGCCTCTGTGTTATTTGGCGAAGTGGAGTTGCTTAACCGTTCAATGAATCTAGCTTATGCTGCTTTTTTAGGTGATCCGGATATGGTTAATAAAGAATCGGAAATGATTCAACGTGTTACGAAAGAGTCGATTATTGCAGTCGCCCAAAAAACATTCAGACGGGAAAACAGCAGCACGCTTTATTACAGGGCAAAATCAAAAGTAAATGAAAATTAAAGTAGGTTTTGGGTATGACGTACACCAGCTTACAGAAGGTCGTGACCTCTGGCTGGGTGGGGTAAAGATAGAATCAAGATTAGGTCTTCTGGGGCATAGTGATGCCGATGTATTGATTCACGCAATCTGTGATGCAATCCTTGGAGCTGCCAATATGAGAGATATTGGCTTTCATTTTCCAAACAATGATCCTAAGTGGCAAGGGGCAGATAGTAAGATTCTTTTAAAAGAAGTGTGCAGACTGGTACGGGAAAAAGGCTGGGAGATAAGCAATATTGATGCAAGCCTTGCCATGGAAAAGCCTAAAATCAACCCACATATCCCCAAAATGCAGGAAGTGCTGTCCGAAACCATGGGTATTCCTCAGGAAGATATTTCTATCAAAGCCACCACGAATGAAAAGCTGGGCTACATAGGAAGGGAAGAAGGAGCTAACGCCTTTGCCGTAGCCTTAATAGTTAAAAGTGGTAAGTTTTAAGTTAAGTACTTAAAACTTACTACTTACAACTTTTACAAATGCGGTATCGGATCTGCTTTCCCGTCCGGGTCGTTTTTTACATATCCATCTTTCTTAAAGTTCTTTCCACGAAGCAACAGGATTCCTGCCAGATGTGGTGCAGCCATTGAGGTTCCGCTGATTGTGGCATATTCTCCATCCTTATACGTTGAGACTATTTTTACGCCTGGGGCACAGTAATCAACGCTTTTACCGTAGTTGGAGAAAGAGGCGTAGGTGTCTGTTGAATCCATTGCGGAAACGGTGAAAATATTCGGATGGTCTACCTTAGCGGGTGAGGAACTGTCTGCTTTGATACCAGAGTTCCCGGCTGCTATCGTGAACAAAAAACCTTTGTTGGCGGCGTTCAGCACTTCAGCATCCAGCGATGGAGAATAGCCTCCTCCAAGACTCATATTTATAACATCTCCGGCTTTACCGTTTTTCTCTACATATTGGACGGCAGCAATGATGTTGGATATACTGCCTTTCCCTTTTGAATCCATTGATTTCAATGCTATTACTGTCGCCCCTGAGGCGACCCCCACTACTCCAAAGCCATTGTTTTTAGCGGCTACAATCCCTGCAACGTGTGTGCCATGGCCGTGATCATCGTTGACAGTAGTGTTGGGAATAAACGATTTGGATTTATAAGCGTCGACAACAAGATCGGGGTGACTGAGGTCAACACCTGTGTCTATGATCCAGACATACTTTCCTGAACCTTCTTCATGTCCTACTCTTTTCGCTCCCCAGCCTGCAGACTGGTATTCCACGCGGGCTGGACAATCGTTGATTGCAACAATTTTATCCTGTTCAATGAGTGCTATATTGGGATCTTGTTGCAGTCTTTCCACCTCGCTGCTTTCCAATTTAATGGCAACTCCCTTAAGGTTCCCGTCATATGTACGAAGTATTTTGTCCGGGTTAATCTTATTTGACCGTAATACTTTATGATACGATCTGGTGCTTAGTTTTTCTCCGGTTTCAGCATATTTTACGATATACTGACCCGGGATAACCTGGCCGTTGTCCGGTGCAGATGCAGTGAGGCACGGGTCATCTTTATCGTTTGCAGGCGGAGTGCCAGGGGCAGTAGGCGTCTGGGTAGTCGGCTCGATAGCTTTTTCCTTCTTGCAGGCTGAAAACAGAAGGGTTAATACAAGTGAATATGGAATAGCTCTTTGGATACTTTTGCTTAAAAGTTTTGAAAACATAAATCTGTTGAATGTTAAATCAGGGCCAGGCTTAGCCCCTTTGAATGATTATACTCCCTAAACATAATCTGTACAGACGATGGTTCAGTTGAGCGTGTTGAAAGTTGAAAGCTGAAAGCTTAAGGTATTGAGAGGTAGGGGGTTGAGAGGTGATTGGTACTCTTTTATTGTGGTGTAAGATCTTTTGGCCGCACAGTGTTTACCTTGAGGTTTTCTGTGGTGTAGTAGGTCCTTTCGCCCCTACGCATTTGACGTCGGTCATAAAAAAAGCGAAGAGGAAACTCTTCGCTTTTTATTTTTGGGCAATACAGTGGACTTAGATAATCATACCGGCACCAACAGTTTCATTGGTAAACTCATCAATGAGTATAACGCTCCCGGTTGCTCTGTTGATTTTATAGCTATCATAAAACAACGGACTGGTTGTTCTTATCAGAATTCTACCGATATCATTAAGCCCAATTGTTTTGTCGTCTTCTATTTTGTGAAGTGTGTTAATGTTTACTTTATAGCGAACATCTTTTACCACACATTTAGCTTCTCTTGTTGTGTGTTTGATAACGTATTTAGCCGCAGGGTTTAGCTTCTTCTCATTAAGCCAGCAAATCATCAATTCGATGTCCTGTCCGGATGTAGGCTGATTGTTTGGCTTTACAAGCATATCACCTCTGCTGATGTCAATGTCGTCTTCAAGGGTAATGGTTACAGACATTGGAGGGAATGCTTCGTCAAGTCTACCATCAATGGTTTCGATGGATTTGATCTTGGTAGTCAATCCGGAAGGAAGTGCCACGACCTCATCGCCAGGCTTAAATACTCCGCCTTCCACTCTTCCTGCATAACCTCTGAAATCATGGTATTCGTCGCTTAGCGGACGGATAACCCACTGAACAGGGAATCTGGAATCTACATAATTAAGGTCAGAATTGATGTTTACATTTTCCAGTGTATACAGCAACGTTCCACCTTTATACCATGGCATGTTCGTAGATTCGTCCACCACGTTATCTCCATGCAGGGCAGAGATCGGAATGTAACGGATATCAGGAATGGATAATTTGGAGGAGAAGTCAGAGAATTGTTGTTTAATGCTTTCAAAAACTTCTTCCTGATAATCAACAAGGTCCATCTTGTTAACACAGATAATAATATGCTTGATCTGAAGCAAAGATGCGATAAAGGCGTGTCTGCAGGTTTGCTCCACAACACCGCGACGGGCATCCACCAGGATAATCGCAAGGTTTGCAGTAGAAGCGCCGGTTACCATGTTTCTGGTATACTGAATATGGCCCGGAGTATCAGCGATGATAAATTTTCTTTTTGGAGTAGCAAAATATCTGTATGCAACATCAATGGTAATACCCTGCTCTCTTTCGGCTCTCAGTCCGTCTGTAAGCAGTGCCAGGTTTACATATCCGTCTCCTCTTTGCTCACTTGTTCTTTCAATGGCTTCCAGCTGGTCTTCAAATATTGATTTGGAATCGTACAGCAGTCTTCCTATCAGAGTACTTTTTCCGTCGTCTACACTTCCTGCTGTGGTGAACCTTAGAAGGTCCATTTCAAGATAGCTATTTTTAGTTTGTGTTTCAGTCATTGCATTAAGGCTGTTAAAATTTCAGTAGGCTAACTCGTTAATCGTACGTCTTGAAATTGTTTTGTTAGAAATATCCTTGTTTTTTTCTGTCTTCCATGGCAGCTTCAGATCTTTTATCGTCGGCTCTGGTACCACGTTCTGTTTGTCTTGCGGCCGCTACCTCCTGAATAATTTCATCAAGTGTGGACGCATTGGACTCTACAGCTCCTGTACAAGTCATATCACCTACCGTTCTGAATCGGATTGTTTTCTCTTCGTAGTATTCGTCTTTTAGAAGAGTGATATAGTCAGATTTAGCTAAAAGTACTCCGTTTCTGTTAACAACGGTTCTTTTATGAGAAAAGTAAATACTTGGAATCTCAAGTTTTTCCATGGCAATATATTGCCAAACATCCATCTCAGTCCAGTTACTAAGCGGGAAAATTCTGAAATGTTCGCCCAGGCTTTTTTTACCATTAAAGAGGTTCCAGAGTTCTGGTCTCTGGTTTTTAGGATCCCACTGGCCAAATTCATCTCTGTGAGAGAAAAAGCGTTCTTTAGCTCTTGCTTTTTCTTCATCTCTTCTGGCTCCGCCAAAGCAGGCATCAAACTTAAATTCTTCGATTGCATCGAGGAGCGTAATGGTTTGAAGACCATTTCTGCTTGGGTTAGGACCTTTTTCCTCAACAGCTCTTCCCTGATCTATAGAGTCCTGTACATTTCTGACAATTAGTCTTGCTCCAACTTTTTTTACCAGATCATCTCTGAAGTCCAGAGCTTCCTGAAAGTTGTGCCCTGTATCTATGTGCATCAGGGGGAATGGTAATTTTGCAGGCCAGAATGCTTTCTGAGCAAGTCTTACCATCACAATAGAGTCTTTTCCTCCCGAAAAAAGTAATGCAGGTCTCTCAAACTGTGCGGCCACTTCTCTCATGATGAATATCGCTTCCGCCTCTAGCTGTTTCAGGTGACTTAAATTGTAGGAAATCATAGGTTATTAGGTTTGAAAAGCCACATCTGGCTTAACTTACAATTTTAAGGTTAATTTATTTTTATCTTTTCGTAAACTGCCTTTAAGATCTCTTCTTTACATACATCCAAAGGTTTAAGATCTGTCCGCACTTCAAGGCTGGGGTTTTGAGGAGCTTCAAAAGGTGAATCCAATCCGGTGAAATTTTTTATTTCTCCATTTCTGGCTTTGCGATACAACCCTTTTACATCTCTCTGCTCACAGACCTCAAATGGACAGTTCACATAAAGTTCGAAGAAGTCTTCAGGACCAATAATACTTTTGGCCATCGTACGAATTTCTTCCGTAGGACTTATTAAAGAACAGATCGTTATAATTCCGCAATTGAGAAATAATTTAGATACCTCCGCTGCTCTTCTGATGTTTTCAATCCTGTCAGCTTCAGAAAAACCAAGATTGTTATTTATTCCGGTTCTTAGGTTGTCCCCGTCGAGTAGTTGTGTAAGATACCCATTAGAATGCAGGTCCTGTTCAATGGCTTTTGCTAAAGTACTCTTCCCTGAACCGGAAAGGCCCACCATCCAGATTACAACAGATTTTTGCTTTAAAATTGTTTCTTTATCTTCTCTTTTAAGAATCCGATCGAATATAGGATGAATATTTTCCAATGGATGAATCAAAATTTTAATCTGTAAAATTACTACATTTTCAGTAAAAAAAAGAGAGAATGGGCAAAATTCTCTAAATTTGAACCCTAATAAAAACAGGAATCATGCAACTGCCTGAAATTAATTTTGATAAAGTACAGGAAATAGCCCGGGGGGCAGGACAACTTATCATGGAAGTGTATATGCTTCCGGACTTTACCAACCTCATCGAATCCAAAGCTGATAATTCTCCTTTAACTCTCGCTGATAAAAAATCCAACGATTTTATTGTGGAGGGCCTAAATCGTCTCACTCCGCAAATTCCCATAATATCTGAGGAGGAAAAAGAAGTTCCGTATGACGTGAGAAAAAACTGGCCCGTTTTCTGGCTGGTGGACCCTCTTGACGGCACTAAAGAGTTCATTAAACGAAACGGTGAATTTACGGTAAACATTGGGCTGATTGTAAACGGCTTCCCGGTGGCAGGTGTCATTTATGCCCCGGCACTGGACGTAATGTATTTTGGACAGAGTGGAAAAGGTAGTTTTAAAACGATCAACGGAAAAACATCCTCTATAAGTGTAAGCGACAGAAAAACAGCGCTTATAGCTGTGGGTAGCCGGTCTCATGCAGCACAAGAGGAGGAAGCGTTTTTTGCCCGTTACAATGTTGCAGACAGAATCTCCAAAGGTAGTTCGTTAAAATTCTGTCTTCTGGCAGAAGGCAGTGCAGACCTTTATTATCGTCACGGACCAACCATGGAATGGGATACCGGAGCCGGTCAGGCCATTGTGGAAGCAAGTGGGGGAGTCGTCGTAGATATGAACATGAAAAGATTCTCCTACAATAAAGAATCTTTACTGAATGGAAGCTTTATTGGCGCTTCCAGTGAATTGTTGCTTAGCTGAAAGGTACATTATATTTAAATATGGTTCCTTCTGAAATAACATATTCTGTCGTAGTACCGGTGTTTAACAGTTCTCACTCTCTTGGAGAACTGAGGGACAGAATAGAGGCTGTTTTCAAAAATGAAATGAAGGAAACCTACGAACTTATCTTTATAGACGATGGCTCGGAAAATGATGTAACTTGGCCTGTTCTTACGGATCTCTCCGGTAAGCATAAGGAGGTACGCAGTATTCGTCTGATGAGGAACTTCGGAAAACAGGGCGCTTTGATTTGTGGCTTTTCCCATGCGAAGGGGCGTTATATCATTACTATGGATGATGACCTGCAACACTATCCGGAAGATATTCCGGCACTTGCAGCATGTAATACACATGATGTGGTCATTGGCAGGTTTAATAAGAAAGAACACAGCTTGAGCAAAAAAATTTTTAGCAGGATCAACAACTGGTTTGAGCATATTCTGTTAGGAAAACCCAGGCATATCAGAAATAGCCCTTTCAAGCTTATAAAGGCTGAAGTTGTGAAAGCTTTTTTACAAATAAAAACTCCCAATCCTTCTGTAAGTGCGCTGTTGTTTTATGTTACCAAAGATGTAAAGAACGTTACGGTTCGACATGCAAAGAGGCCTTATGACCAGTCAGGTTTTACACTTAGAAAGATGTTCCAGACTTTTGCCAATATGCTTTTCAACAATAGTAGCTTCCTGTTGAAGTTTATTGCCTATGTCGGGATCTCGATTTCTTTTATGAGCTTTTTGCTCGCGTTGATGTACTTTATAAAAAAGATTACCATTGGGATACCGGTTCCCGGTTATGCTTCATTGGTTACCGCAACCTTGTTCATCGGCGGACTCATTCTTTTTTCAATAGGTATTGTGGGGGAATATCTGATCCGAATTATTAACGGAGTGGAGCAGAAACCTGCGTATATTATCCGGGAAAAAACGGCTGAGTGAAATGAAAAAGACTGTGGTGATTCTTCAGTCCAACTATATTCCCTGGAAAGGGTACTTTGACCTGATCAACAGTGCGGACGAGTTTATTTTTTATGATGATGTGCAATACACCACAGGTGACTGGCGAAATAGAAATAAAATAAAAACAGAAGAAGGTACCCGGTGGCTGACCATCCCCGTCGGTGCGGATATAAAAAGGACCATAAAGGACGTTCGGTTTAAAAATAACGACTGGAAGGAAAAGCATTTCCGATTGCTACAAAGATATTATGCCAAAGCATCCTTTTATGAAGTAGCCCTGCCGCTTATCCAAACACTCTATTTTAACGACATAAATACCTTGTCTGCCTATAATCAGTTTACGATAAAAGAAATTTCCAACTGGATGGGGATAACCACCCGGTTTACCGACTCTGCTTTCTATGCTCCTGAAGGAGACAGAATAAGTCGTTTGGTGGATATTCTGATAAAGGCAAAAGCCACAGAATTTTTGTGTGGGCCGGCTGTAAAAAATTATTTAAAAGAAGAAGTAATTCAGGAAAACGGTATAGCGTTGCGTTATTTTGATTATTCAGGTTATAAAGAATATGAGCAGTTGTTCCCTCCGTTCAGCCATGAAGTAAGCATTCTGGATCTTATTTTTAATACAGGGAAAAAATCAATCGAATATCTTAAAAGTTACAGCAGTTGAATTTCTTTTTGGTTACCGGTTTGTACAGGTCAGGAACAACGCTTCTTGAAAAGCTTTTGCTACAACATCCTGCAATAAGTATAGCATCGCAGCCTTATCCTGGTTTTTATCACTATCTGAAAAAAAGGTTTAACGAACTGCACGGTATTGCATCTGTTTATCCTGTTAATACCAGGATGGGAGATGAGTATTTTGCTATGTATGATTTTACCTCCTTTTTGAAGACCTATAAGATAGGTGAGAGGGACAAACAAGAGCTGGGAATTGACATTGGAGAGAATAGTCCTGCCACTTTTATTGAACTGTTCAGGGAGCTTCAGAGTCTTGCGGTAAAAAAACAGATTTCCGATACTACAATGTATGCGGGAAGTAAGGAAATCCTGTGTGAAGAGTATATCGGTATGCTTCTGGAAAATGGTGTACGTGTCGTTCATATTGTAAGAGATCCCAGAGATGTTCTTTGTTCGACGGCCTTTGGTAAAGAATATACTGGTAAAATCCGGCCTTCCTTATATACCATAAGGATGTGGAGAAAATCGGTAGCTTTTCGAATGCACTATTCAGAGCATCCACTTTTTTATTCCTTAACCTATGAAGAGTTGGTAAACGCTCCACAGGAAGCAATGAACGCACTGACAAATTTTTTTGGAATCGGTGCAATGGAAGTGCAACCAGCTTTGAAAGATCAGCAGGGAAATGTATGGAAAAGTAATTCATCGTTTATCAAAAGCGAACAGATTACCTCAGTCTCTGTAGGAAATTATCAAAAGGTTTTTAACCCTGATTTTATCACGTATGTTACTACCCTTTGTGCCCCTGAATTAAATTATTTAAGGTACAAGTGTAAAGAAGTAATGGACATAAAGAATATCTTTGAAGGTTTTAAAGAACCTTTTCCTGTGGATCATGAACTGTTTCAGCCGGATTACTCTACTAGTGGGCCGAATCGGGCGATGGAACTAAAAAGGGCAGAGCTTCTAAAGACAGATGAAGTTTCCCTTCAGGAAATTGAAAGGTATTATCAATTCGAATCGGTATATAAAATTTTACAAAAGCATGCACCCAAAAATTGAACTAATACAGACTGAAGACGGATCTCATTCATTGTATATACCAGAGTTAAACGAAACCTATCATTCCACTCACGGAGCATTGCGTGAATCGGATTATGTATTCATCAAAAATGGTCTGGACCTGGTAAAAGACAACAATGAAATTACCATTCTGGAAGTTGGGTTTGGCACAGGTCTCAATACCTTTTTGACTTTTCTGGAAAGCGAAAAAAACGGATTAAAGATTCATTACCATACGCTCGAGCCTTATCCATTGGAGGAATCCATTGTCCGTTCACTGAACTACCCGGAAAAAATAGCATCTGATAAGAGCAGTTTTTTTTATGATTTTCATAAGTATCCTTTTGGGGAGAAGGTGGAAGTGGTGCCGGGATTCACTTTTCAAAAGGATTTGACAAAACTTGAACAACTTGAGTTGCAACCTAATTATTTTGACCTCGTATACTTCGACGCCTTCGCGCCTTCAAAACAGCCAGAACTCTGGAGTTTGGAAAATTTTGAAAAGATTTTTTCCTGGCTGAAAGAGGGAGGAGTGCTTGTAAGTTATTGTGCCAGTGGGCAATTTAAAAGAAATTTAAGAAGTGCAGGTTTTTTAGTAGAAACACTACCAGGCCCTCCCGGAAAAAAGGAGATGACAAGAGGAAAAAAAAAGTTGCTGTGACTTTAAAAAACTGTATTTTTGACGCCAAATTATTTTTAAGTACATATTTAATTCTAACCATGAAGAAAATTTCAGTAATCTTTTTACTGGTATTAATGGCCAGTGCATCATTTGCCCAATTGTCAGACAGGGTAAACGACAACAATACCTACAAATTAGGTGCTAGACCTGTAGCAGGTAGCAAAGTGTTAACGTTTGGTTTTAACGTCAACCAAAGTGTTTTTGACAACTACAATAATCTTAGACAGGGGGGGGTTATCAGTGGTAAATATTTCATTAGTGATGATGTAGCAATCAGAGGTGGTATCAAAATCACTAAAGAAGCTACATTCTCTAAAGGAGATATTGATCCTACTCTTAACCCAGGTGTGAAAAGTGCAGAATCAAAGTCAAGCATAAGAGAGTACGTACTTGTTCCTGGTATTGAGAAACACTTCAACAGCGGAAACATTTTTGATGTATACGCAGGTGGTGACCTTTTCTTAGGTTTCAAAAGAGAAGTTTTCAGAAACGATGTTGATCAGGTAGATGGTGACTTCAATCACTATTCTGAAAAAACTCCTTCTTCATTAGTTGGTCTTGGTGGAGTTGTTGGTTTCAACGTATTCGTTCTTGACCTTCCAATCTCTATCGGTATGGAGTATGGTCTTCAGGGGCTATGGACTCTTGGTGGAAAAACCCATGTTGAGTCTGAGACAAAAGTTGGTGGTGTAAGTACTTCTCAGGATTATTATACTCAAACAACTAACGGAGCTGGAAACCCAGATGGTTATGAATACAGCAAGTTGAGAAAAAGAGCAACTACCTGGGATACCAACAGCAACCTTAGACTTATTTTAAATATTTATTTTAACTAATCAGAATGAAGAGCTTTTTTAATAAATTATTCATAGGCGTTTTATTTTTAGGCCTGGCTACTTCATGTAAGATGTATTACAAATCAGTGCCAGTTGCTCCAATAGACGCCAGAGTTAATTTCACTACAGCGGATTTAGAATACCTGGGTGAAATACAAGGAACAGCAACTCAAAGTTACCTTTTAGGGATTATTCCTGTTGGTGGAAGAAGATTCCATTATAGTGCACCTGGATTAACTCCTTCTGGTCCATTTAATGTAAACTTTAGCGGAAGAGGATTCAATAATGCTTATTATGATGCGTTACAATCCAAACCGGATGCCGACTTTGTTCTTCCTTTAGGATTTACTCAGGAGGTAGACAGAATGTTCCTTGGAAGAAAGGTAACAATCAATGTGAAAGCAAAAGCCTTTAAAATAAAGGAAAAACAATAATCTAACAATTGTTGTTGCTAGAAACAAAACCATAAAAAAACCTAAGTTCATCTTAGGTTTTTTTTTAATTTTATATCCATGATAAATTTCAGAATTGTTTGCGTATTACTTCTTTCAGCTGTTCTTTTTCAGAATTGTAAAAAGGAAGACCCCGATCCTTTGATCACTTCCATTACTCCTTCTCAACTGACCTTGAACGGTAATGCCGGAGAGGTAATCAATTTTTATTTTACAGCCTCTTCCAAAGAGGGGCTTAACAGGCTAATAGTCTCCCAACAGGAGGTAGGCAGTACATCAACGGTAATTCTGGACTCACTTCTGCATGGAATTAAAAACGCCTCCTACAAACTGGAATATATTGTTCCTGAAAAACAAAAAGATTATACACTTTTATTAACGTTCAGGGTGATCGATAATGACGGGCGTGATAAATCAGAAGCACGAAAAATTCTTGTCAAAGGAAAGGAAATCCTGTTGACGGAATTTTCAGGAGCAACTATTTATTCCAAGGCTTCAGGGAATGCCGATGCGTATGATCTGCAAAGTATGACAGCAAAATTCTCAGGGCTTTCTCCGGATAGCTTAAGGGATGTACAGTTGTTTTCTGAAAACGATACATCATCCGTATTGTCCAAAGCTATCATTAGTCCGGCAGGTGGACAGTTTGTACTGTTTAACGGATTCGACTATGTAAATGCTACTGCGTTAAGTTTACAGGAAGCATACAATTCAGGACAAAAGGTAGACAAAATTTCCAATCTGGAGCAGGGACAAATTATTTTAACCAGACTTGGACGCAACACCGGATCTTCTTATGCTGTTATTAAAATAACAGATGTTATAGATCTTCCGGGATCAAAAGACGATCGGATTTTGTTTAATGTAAAGAAATAAGAGTCCGTTTATTTAATAATACTGAGAACAAGGAGCTGGAACAACAGCTCCTTTTTTATTCAGGCTTTTCCCCTGTTTGTACAGGTGCCTTATGTATAATTGAGTTGCCTTTATTAAATTTGCAGAAAAAAACGTAATGCTTTCAATAGACAGATCGCTTGATAAACTCATAGTAGTGGGAGACAGAGTGTTAATAAAGCCAAAAACGTTAACAGATAAAACTTCATCAGGCTTATATCTGCCACCAGGAGTTATTGAAAAAGACAGAATCCAGAGTGGATATGTAATCAAAGTTGGTCCTGGCTACCCTATTCCAGTGCCCGATGACAGTAATTTGGAACCATGGAAGGAAAAGCAGGAGTCGACAAAGTATATACCATTGCAGGCACAGGAAGGTGATCTTGCGATATACCTTCAGAATGGAGCCTATGAAATTACCTTTAATAAAGAAAAATACTTTATCGTTCCTCAACCGAGCATTCTGATGCTGGTGCGGGAGGAGTTGTAGGGAAAGTTAAAAGTTTAAAGTCGAAGGCTTAAGGCGCAAAGCTGAAAAACGATGTGATTAATACTAATAAAAGAGGCAGATGGATGTTCCGTCTGCCTCTTTTAGCTTTCAACTTTTAGTTTTCAACTTTAATAATTTGAAAGTACAGCAAACTCTTTGGCAAAATAGGTGAGGATTACCTTGGCTCCGGCTCTTTTCATGCTTAACAATGCTTCTGCCATAGCTTTTTCCCCGTCAATCCATCCTTTTTCAGAAGCTGCCTTTATCATGGCATATTCTCCGCTTACGTTGTAAGCAGCGATGGGCAACTCGTAATTATCATATAAAAGCTTAATAACATCAAGGTAGGCTAAAGCAGGTTTTACCATTAGAAAATCTGCACCTTCAGCAAAATCGAGTTCCGCTTCTATTAAAGCTTCCGCCTGATTGGCAGGATCCATTTGATAAGTTTTTTTGTCTCCTGCTTTAGGAGCAGAATCCAAAGCGTTTCTGAAAGGACCGTAAAATGCACTTGCATACTTGGCAGTATAGGACATGATGGAAACATCCTGAAATCCCTGTTCGTCCAGTTGTTCTCTGATATAACCAACTCTGAAATCCATCATGTCGGAAGGACCGACAATGTCAGCCCCGGCTTCTGCCTGAGCAAGGGCCATTTTGCCCAGTACTTCAAGAGTGGCATCGTTCAGGATTTTCCCGTTTTTAACGATACCATCGTGCCCGTCAGAGCTATAAGGATCCATCGCCACATCAGTCATGATGCAGGCTTCAGGAAGCTCCGATTTGATAGCCTTAATGGTTTTTATATACAAACCTTTAGGATTGTAACTTTCTTTGGCAAGAGGATCTTTTAAAGAATCTTCAATTTTGGGAAACAGAGCAAATGTTTTAAGGCCAAGCTTCATACACAGCTCTATTTCTTTAATTAAAAGATCTGGAGTATACCTGTAAATACCAGGCATACTGGCAATCTCAGTACGCTCATTGGTACCTTCCTGCATAAACATAGGATAGATCAGGTCATTGGTGGTTACCTGATGCTCTCTAACCATAGATCTGATCGCTTCAGATTTTCTGTTTCTTCTCGGACGACGCATGTTTATTCAGGGGTTTGGATATAAAATTAAAATTCAATTATCGTTTTTTCGATGATATCACAACACTCATTCAATTGTGTTTCATTAATCACCAGTGGAGGAGCGAATCGGATAATGTCTCCGTGTGTAGGTTTTGCCAATAGTCCGTTTTCTTTTAAGGCTACACATACATCCCATGCAGTTCTGCCATCGTTGGTAGGTTTAATGACAATTGCATTTAATAATCCTTTACCTCTTACAGCGATTATATGGTCTGATTTTTTCTGAAGTTCACTCATTCTTTTTCTGAAGAGTTCACCCATTTTGGCGGCATTTTCGGTAAGTTTTTCATCTCTGATAACCTGCAGGGAAGCTTCTGCTACGGCACATGCCATTGGGTTACCTCCAAAAGTGGATCCGTGTTGTCCGGGTTTAATCGTTAACATTATAGGATCGTCAGCAAGTACCGCCGATACAGGGTAGGTACCTCCGGAAAGTGCTTTTCCCAGGATCAGAATATCTGGCCGAACCTCTTCATAATGGGATGCGAGTAATTTTCCTGTTCTTCCGATTCCCGTCTGAATTTCATCAATGATGAACAATACATTATATTTTTTGCAGAGTTCTTCAGCTTTTTTCAGATACCCTTCAGTAGGTACATAAACACCAGCCTCTCCCTGGATAGGTTCTACCAGAAACGCACACACATTTGGATTCTTCAGTGCTTCTTCAAGTGCGGAAGTATCACTATAGGGGATAATCTGGAATCCTGGATTAAAAGGACCAAAATCTTTTGTAGAATCAGGATCAGTGGAGGCAGAGATCACACCCGTTGTTCTTCCATGGAAGTTCTTTTCAACCGCAATAATTAACGCCTGATTATCAGGGATATTTTTAACGGTGTAGCCCCATTTTCTTGCCAGTTTAATGGCTGTTTCAACGGCTTCAGCTCCTGAATTCATCATCAGAACCTTGTCGTATCCGAAGAATTCAGAAATGAATTTTTCACATTCTCCAAGGCGCTCATTATAAAAAGCACGGCTTGTCAGGGTAAGTTTCTGAGCCTGAGCGATCAGTGCATTAATAATTTTAGGGTGGCAATGCCCCTGGTTTACAGCACTATATGCAGATAAGAAATCATAGTAACGTTTTCCTTCAACATCCCATACATATACACCTTCACCTTTAGAGAGCACAACTGGCAGAGGGTGGTAGTTATGTGCTCCGTATTTTTCTTCCAGTTCAATCGCCCGGGCCGTTGCAGATATTGTCCCCATCATAGTTTTTATATTTTATTTGTGAAAAAAGGTAATATCCTGAAAGTTTATAGCAAATCTGCTCTTTACAGATATACATAAGGAAAATCTTCAGGAAAGAATTTCAAATTTAGAAATAAAAGTGTTTTTTTCTTAAAGATTTTAATGATTCGTTAAAAGCTTAAAACTTAATGCTGAAAGGTGGAAAGTAAAAGGAGGCAGACGAATGAAGGCGGAGCAGATTTTTTTCTTATCAGAACACTTAAAACGTGTCATATTAAAATGTTAAGCTTTTTATGTTCAGCTTTATGCCTTTTTTGAAAGAAAAAATATCACCTAATTTTGTATTTAGATTTTATTTTCGCATCTTTGCATCCCTATAATATAAAAAATTAGAAAAATGGCTAGAGTTTGTCAAATTACAGGAAAGAGAACAAGAGTCGGAAACAACGTTTCTCACGCCAACAACAAGACAAAGAGAAAATTCTATCCTAATCTTCAGACTAAGAAATTTTTTATTCCTGAAGAAAATAAATGGATAACTCTTAAAGTGTCTGCTGCAGCTTTAAGAACAATTACAAAAAAAGGCATTAGCGCTGTATTAAAAGAGGCTAAGGCAAATGGCATGGCCATTTAATTAATTGGGTTTTTACAAGAGAAATTGCAATAAATCATGGCAAAAAAAGGTAACAGGATTCAGGTGATTCTGGAGTGTACCGAGCACAAAAACAGTGGTCTTCCTGGTACAAGCAGATATATCACTACTAAAAACAGGAAAAATACTCCTGAAAGGATTGAATTAAAAAAATACAATCCTGTGTTAAAGAAAGTGACCATTCATAAAGAAATTAAATAACCATGGCAAAGAAAGTAGTTGCTACCCTGAAGAAAGCGGATGCTGGAAAAGGGTTTGCCAAAATTATTAAGGCAGTTAAGAACGATAAAACCGGAGCATATACCTTCAGAGAAGAAATCGTACCGGTAGATCAGGTTCAGGAAGCATTAAAGAAATAATTGCTTCTTAGTAAATTATTAATAAAAGAGTCCCTTTAAGGGACTTTTTTATTATTTTAGTGTTGTAAGAAAAAGATTATTTCATGGCGCTGTTTAATTTCTTTTCAAAAGATAAAAAGGAGTCTCTGGATAAGGGGCTGGAAAAAACCAAGGAAAGCTTTTTTTCCAAGCTAACCAAGGCCATGGTCGGAAAATCCAAGGTCGACGATGAGGTGTTGGATAACCTGGAAGAAATGCTCGTTACTTCCGACGTGGGTGTGCAGACTACTTTAAAAATTATTAAAAGAATTGAACAGAGAGTCGAAAAAGATACCTATGTGACTACTTCCGATCTGGATAAAATCCTTAAGGAAGAAATCGCAGGGCTGCTTGCCGAAAACAACTCGGAAGATTTGTCGGATTATGAAGTCCCTAAAGTATCCGGGCCCTATGTAATCCTAGTCGTAGGAGTCAATGGGGTTGGTAAAACGACTACCATAGGCAAACTGGCAGCGCAGTTTAAAAAGAAAGGTAAAAAGGTACTATTGGGTGCTGCGGATACATTTCGTGCTGCGGCTGTGGACCAGCTGAAAATGTGGGGAGAAAGAGTAGGGGTACCTGTGGTGTCGCATGGAATGAATACCGACCCCGCTTCGGTAGCATTTGATGCAGCCAAACAAGGGGTAGAGCAACAAGCCGATGTGGTCATCATTGATACAGCCGGAAGGTTGCATACCAAGGTCAACCTTATGAATGAGCTTTCCAAGATTAAGAGAGTCATTCAAAAGTTCATCCCGGAGGCCCCTCATGAAGTACTTTTAGTGCTCGATGGCAGTACAGGACAAAACGCATTTGTGCAGGCTACCGAGTTTACCAAAGCTACGGAAGTATCTGCGCTGGCAATCACCAAACTGGATGGAACGGCAAAAGGTGGTGTGGTTCTGGGGATCTCAGATCAGTTTAAAATCCCAGTCAAATATATAGGAGTAGGAGAAAAGGTAGATGACCTTCAGGTCTTTAATAAACATGAGTTTGTTGACTCGCTTTTCACTAGGAATTAAATTAATCCTTCTTCCGGGATTAATTCTTTTGTTTTCACTTTCTGTTTATTCCTGTATGCCCCGAAAAAATGTTTCTGCGATGACAGAAACCAACCAGGGGATTTCCGGCAAAGTAATCTTCAAAGAAGGTAATTTTTCTCCCACCCAGGAGCTGCCAGAAGAAGGCAAAGTCTTTGGTATTGAGCGGGAAATTTACATATATCCCCTAACTTCCTTAAAAGAATCAGAACTTGCCGAGGGCGATTTTTTAAAATCGATTTCAACAACTCCCATAGATACGATCAGATCTCTGCAAGATGGAACTTTCAAACTACCTTTGGAAGTTGGAAAATATTCTCTGGTTATTAACGAGGGAGGACGTTTCTATTCAAAAATATCCCCTGATTATTATTTGTTTCCGGTAAAAGTGGAAAAAAATAAAGTCACAGAGGTGGTGTTCGAAGTAGACTACATGGCACGCTATTCTGAATAGTTAAAAAATTATAAGTAATTTTGAAGAATGAAGACCGATTGGTGTAGCACTTACTCCATGACCAGTCATTATTCCAGGTATTAAGATGAAAACGAAAGGCACAAAAAAGACAAAGGTAAATATCATCACATTAGGTTGTTCTAAAAACCTGGTAGACTCGGAAAATATTCTGACTCAGTTAAAAGGAAATAATATAGATGCGGATCACGAATCGGGAAAGGATGATGCCAATGTCGTGGTGATCAATACCTGTGGTTTTATCGACAATGCCAAGCAGGAGTCTATAGATACTATTCTTAGATATGTGGATGCGAAAGAAAGCGGTCTGGTAGAAAAAGTATATGTTACCGGATGTCTTTCTCAGCGATACAAAGACGATCTTGAAAAGGAAATTCCTCAGGTAGATGCTTTTTTCGGTACAAGTGACCTGCCTCTTCTTCTTAAAAAGTTTAAAGCGGATTATAAGCATGAGTTGTTGGGAGAACGTCTTATCACCACTCCCAGGCATTATGCATTTTTAAAGATCGCAGAGGGATGTGACCGCCCGTGTTCGTTTTGTGCCATACCTGTAATGCGGGGAAAACATGTTTCCCGGGGGATTGAGGAACTGGTCACCGAAACAAAGAACCTTGTTAAAAAGGGGACTAAAGAACTGATCCTTATTGCGCAGGACCTTACCTATTACGGACTTGACCTTTACGGGAAACGTGATCTGGCGACTCTTTTGAGAAACCTGTCCGACGTGGAAGGAATCGAATGGATCCGTTTGCAGTATGCGTATCCTTCCCAGTTCCCGATGGATGTTCTGGAGGTAATGGCAGAAAGGGAGAATATTTGTAAATACCTGGATATGCCTCTACAGCATGCCTCTTCCAATATGCTGAAAATAATGCGGAGGGGTATTACGCGTAACAGAACAGAAGACCTGATAAAGGCAATCAGGGATAAAGTGCCGGGCATAGCTTTAAGAACCACCCTGATAACTGGTCATCCTGGTGAGACAGAAGAGGACTTTGAAGAACTGTGTCAGTTTGTAGAGCAAATGAAATTTGACAGGCTGGGGGTCTTTACTTATTCTCATGAGGAACATACGCATGCTTATACATTAAACGACGATATACCGGCGGAAGTGAAAAGGGAACGTGCCGATATCATTATGGGGATACAGGAAGGCATTTCTCTGGAATTAAATCAGGCGAAGGTGGGCAATACCTATAAGGTACTTTTTGACAGAAAAGAGGGAGGTTATTTCATCGGAAGAACCGAATTCGATTCACCGGAAGTGGATAATGAAGTGTTGGTCTCTGCAGAGAACACGTATGTACGACTGGGCGATTTTGCCAATGTCAAAATTGATGCTGCCTCAGAATTTGATCTTTATGGAAAGATTGCAGAGTAATGCGCTGCAATCTTTCTACCTATATTATAATAAAATGGCTTCCTATGAAAGGGAGGTTTATGCTTTTGGCTTCAAAGTTTTTATATAATACTAGTAATTTCACAGACGATTTCCTCCGCTCTCATTTTATTCCTTAGTATTTGTCTATTGGAAAATCAAAGTTAACTTCGACCCAAAATTTCCACCACCACGAATGAAAATACTTTCTGTTGAAGCTGAAAAAACCGGTGCCTTTTCTAAACTGTATCTGGATTACATTTCTCAAAAAGAAACGCTTTTGCCTTTTTATAACCTGTTTCCTTCAATAGAAAACATAGAACAGCAAATTGCCCGGAAGAAATTTTCTTCTTCTCAAAGAGTGCTGTTAAGGGATGCGATGAAAAAGCAATACGAAGGTATTGTTCTAAAAGAAGCAGCAGAAAAAGGACTGGAGTCCTTATTAAACGAAACAACCTTTACCGTTACCACAGGGCACCAGTTAAACCTGTTTACTGGTCCTTTGTATGTGATTTACAAGACGGTAGCAATTATAAAAGCTTGTGAAGTTTTAAAACGTAAATATACGAATTATTCTTTTGTTCCGGTATTTTGGATTGCATCCGAGGACCACGATTTTGCAGAGGTGAATCATTTTCATCTTTTTGGAAAAACGTATACCTGGGAGACCAGCCAAAAAGGTGCGGTGGGAAGAATGCATTGTGAAGGTATAGATAAGATCCTGCAGGAGCTACCCGAAAAGATCGAAGTATTTGAGAAAGCTTATCTGGAACATGGTACCTCCCTGGCGAAGGCGACCCGGTACATTCTAAACGAACTCTTCGGAGCATACGGGTTACTGGTACTGGACGGAGATGATGTTTCACTGAAGCAGGTGTTGAAGCCGGTAATTAAAGCCGAAATTGAAGAAAGTCCGGTAGGAAAAATTGTAGAGCATACTACAAAAGCTCTGGAAGACCTTGGCTATGGCGGGCAAATATTTCCCAGGGAAATAAATCTTTTTTATTTAAATGAAGGAGTAAGAGAGCGTATTATTAAGGAGGGTGATCTGTATAAAGTCAACAATAGCGACATCGTTTATTCCCAATCAGAAATTCTTCAGCTTGCAGAAGACCACCCGGAGGTCTTTAGCCCCAATGTGGTTTTACGCCCTTTGTACCAGGAAATGTTATTGCCCAATGTAGCTTATGTGGGGGGGCCGTCTGAACTGACGTACTGGTTGCAATTGAAGGAGGTATTCAGTCATTTCGGTGTTACCTTTCCCATGCTGATGCCCCGATTGTTTTTTCTGGTTATCAATTCTGCCAATAATAAAAAAATATTAAAGCTGAATATTGCCGTTGAAGATTTGTTCAAACCTGCATATCAGCTAAAGGAATTATATATTGACATGCATTCATCCGAGCATATTGAAACGGACGAGGAACATGCACTGTTGAGCTATATATTCAAAATGCTTCAGACCAAAGCAGCTGAAATTGACCCCACTCTGGTTGCTTTTACGGAGGCGGAAGCCAAGAGAGCTGATGATATAATTAATAACGTAGAAAAACGATTAAAAAAGGCTCTGGAGAAAAAGCATGAGCAGGGTATTCAGCAGATCCTTGGCCTGAAAGAGCGGTTGTTCCCCGCCAATACGCTCCAGGAACGTTATGATAATTTCCTGAACTTCTACATCAATGATCCGGATTTTATAGATAAGCTGATGACTGCGGACCCATTTGATTTCCGATTTAAAGTGTTGTTACCGGAATGAGAAAGAAGGATGTCAGGGCACATTTTATAAAGGTAAGAAATGAGCTGTTTGCAGAAGAACTGGATGCATTGAGCAGGGATGCCGCAGATTGCTTTTTTAACAACATTGATCTGACGAATGTAAAATGTATTCATATATTTCTTCCCATAGCACTCAAGTCTGAATTAAATACCAAGTATATAATTGACAGATTGTGGCGTGAATATCCGGAGATCGATGTTTCGATTCCAAAATCTGATCTTGTTCATCACACCATTGAAAGCTATTATTTTACCCCACAGACTGTTTTAGAAGACAATCCATGGAAAATTCCTGAGCCTGTTCATGCAGATCCTACTCCCCATGAACGAATAGACCTGGTTGTTGTGCCCTTACTGGCCTTTGACAGGAGGGGGTACAGGGTCGGATACGGGAAAGGATTTTATGATAAGTTTCTGGCTACCTGTCGTAAGGATGTTTTGAGAATAGGATTGTCCTGCTTTCCGCCTATTGACCATATTGAAGATGTAGAGCCGTTTGACATTCCCATGGATTGCTGTATTGTGGGGAAAGACCTGTACACGTTCTAGTTCAGGATGGAATGGCTTTGTTGATGTCGATTTTTTACAGATGAAAGGATAAAACGAAAGCGCAGCATAATAGCTGCACTTTCGTTTTAAGAATTAGATCAACCTAATTTTTTCTTCTTGTAGTGGGAGTGAAGTTGCTTTGCACCTAACGCTGCACCTGCGATAAGAAACGCTCCAATCCCTCCGTCAATAGGAATACTTTCCGGGCCACCTGTTCCTCCAGGTCCGCCGGCGCCTCCTGGTCCGCCACCACCTGGCTGGGCAAGCGCTGCGTCTACAGATATGGTAAGCAGTAATATGAGCAGAGCTTTGAATGCTGTTTTAACTATGGATGTCATCTTCATGGGTAAAAAGTTAATAAATTAAAATTTTTTGAGAGACGAGTGTTTGACCGTCAAAAATGGATACTATATATAAGCCTGGTTTTAAATGATCGACATGGTAAATTGGGTCAGCGCCGTTCACTGCGACTTCTTTATTGCGGATCACCTGATTCCCGGAAATGTCTGAGATGCTTAAACTCAGGACATTCGTTGCAGATTCGGGATGATTGATGAAAAGCTTCTTATCAAAGCAGTACAGATTCAGTTGCTGGGAGGTAGTGCCGTGTACGCCTGTTACAACGTCAGAATCAGCTTTTGACAGCATCAGATAGAATCGCTCAGGACTTTCATTCTGATTTATATAAACTGAATAATTGGGATTCGTTCTCAGGTTCAGTGTTTTGCTAAACTGGTTGTCGGTAAGTGTAATGTTGTATTCTGCTCCTATTGCACTTAAATCGGATGCAGAAATCAGATAGTTTCCTGCAGGGGCACTTATAACTAGTGGGATTTTTATGGAATCAACCTCTTTCGGAATAGAATTTACCGCATAAGAAATTCCATTAAGTTGTGTATAGATGGATGGTCCTGAGTTTAATAGTTTGTATGCGTCAAACGCATCGTCAAAAGTGGTATCGGCCTCTGGCGTCAGACGAATAAGTGTTTCATCCGAGCCGTTAATGTTGGCAATGGCTATCTTTAATCCCGCAGGAGTCGCAGCAGTTCTGATCACAGCAGGGTTGGCAGCTGTGGTATAAGCTCTTTTGTTAACCGTCAATAAAGGCCAGAGTCCTGTTGAGGCTTTTACGAAAAATGCCTGCATGGATGGAATGATAGGACTACCTCCATTAAGACTTGCTCCATTGATGTAGGTTCTATATCTGTCTGCTTTGGGATCCCAGACATAAACAGCGTTGTTCATGTTCGTTTTTACCCACCCGCTATCCAGCGTCCAGTCTATAGGAGAGGGGAATGGATTGCCGATCAGGTTCCATCCGTCGCTTTGAGGATCTCCGGAATTTGTATTGGTTATGTTAAATTTCAGCGGAGTTAAAGCGTGGGAATAATACCCGGAAAAATCCAGGGTAGTAGGTTTGTTAAAGTAGAAGGAATAACCTGTTGTAATGGGTAAAGGGGTGCTCAGGCCACTTACAGCTACCCATCCGCTGTCAGGACTAGGATGAGTATCCGCCTCGTTGTAGCTATAGATCCAGGAATAACCACCTTTTTCCAGTGTCGCATTATCTGCAAGTTCAGAAAGGGGCACATCAGTCAGAGGGAAGGCTACATGATGGTATCCGTATTCGTTTCCGGCGACCTTTTTGCGAAGTTTGATTTTCCCAGAAAGCGCACCTGTACCAGATCTGGAGATATAGCCTGAATTCAGATCAAGTAATACTTTGTCTGAAGTATAGAAGGTTCCTAGCGACAGAGTTAATACACCGTTAATGGTAACAGATGTTTGGTTGAATACGCCTGTACCATTATTGTAAATGGTAAGATCTTTAACAGTTAACGGGCTTCCGGAAATTGTCTGAGTTCCCGAAGGAGATCTCAGCGTAACAGGTTTGTTGTTAAAGTTAATTGGTTTGGAACTTGTGATATTCCCCTGTATATAGGAAGGCAGGTTAATAGAAAGTGTATCCACATTTTGTAAGTTATAAGTGTGGAAGGTTCCTGAACCTGAAATGCTTGATGATGGAGAATAGGTTTTCAACGACAGTTTGTCTGAAGAGATAGGGCCGTTTCCAAAGGAGCCGTTTACTACCAGGTTTCCGTATAGATGAACGGTGTTTTCTACATCAGAGCCCGCGTAGATTTTGCCTGTATTTTGAATGGTCAGGTTTTTAGCAGTAATAGTGCTCGATACGAATACAGTATGGCCCGCCTGAACTACAAATGAGTTGTCAGAATTATAAACGGCCGGCATGGTGATTGTACTGGAAGGAGAGGTGCCCCAAATGGATGCATTGGAATTACCTGACCCCTGGGTGTAAAATGTTACTGGTCCGGAAAGAACAGCTCCCAATACTTCAATGTCATCCAGGTACAACATACCTTCAGAATCAGCTGCCAGCCAGCCATACAGGCGGAAGGTAACGGTAGCTCCTTTTTCGGTGATAACTTGTCTGGTTAAAGATCTTCTTAGTTCTGCCAGTCCTACAGAATCTACCGAGGTGCTATAGTTCTGAAAGTTGACGCCATCCGTACTGTATTTAAGGATCATCGCAGCAGGACCTGTTTCAGTTCTCTTCCTGGTATACTTTACCTGAGAAATGATAAGATTCGTTGTTGAATCTGCCGTAAGCGAGAACTCCACATAGGTAGTGCCCGGACCAGTATTGTCCTGACTCCAGTTGGAGGCAAGATACCGGTTTATAAAA
>Ga0182792_1000606_pt1 | contig 32613 bp, 30 predicted proteins | sample Passage237B_FD_130497 | JGI IMG/M metagenome (GOLD analysis project Ga0182792, IMG submission 130497) | Cellulose adapted compost microbial communities from Newby Island Compost Facility, Milpitas, CA, USA - Passage2 37B (version 2) (version 2) ...
CCTCGAAGGCTGCCTCCTTCATCACCCCCTCACCCAACCTCTCCCCCAAGGGGGAGAGGCGCATGAGCTGGACGGGACAGCTAACGCACGTCAATTTCGACTTCGACCATCATGCCCGGGTTGAGCGGCCTGGGCATCTCGACGAAGTCGATCTTCACCGGCACGCGCTGCGTGATCTTGGTGAAGTTGCCCGACGGGTTGGGCGTCGGCAGCAGGGCGAAGCGCGCCGTGGTGGCGCTGCCGATGCGCGCGACGCGGCCGACGAAGCGCTCGCCGGGATAGGCGTCGACGGTGACCAGCACCGTCTGGCCGAGCTTCAGGCGGCCGACCTGGGTCTCCTTGATGTTGGCCTCGACCCAGACCGCGTCGGGGTCGTGCAGCAGCAGGATGCGCTGGCCCGCCTGCACGTACTCGCCCGGCAGCACGAAGGTGCGGTCGATGATCGCCGGGATCGGGCTCCGGATAGTGCGGTCCTCGACGTCGACATTCTGCTGGCGCATCTGCGCCGCCAGGTTGGCGACCTGATGGTCCAGCGCAGCGATCTGGGCGTCGATGACGGCGAGCTTGTCGTGCTCGACCCTGGCCTCGGCCAGGCTGCCCCGCGCCTGCTCGTGCTCGGCCTTGAGCTGCTCGATCTGGCTCACGAGCTTCTCGACGGCGGCCTGCGCCACCTGGAGCTGCCGCTCGTTGATGACGCGGCTGGCGAACAGGGCGCGGTTGCGCTCCAGCTCGAGCCGGGCCAGGTCGAGGTCGGACTGCAGCGCGGCCATGGCCTTCTCGCGCGCCTCGACCGCCGAGGTCCGCGTGCGCGTCAGCGCATCGGCCTGGTTCAGCGCCAGCCGGCGCTCGGCGCGCAGCCGCGTGCGTTCGGCCCGCACCCCCTCGATCTGGGCGCGGAAGGCGTCGGCGCGCAGCTTCGCCGTGCGGTCGTCGATGCGGGCCACGACCGCGCCGGCCGCCACGCGCATGCCTTCCTTGACCGGCATCTCCACGACCCAGCCGTCGGCGCGGCTGGAGATGGTGACGATGTCGGCGCTGACGCGCGCGTCGTACTCGTAGACGTGGGTCAGCCGCAGATAGACCTCGTAGGCGCCGTAGGCAGCCGCCAGCAGCACCAGGACGACGATGGCGATGGTGCGCGGGCCGAGCGGCAGTCGGCCGCGCCCGACGGTCCAGGCGGACCGCCGCTGCAGGGCTCCGACCCGCGGCGGCGCGCCGGTCGGCGCGGCACGCAGCGCGGGGGAAGCCGGCGTCGTCGCCGTCGTCCCCGGAGGCGGAGAGACCGACTGGTCCACGAGGCTAGGGGTGCCGACGCCGGCGCATTGTCATCGAACCAAAATATTCCCGAAATGGGGGCCGGACCATCGACACGTCCGGCTTGCTGAAGCGCATCCGGCGCATGACGGCCCTGGCGAGAGCGGGCGGCCCGGCCCTTGCATTGCCTGCGCAGGCGCGGGACGGTTGCGCCACAAGGGCAGCACTCGCCTGCCGCACAGCAAAAACAACCAGGGAACGCCGACATGCCCGACGCTTCGCATCAAGCTCCCCGCTCTCTCGCCAACTCATCTCTCGACGTCGCCATCGTCGGCGGCGGGCTGGGCGGCCTCTACGCCATCCATCGCCTGCGCGGACTCGGTCTGAAGGTCCGCGCCTACGAGGCCGGCTCCGGGATCGGCGGCACCTGGTTCTGGAACCGCTATCCCGGCGCGCGCTGCGACGTGGAGAGCCTGGAATATTCCTACAGCTTCTCCGACGAACTGCAGCAGGAGTGGAAGTGGCCGGAGCGCTACGGCACGCAGCCCGAGATCCTGAGATACATCAACCATGTCGCCGACCGCTTCGACCTGCGCCGCGACGTGCAGCTCGACACCCGCATCGTGTCGGCCCTGTTCGATTCCGGCGCCAACCGCTGGGTGCTGCGCACGCAGGAGGGCGAGGAGATCCCCGCGCGCTACTGCGTCATGGCGGCCGGCAACCTGTCGACGCCGCGCGTGCCCGACTTCAAGGGGCTGAAGGACTTCAAGGGCCGGTGGTACCACTCCGGCCTGTGGCCGCACGAGGGCGTCGACTTCAGCGGCCTGCGCGTGGGCGTGATCGGCACCGGCTCCTCGGGCGTGCAGATGATCCCGATCATCGCGCAGCAGGCGAAGCACCTGCACGTCTTCCAGCGCACGGCCAACTTCAGCCTGCCGGCGCGCAACGCCCCGATGGACGCCGAGCGCGAGCGCAGGCACAAGGCCGAGTACCGGCAGCGCCGCATCGCGGCGGCGGACACGCCGTTCGCCATCGCCGGCCATGCCAAGCCGACGCGGTCGGCGCTCGAGGTCGCCGAGGCGGAGCGCAACGAGGCCTACGAAGCCAAGTGGCAGGAAGGCGGCAGCATCAGCTATCTCTACTCGTACACCGACCTGCTGGTGAACAAGGAGTCGAACGACACCGCCTCGGAGTTCGTGCGCAACAAGATCCGCGCCACGGTGAAGGATCCGCGGACCGCCGAGCTGCTGGCGCCCAAGGACCATCCGATCGGCACCAAGCGGCTCTGCCTCGACACCAACTATTACGAGACCTACAACCGCGACAACGTCACCCTGGTCGACGTGCGCAGCGACCCGATCGACACGATCACGGCGACCGGGCTGCGCACCAGGGGCGGACAGGCCTTCGAGCTGGACGCCATCGTCTTCGCCACCGGCTTCGACGCCATGACCGGCGCGCTGAACGAGATCGACATCCGCACCAGTGAGGGCGCCGTGCTGCGCGACCATTGGGCGGGCGGCCCCCTCACCTATCTCGGGCTGATGGTGTCGGGCTTCCCCAACATGTTCATCGTCACCGGCCCGGGCAGCCCGGGCGTGAAGACCCAGATGATCGCCTCGATCGAGCAACACGTCGACTGGATCGCCGCCTGCATCGACCATCTGCGCGCCAAGGGGCTGGACCGCATCGAGGCGACGCCGCAGGCCGAGATGGCCTGGGTCGAGCACGTCAACGCCGTGGCCGACAGCACGCTCTATCCCCTGGCCAATTCCTGGTACGTAGGCGCCAACATCCCCGGCAAGCCACGGGTGTTCATGCCCTATGTCGGCGGCTTCGACCGCTACAAGCGCCACAGCGAGGCGATCGCCGCCCAGGGCTACGAGGGCTTCACGCTGGGCCGGCACGAGACGGCGCAGCACGGCACGCAGGCGGCGGCCGCCGAATAGGACTCGTCAAGGGCGGCGGCGCCCCCTATGTCACGGCCGCCATGGAGACGCTGCGCACCCTGGAGGCCCTCGAACGCGAGGGGCTGATCGCGGCCGCCGCCGACCTCGCCGAGGCGGCGGCGTCGATGGCCATCGCGCTGACGCCCGAGATGCTGGCGCTGATCGACCGCGACGACCCGGCCGATCCGATCGCGCGTCAGTTCGTGCCCAGCGCCGCCGAGACGCGGGTGGCGGCGGACGAGCTCGACGATCCGATCGGCGACGCGGCGCGCTCGCCGGTCAAGGGCATCGTGCACCGCTATCCCGACCGCGTGCTGTTGAAGCCGATCCATGTCTGCCCGGTCTATTGCCGCTTCTGCTTCCGACGCGAGAAGGTCGGACCGGGCAGCGAAGCGCTGTCGGCGGACGAGCTGGAGCGCGCGCTGGAATACATCGCCGCGGACAAGGGGATCTGGGAAGTGATCCTCACGGGCGGCGACCCGCTGATGCTGGCGGCGCGCCGGCTGGGCGCCTTGCTCGACCGGCTCGACGCGATGGCCCATGTCGGCGTGATCCGCCTGCACAGCCGCGTGCCGATCGTCGATCCCGGGCGCGTCACGGAGGCGCTCACGGGAACTCTGACGGGGGCGGCGCTGAAACGGCGACGCGCGGCGCTGTGGCTGGCGGTGCATTGCAACCATCCGCGTGAGCTCGGCCCGGCGACGCGCGGCGCCCTGGCGCGACTCGCCGATGCGGGGATCCCGCTGCTGGGACAGACGGTCCTGCTGGCCGGCGTCAACGACGACGTCGACACGCTCGACGCGCTGATGCGGGCGCTGGTGACGGCGCGGGTGAAGCCCTACTACCTGCATCATCCCGACCTGGTGCGCGGTACCGGCCACTTCCGGGTGCCGATCGAGCGCGGCCAGGCGCTGATGAAGGCGCTGCGCGGCCGGCTGAGCGGGCTGGCGCAGCCGACCTACGTGCTCGACGTGCCGGGCGGGCACGGCAAGGTGCCGGTGGGCCCGTCCTACCTGTCGGGCTATCGCGGCGACGATCCCGACGCGCTGCTGGTCGAGGACGCCTTCGGCCGGCAGCATCGCTATCCGCGATGAGCCCCCTCGCCCCATTTCCGCTAGGAGCGGTGGCGGTCCTCGTCGAGGATCGCCTCGCCGACCAGGCCCGCCTCCTCGACCGGGAAAGCGACCTCGATGCGGCCGGCGCGCTCGAAGGAGAGCGCGACCGGCACGCGGCTGCCGACGGCGAGCGGCCCCTGCAGGCCCTTCAGCAGCAGGTGATAGCCACGGGGTTTCAGCGGGATCGTCGAATCGGGCGGCAGCGCCAGCCCGTCGGGCAGGTGCCGCATGGCGATGTCGCCACCGGCCACCCGGATGCCGTGGATCTCGACCGATCCGGCGACCGGGCTGGCGGTGGCCAGCAGGCGGTCGGAGGCGGCCGCCTTGTTGACGATGGTGAAGTAGCCGCCGGCTTGATCGGGCCGGGCCAAGTCGGGCCGGATCCACGGGCGACGCAGCTCGATCGCGCCAAGGGCGGCGGCGAGAGGCTCGGTGCGATGGCGACGAAACCAGCTCATGAGACGTGGCCTCTCCCTTAGTTTTTCTTCGAGCGCGGTGCAATCAGCCGGGGCCCGCGGCCATGCCATGCCGGCCGCGAGCCCCGAGTTTCTCTCGGCCTCGGGCGGCGGCTCAGCGGCGGCCGATGGCGGCGATCGGCGCCCGCGAGGCGCGCGCCTGCGGTGCCGCCAGCTCCTCGATGAGCCAGTCCTCGAAGGCCTTGGTCTTGGGCCGGTTCACCGAGGCCGGCGGGCAGACGAACCACCAGGCCTTGCCGCTGTCGACGATCTGCGGGAACGGCTGGAACAGGCGGCCGGAGGCCAGCTCCTCGCGGAAAAGTTGCGGCGGCCCGACCGCCACACCCGCCCCCTCCATCGCGGCCTCGACGGCGATCATGGTCGAATCGAAGGTCAGCACGCGCTTGGGCTTGAAGTCGCCCAGGCCGACGGCGCGCAGCCAGATCGACCATTCCGGATCGTAGGTCATGTCGATGAAGGGCACGCGCTTGAGGTCGTCCAGCGTCTTCAGCTTGTCACGGTAGCGGCGGCCGCAAAGGGGCGTCAGCACGTCGGAAAACAGCCGCGTGGCATGCAGTTCGGGCTCGGGCTGCACGGTGAAGCGGATGGCGCAGTCGAAGTCCTCGCGTGCGAAGTCGATGCGGCGCTGGGTCGTCGTCATGCGCACCTCGATCTCGGGATGCTTGGCCTGGAAGCGGTGCAGGCGCGGCGCCAGCCATCCCAGCGCGAAGGTCGTCACGAGGCTGACATTGAGCGTGCCGGAGTTGGCCTTGCGGCCGACGCGCTCCAAGGCGTTGGTCATGCGGTCGAACGCGTCGCGCAGGTCGGGCAGCAGCGCCTCGCCCTCGCTGGTGATCTCGAGGCCGCGCGGCCGTCGCACGAACAGCGCCACGCCCAGGCGCTCCTCCAGCGCCTTGACCTGATGGCTGACGGCCGCCTGGGTGACGTGGAGCTCCTCGGCAGCATGGGTGAAAGAGGCGTGACGGGCGGCGGCCTCGAAGGCGCGCAGCGCATTGAGAGGCAGTTGAGAGCGGCTCATCTAGGCGACCGACTTCATAGTTTTTCTATGCCTTCCCCGAGCAATCGTCCTTTGCGGACGCGCATACCATAGCTCAAATAGGGCTCAGAAACGAGGTGCAACGCGGCCATCCGGCCCCGTCGCCTCAAACGGAGCTAAGTCATGTCGTCCCTCTCCAGCGTACGGGAATTCGCCCGTCCGGCTACCCCTTCGTTCGCCTTCGGTCGCGCCGTCGCGCTGCTGGCCGGCGTCGTCGCGGTCGGGATCGAGAAAGCCATGACCCGGGCCGAGCTTGCGCGCTCGCGACGCCAGCTGGCGCAGCTCGACGACCGCCTGCTGCGCGACATCGGCCTGGACCGGGCGACGGCGCGGCTCGAGGCCGACAAGGGCTACTGGTCGTAGGAGCGAGGTCCTCGCCCTCCGGGCTCAGGATAAGAAATTGCCGGCGGGTGGCGGATAGAGCAGGCTGGGCCGACGGTGCTTTCCTGGCACCATGACCCAATACGCAACGCCTCTTCCCGCCGTGCCCCTCCCGAGCACACCTCCCGTCGGCGATGGCGCAGCCGCGCCGTCCTCCGCCCTGCCGGACGAAGCCACGTGCTGGCAGGCCGTGCAGCAGCGCGACCGCCGCTTCAACGGGCGATTCTGGTTCTCGGTCCGGACGACCGGGGTCTATTGCCTGCCGTCCTGCGCGGCCCGCCCACCCTTGCGGCAGAACGTTGCCTTCCACGCCTCTCCCGAGGCGGCGGAGGCGGCGGGCTTTCGCGCCTGCAAGCGCTGCAGGCCGCGCGACTGGTGCAGCGACCCGGCCGCGGGCGGCGGCCTCAGCCGGCCCGTGGCGGACGCCTGCCGGCTCTTCGATTCGGCCGACGCCGACCAGCCGCCCTCGCTGGCGGAGGTGGCCCGTCGCGTCGGCCTGTCGAGCAGCGCCCTCAGCAAGCGCTTCGTGGCCGAGCTGGGCGTCAATCCGCGCGACTGGCTGATCGCCCGCAAGCGCCAGCGTTTCCGTCGCGCGCTGCGCGGCGGCGATTCCGTGGCCGCCGCCCTGTACGGCGCGGGCTACGGCTCGCCCAGCCGCGTCTACGAGACCAGCGACAAGGCCCTGGGCATGACGCCGGCGACCTACGCCAAGGGCGGCGCGGGCGCCCACATCGATTTCACGACCGTCGATTCCGACTACGGCCGGGTGCTGGTGGCGGCCACCGCCAAGGGCGTCGCCGCGGTCTCCCTGGGCGACGACGACCGTACGCTCGAGAAGGATCTGCGGCGGGATTTCCCGGCCGCCGACATCGCGCGCAACGACCGGGCGCTGGCACCGCGCGTGAAGGGCGTGCTGGCCCGGCTGTACGGCCGCAAGCCGTCGGCGCTCGATTCGGCCGACGTGCCGCTCGACATCGTGGGAACGGCCTTCCAGTGGAAGGTCTGGAAGGAGCTGACCCGCATCCCGCCGGGCCAGACCCTGACCTACGGCGAGATCGCGCGCCGCATCGGCGAACCGCAGGCGGCCCGCGCGGTCGGCCGCGCCTGCGCCACGAACCAGGCGGCAGGGGTCATCCCCTGCCATCGCGCGGTCGGCGCCGACGGCCGCCTCACCGGCTACCGCTGGGGCGTCGCGCGCAAGGAACGGCTGCTGGCCGACGAGCGCGCTGCAGAGGGACGGCGGCGCAGCAGCACGTAGAAGGCGCCGCCACCGCCGTGGCGGGCATGTGCCGGCCGCACGCCGCGCACCCGCTCGCGGTTGTCGGCGCGGTTCAGCCATCCCAGGAACTCCGCCCGGATGCGGCCGCCGAACAGGCGGCCGCCTTCCAGCCGCAGCCCCTTGCCGGTCACGATCAGCACCACGCGCAGGTCGCGCCCGACGGACTCCTCCAGGAAGCGCGCGACGGCGCGCTCGGCCGCCGCCACCGTCATGCCGTGCAGGTCGAGCGAGGCCTGGGGCACCAGGCGGCCGCGGGACAGGGCGCGCGAGAGGTCGCGATCGAAGGCGGCATCCGCCAGCGTCAGTTCCGGCGCGGAGGGCGGCGCGGGCCGCTTCCGTGCGGCGGCGGATGCCGGCGCCGCCCCGCGCGGCGCTTCCGGCACGGGGCCGGCAGGAGGAGACGGTGACGGTCGCGGGACGGCGCGGACACCTCGTGCACGCCGTCTGCGATCCTTCAGCGGCTTCACGTCGGCCATCGCGGCGGCGAACAGATCGACATCCTTGGCCATGGGATGACGTGTAGAGCACATCCCGGCCAGCCGGAAGAAGCCGACGGGGATGTGGCCGTTGCCACGGCCGGCACGTCGGGTCTACACAGCGCGCCATGGCTCTTGCGCCCCCGTCCGCCCCGCCGGCGCCCGATCCCGACCTGCAGACCGGCCTGCAATACCTGAAGGCCGGCTGGTTCGACCGTGCCGAGCCGCTGTTCCGGTCCGCCCTGGCGCGGTGGGGCGACCGGCCCGACATCCTGCACTTCCTGGCGGTCTGCCTGGCGCAACGCGATGCGCTCGCCGAGGCCGAGCAGCTCTGGCGCAAGGCGCTGGCGAAGGATCCCAACGAGCCGATGCTGTCCTACAATCTCGGCCTGGTGGCGCGACGGCAGGGCCGGCTCGACGAAGCGGCCCGGCGCTTCCGCGACACGGTGCGCCGGGCGCCGAACCACGTCGAGGCCCGGCTGGCGCTGGCCTCCATCCAGATCGAGCAGGGCCGCTATGCCGCCGCCGAGCGCGAGCTCGGCGAGTTCGTGGCGAACGTCGACCAGGCCATCCAGCAGGGCGCCGAAGCGCTGCGGCCGCTGCAGGCGCGCGCCCGCAACATGCTGGGCTTCGTCCTCTATCGGCTGGGCCACCACGACGCCGCCGTCGGCGTGCTCGACATGGCGATGTCGGACGCCGGCGACGACGCGGCCCGGCGCAGCCAGATCCTCGGCGACCGCGCCCTGGCGCTGGGCGGGCTCGGCCATTTCGAGGAGGCGATCAACCAGGCCATCGAGGCGGCCGAGCTCGCGCCCGACAGCGCGGCGCTGCAGCACACGCTGGGCTTCCTGCTCCTGCATGCCGGCCGGCCCGCCGAGGCGCTGGGACCGATCCAGCGCGCCCGCGAGATCGATCCGGCCTTCCCCGGCGCGCTCCGGACGCTGGCCGCCGCCCATGCCGCGATCGGGCAGCAGGCCGAGGCGACGGACCTCCTGCGGCGCGCCCTGGAGGCCGACGCCACCGACCGGGACGCCGTGCTGCAACTGTCGCTCCTCCATATAGAAGGAGCCCGTTTCGAGGAGGCCCTGCAGGTCCTCGAGCCGTTCGTCAGGCAGACCCCCGACGATGCGGCGTCGCTCAACAACCAGGGGCTGGCGCTGCGCGGCCTGAAGCGCTTCGACGAGGCGCGCCGCGTGCTGAAGCGCGCGTTGCGCGTCGCAACGAACGAACCCTTCATCCTGACCAACCTCGGCAGCGTACTCGTCGATCTGGGCCGGGCTGCCGAGGCCAAGCCGCTCCACGAGCAGGCGCTGCGCAGCCTGCCGGGCGATTCGCGCCTGCTCGGGCACTACGGGATCTGCCTGGCCGCGCTCGGCGAGCGCGACAAGGCGCGCGAGACCCTCGACGCCGCGCTCGCCGCCAATCCCGACAACGCGCAGGCGATGGACGCGCGCATCGCGCTCGACGCCTGACCGTCCGTGGTGAAGGAGATGCCGTGAGCGAGGGAACCCAGCGCCTGGCCGAGGTCCGTCGGCGCATCGAGGAGGCGGCGCGGGCCGCCGGCCGCGATCCCGCCGGCATCACCCTGGTCGCCGTCTCCAAGACCCATGGCGCCGAGCGCGTCCGCGAGCTGCTCGAAGCCGGCCAGCGGGTGTTCGGCGAGAATCGCGTCCAGGAAGCGCAGGAGAAGTTCCCGGCGCTGAAGGCGGACCATCCCGACCTCGAACTGCACCTGATCGGACCGCTGCAGACCAACAAGGCGCGCGAGGCGGTGGCGCTGTTCGACGTGATCCAGTCGGTCGACCGCGAGAAGCTGGCCGCCGTGCTCGCCAGGGAGATGGCGCGCACCGGCCGGCGGCCGGCCTGCTACGTGCAGGTCAACACGGGCGAGGAGCCGCAGAAGGCCGGCGTCCTGCCGGCAGAGGTCGATGCCTTCGTCGCGTCCTGCCGCGAGACCCATCGGCTGCCGGTCGTCGGCCTGATGTGCATCCCGCCGGTCGACGAGGAGCCGTCGCTGCATTTCGCGCTGCTGGCCAAGATGGCGGCCCGCAACGCACTGCCGGCGGTCAGCATGGGCATGAGCGCCGACTACGAGACGGCGGTGCGCCTGGGCGCGACCCACGTGCGCGTCGGCACGGCGCTGTTCGGCCATCGCGGTCCCTGACAGGCCGTTCCGACGTGCCCGAACTGCCCGAGGTCGAGACGGTCCGGCGCGGCCTCGCGCCGAAGCTGGTCGGGCGGCGCATCGTGCGCGTGGTGCAGCGCCGCAAGGACCTGCGGGTGCCGTTGCCGGAACGGTTCCCCGAGCGCCTCGAAGGCCGGCTCGTGCGCGCCATCGACCGGCGCGCCAAGTATCTGCTGCTGCGCCTCGACCGGGACGAGACGCTGATCGTCCATCTCGGCATGTCGGGGCGCATGACCCTGCACGATGCCGCCAGCGCCGCGCAACATCCTTTCGCGCGCCACGACCATGTGGCTTTTGCCACAGACGAGGGCTGGGAGGTGCGTTTCAATGACGCCCGTCGCTTCGGCCTGATGCTGCTGGAGTCCGACCAGGGGCTGGCCGGCCATAAGCTGTTCAAGGGATTGGGGCCCGAACCGCTCGACCAGAGTTTCGACGGTACAGTGTTGGCCGGCCGCCTCAAGGATCGCCGGACGCCGATCAAGTCGGCCCTGCTCGACCAGAAGACGCTGGTCGGCGTGGGCAACATCTACGCCTGCGAGGCGCTCTTCCTCGCCGGCCTCTCGCCGCGGCGCTCGGCGCATACGGTGCAGGGCGAGCGGGCCGACAGGCTGGCCAAGGCCATCAGGCAGGTGCTGCTGCGCGCGATCGACGATGGCGGCTCGACACTGCGCGATCACGTCCAGCCCGGTGGCGAGCTGGGATATTTTCAGACGCGCTTCAAGGTCTATGACCGCGCCGGCGCCATCTGCGTCACGCGGAACTGCGGCCATCCGGTGCGGCGGCTGGTCCAGGCGGGACGCTCGACCTTCTATTGCGCGCGGTGCCAGCGGTAGCTTAGAGCGGTGCGAACCGTTCGGAGGGAAACGTGGCCGCCTATCAGAACATCAAGACAGAGACCAAGGGACGCGTGGGCATCATCCGCCTCGACCGACCGAAAGCGCTCAATGCCCTGTGCGCCGAGCTGGTGCGCGAGCTCGGCCAGGCCCTCGACGCGTTCGAGGCCGATGCCGGCATCGGCTGCATGGTGCTGACCGGCAGCGACAAGGCGTTCGCGGCCGGCGCAGATATCAAGGAGATGAAGGACAAGTCCTACCAGGACGTCTTCATGGAGGACTTCATCACCGTCGGCTGGGAGAAGGTGAGCCAGGTGCGCAAGCCGATCATCGCGGCGGTCGCCGGCTATGCGCTGGGCGGCGGCTGCGAGATGGCGATGATGTGCGACTTCATCATCGCCGCCGACAACGCCAAATTCGGGCAGCCCGAGATCACACTGGGCACCATCCCGGGCGCCGGCGGCACCCAGCGCCTGCCGCGCTTCGTCGGCAAGGCGAAAGCGATGGATCTGGTGCTCACCGGACGCATGATGGACGCCGCCGAGGCGGAACGCAGCGGGCTGGTGAGCCGGGTCGTGCCGCTGGCGCAGCTGGTGGACGAGGCGGTGGCCGCGGCAGAGAAGATCGCCGGCCTGTCCCTCCCGGCCACCATGGTGGCCAAGGAAGCGGTCAACCGGGCCTTCGAGACGACCCTGGCCGAAGGCATCCGCTTCGAACGTCGCACCTTTCATGCGACCTTCGCCTTCGAGGACCGCTCCGAGGGCATGGCGGCCTTCGCCGACAAGCGCAAGCCGGCCTGGAAACACCGGTAGCCGGCCCATAGCGGCCAAGCGGGTGCTTTTTCGACCGGTCCGCCCGGGGTTGACCCGCTGGCAGCCGGCCCGTATAAGCGCGCCCTTCCGAAGGACGAGGATCAGATGGCAAACCACAAGTCGGCCGAGAAGCGCGCCCGCCAGACCGAGCGCCGCACCGCCGTCAACACGGCGCGTCGCAGCCGCGTGCGTAGCTCCATCAAGAAGGTCGAAGAGGCGATCAAGTCGGGCGACAAGAAGTCGGCGATGGAAGCGTTGCGCGCAGCACAACCGGAGATCCAGCGCGGCGCCACCAAGCGCGTCGTCACGAAGAATGCAGCCGCGCGACGCGTCTCGCGACTCTCGGCCCGCATCAAGTCGATGGCCTGACCGCTCTCTCGACATCGACGCCGATCCGAACGCCGCTCACACGAGCGGCGTTTCTTTTTGTCGAGTTCGCGCCGCCCGTGCGGCAGATTTTTTTTGCGCCGACTCGGTCGAGTTCATTTGGTCGCCAATTGGACGAACGACATGCAATTCGCGTTTATCGAAGAGCGCGCGCGCGCGAGCGCTAGATGTTGAGCGCGCCTCGCGCCATCGCTCGGACGAGAATCGAATCGCGAAGCTTGTCAATCGAGTCACGGCACGAACACCCTGAATCACGTGCGATCTTGGGCACGTGATTCGTTTGCGAAGCTTCGCGAGTCTGTCTAAGACTCAGCGCATCGCGACGGAGCGTGGGGCGCAAAGACGCGAGCCAAGGCGAAGACGGGGGGCAACCTCTTCGCCGACGTACGAGGGAGACGCTGCAACGAACCGGTGACCACGGCGATCGAAGAAACAGCGTCCTCACAGAGACGCTCAACGCGATCAGCCTTCACCGTTTTCGTTCAAGTGGCGTCTGGACGTCGCAGGCTCGTGTCGCTTCCTGCTTCGACGCCATGAAGAGCGGGGGCCATGTCGAAAGACAAGAACATCGCGGGCACGTACGAAGTCTCCCCTGGCGCCGGCTATGCCGGTGACGTGACACCGGCCACAGCCTGGAAAATCCTCAACGAGAACAAGGATGCCATCCTGATCGACGTCCGGACGCGCGCCGAGTGGACCTATGTCGGCCTGCCCGATCTCGACTCGCTGGCCAGGAAGCCCGCGCTGCTCGAGTGGCAGGTCTTCCCCGGCATGCAGCCCAATCCGGATTTCGTTGCGGCGCTGTCGCATGCGGTACCCGGGAGGGAAACGCCGCTGCTCTTTCTCTGTCGAAGTGGGGCTCGTTCGGCCGCGGCGGCGAAAGCCATGTCCGCGGCCGGCTACAGTACCTGTCTGAACGTGTCGGATGGCTTCGAGGGGCCTCTGGATGCGCACGCCAGACGCGGCGCGACCAGGGGGTGGAAGGCAGCGGGACTTCCGTGGAGACAGACGTGAACCGAATTCAATCGATAACGACCAACGACAAGAACGCGGCATACGAACAGAAGAAGATGGCGGGGGCCGACATGGAAGAAGTTGCGGGCCGGAAGGAGCTCGAAGCGCACTGGGTGCGCGTCTGCGACCGGCTGCGCAAGGAGATCGGGGACAAGGCCTTCAAGACCTGGTTCGGAGAGGTGGAGCTGGGCGAGCTCAAGACCGGCAAGCTGCGCCTCTACGCGCCGACGCGCTTCGTGCGCGACTGGGTGGCGCGCCACTATGGCGATCGCGTGCTCGCCTACTGGCAGTCGGTCAACGGCGAGGTCGCGAGCGTCGAGGTCAATCTCGTGCCACCGCCGCAGCCGCGCCGCGCCAACGACATCATCGCCCTGCCGCCCGTCCCGTCCTCGCCGCCGGCCTACGCATCGAGCATGCCGCGCCTGGGGCCGGCGATCGGCCGCGGCGCCGAGGAGAACCTGCAGGGTCCCGAGGCCCGCTACACCTTCGCCAACTTCGTGGTCGGCAAGCCCAACGAATTCGCCTATGCGGCGGCGCGCAACATCGCCGAGCAGGACCGGCCGCTGCCCGAGCGCAACCCGCTCTACATTTTCGGCGGAGTGGGCCTCGGCAAGACCCATCTCATGCATGCCATCTGGCATGCCATCCGCGAGCGCGATCCGAAGGTGCGCGTGCTGTACCTCACCGCCGAGAGCTTCGTGAACCGCTTCATCCAGGCGCTGCGCACCAAGAGCACGGGCCAGTTCAAGGAGCTGTTCCGCAACGTCGACGTCCTGATGGTGGACGACGTGCAGTTCATCTGCGGCAAGGAGGCCAGCCAGGAGGAGTTCTTCTTCACGTTCAACTCGCTGGTCGAGCAGAACAAGCAGATCGTGCTCAGCTCCGAGAAGCCGCCGAGCGAGCTGCAGGACATCGAGGAGCGCATGCGCTCGCGGCTGGGCAGCGGCCTGGTGGCCGACATCCATTCGTCGACCTACGAGCTGCGGCTGTCGATCCTGCAGACCAAGGCCGAATCGGCCCGCGTGCCGGTGCCGCACGCGGTGCTCGAATTCCTGGCCCACAAGATCAGCACCAACATCCGCGAGCTCGAGGGAGCGCTGAACCGGGTCGTCGCGCACGGCCAGTTGATCGGCCGCGAGATCACCGTCGAGATGGCGCAGGACGTCCTGCACGACCTGCTGCGTCAGGCCGACCGCAAGGTCACGGTCGACGAGATCCAGCAGCGCGTGGCCGCCCACTACAACATCAAGCTCGCCGAGATGAGCTCGCCGCGCCGCGCCCGCTCGGTGGCCCGGCCGCGCCAGGTGGCGATGTACCTGGCCAAGCAGCTCACCACGCTCAGCCTGCCGCAGATCGGCAAGCGCTTCGGCAACCGCGACCACACCACGGTCATGCACGCCGTGCGCAAGATCGAGGAGCTCAAGATCTCGGACCTCTCGATCGCGGAGGATGTCGAGATGCTCAAGCGGCAGCTTCAAGGCTAGGACGCAAGGGAACCGAACGGGGGTCGACGGACCCTCGTTTTACCGCGACCTCTGGGGTTTAAGCGCCTCAAATCACGGGCGAATTCGCTTTTCGCGCGGTACTGGCGTGGTATAGTCTGCAACCGTTCCGCAATGGCCTCCGGCGGCCGGCGAAACGGGCCAGTCCAACCACGTTCTTGGCTCTTCGGTATAGCGACCCAACCATGAAACTGACGATCGAACGGGCGGCCCTTCTGAAGGCGCTCGCCCATGTGCAGAGTGTGGTCGAGCGGCGCAATACCATCCCCATCCTGTCAAACGTCCTGATCACCGCCCAGAAGGGCCGGTTGAGCCTTGCCGCGACCGACATGGACCTCGCCATCACCGAGCAGGTGGATGCCAGTGTCGGCAAGACCGGGTCGACGACGGCGCCGGCCCACACGCTGTACGAGATCGTGCGCAAGCTGCCCGATGGCGCGCAGGTCGAGCTGGAGGGCGCCGCCGACGGCAACAGCCTGGTGATCCGGGCCGGCCGGTCGCGCTTCACCCTGCAATGCCTGCCGCCGGCCGACTTCCCGGCCATGTCGGAGGGCGACCTGCCCTACCGGTTCCAGCTGCCGGCCACCGACCTCAAGGGCATCATCGACCGCACGCGCTTCGCCATCTCCAACGAGGAGACGCGCTACTACCTGAACGGCATCTATTTCCACGCCGCCACGGCCGGCGGCACCGAGGTGCTGCGCGGCGTGGCCACCGACGGCCACCGGCTGGCCCGGGTCGAGGTGCCGCTGCCCAAGGGCGCATCGGAGATCCCGGGCGTGATCGTGCCGCGCAAGACCGTGGCGGAGGTGCGCAAGCTGCTCGACGAGAGCGACGGGTCGGTCGACATCGAGCTCAGCGACACCCGCATCCGGTTCGCCTCGGGCGGCGTCACGCTGGTCAGCAAGCTGATCGACGGCACCTTCCCCGACTACGAGCGGGTCATCCCGACGGGCAACGACAAGGTGCTGAACGTCCCCTGCAAGGAATTCGCCCACGCCGTCGACCGCGTCTCCACCATCTCCACCGAGAAGTCGCGCGCCATCAAGCTCGCCGTCGGCAAGGGGGTCGTGACGCTCTCGGCCACCAGCCCGGATGCCGGCAGCGCCACCGAGGAGATCGAGGTCGAATACCAGGCCACCCCGCTCGAGATCGGCTTCAATTCCCGCTACCTGCTGGACATCACCGAGCAGATCGCAGGATCAGAAGCGCGCTTCCTGATGGCGGACGCCGGCTCGCCGACCCTGGTGCGCGATGGCGCGGACGAAAGCGCGCTGTACGTGCTCATGCCGATGCGGGTATGACGGCGCCGCCGATCAGCGCTCTCGCCTATGCCCCCGACGCCGCAACCGGCGCAGCGCCGGCCATCCTGGCCGTGCGCCAGATCAGGCTGACGGACTTCCGCAACTACCGCCAGCTTCGACTCGACTGCGATCCCGAACCGGTCGTGCTGGTCGGCGCCAACGGCGCCGGCAAGACCAACCTCCTGGAGGCCCTGTCCTTCCTGGCGCCCGGCCGCGGCCTGCGCCGGGCCCGCCTGGACGAGGTCTGCCGCCGCGCCCGTCCTGGCGACGCGGAAGCGAAGAGCTGGGCGGTGGCGGCCTCCCTCGACACGCCCGACGGGCGCCTCGCGATCGGCACCGGCCTGGAGGCCGGCCGCAGCGAAGGCAGCCTGCGCCGCGCCGTGCGCATCGACGGCCGGCCGGCCCAGAGCCAGACGGCGCTCGGCCTGCACGTCGCGGCGGTCTGGCTGACGCCCCAACTCGACCGGCTGTTCCTCGACGGGCCGGGCGAGCGGCGGCGCTTCCTCGACCGGCTGGTGACGGCGCTGCATCCCGAGCATGCCGGCGACGTGGCGGCCTACGAGAACGCGCTGCGGCAGCGCAGCCGCCTGCTGGGTGAGGGCAATCGCGACCCGCACTGGTTCACGGCCCTCGAGGACACGATGGCCCGCCATGGCGTGGCGCTGGCCGCCAACCGCGCCGACACGGTCCAGCGTCTGGATGCAGCCGCCCGGCTGGGCGTCGGCCCCTTCCCGCGCGCCGCGCTCGCCATGGCCGGCGACATCGACGGCTGGGTCGCCGGCATGGCCGCCATCGACGCCGAGGACCGCCTGCGCGCCGCGCTGGCCGCCGGCCGCTTGCGCGACGCCGAGTCCGGCACCACATCCTGTGGGCCGCATCGCAGCGATCTCGCGGTGCGCCACCTCGATCTCGACCTGCCGGCCGCGGAAGGCTCGACCGGCCAGCAGAAGGCGTTGCTGGTCTCCATCGCGCTGGCCCACGCCCGCCTGGTGGCCTTGTCGCGGGGCCGCAGTCCGCTGCTGCTGCTGGACGAGATCGCGGCCCATCTCGACGCCGAGCGGCGCGCCGCCCTGTTCGACGAGGTGGTGGCACTGGGCGGACAGTGCTGGATGACCGGTACGGATGCCGAGCTTTTCGCGCCGCTCCGCGGCCGTGCGCAGCTCCTGCGCGTGGACGACGGCACCATCGCAGCGCCCTGACCCTCTTCGGAAAGCGACACCATGAGCGACGAGAACGAGACGAACCCGGGCGCCGACGACTATGATGCCGATTCCATCAAGGTGCTGCGCGGGCTGGATGCCGTGCGCAAACGGCCGGGCATGTATATCGGCGACACCGACGACGGCACGGGCCTGCACCACATGGTCTACGAGATCGTCGACAACGCGATCGACGAGGCGCTGGCCGGCTATTGCGACCGGGTGGACGTGATCCTGCACGGCGACGGCTCGGTCACGGTGCGCGACAACGGCCGCGGCGTGCCGGTCGACACCCACAAGGAAGAGGGCGTCTCGGCCGCCGTCGTGATCTTCACCCAGCTTCATGCCGGCGGGAAGTTCGACCAGAATTCCTACAAGGTCTCGGGCGGCCTCCATGGCGTGGGTGCAGCCGTCGTCAATGCATTGTCGGAGCATCTCGACCTGCGCATCTGGCGCAACGGCAAGGAGCATTTCGTCCGCTTCCGCCACGGCGATCCCGAGGGCGACCTGCAGGTCATCGGCGACGCGCCGGCCGACCGGCCGCACGGCACGGAAGTGTGCTTCCTGCCGTCGACGAAGACCTTCACCAGGACCGAGTTCGACTACGGCACCCTGGAGCATCGCCTGCGCGAGCTCGCCTTCCTCAACTCGAAGGTGCGCATCATCCTGACCGACGAGCGCGGCGCCGAGCCCAGGGTCCAGGAGCTGTACTACGAGGGCGGCGTCGAGGCCTTCGCCAAGTACCTCGACCGCAACAAGCAGATGCTGCACAACCCGCCGGTGCTGATCCGCGGCGCCCGCGACGGCATCACCGTCGAGGTGGCACTGCAGTGGAACGACAGCTACCACGAGACGATGCTGTGCTTCACCAACAACATCCCGCAGCGCGACGGCGGCACCCATCTTGCCGGCTTCCGCGGCGCCCTGACGCGCACGCTGAACAAGTATGCCGAGGAAACGGGCCTGTCGAAGAAGGAGAAGGTGAGCCTGTCGGGCGACGACATGCGCGAAGGGCTGACCTGCGTGCTGTCGGTCAAGGTGCCCGATCCGAAGTTCTCCTCGCAGACCAAGGACAAGCTGGTCTCCTCGGAGGTGCGGCCGGTCGTGGAATCGGTGGTCGGCGAAAAGCTCGGCCAGTGGTTCGAGGAGCACCCCGGCGAGGCACGCAAGATCCTGACGAAGGTGGTGGAGGCCGCGGCGGCCCGCGAGGCGGCCCGCAAGGCGCGCGAGCTCACCCGCCGCAAGGGCGCGCTCGACGTCAGCTCCCTTCCCGGCAAGCTCGCCGACTGCCAGGAGCGCGACCCGGCGCTCAGCGAGCTCTTCATCGTCGAGGGCGATTCGGCGGGCGGCTCGGCCAAGCAGGGCCGCAACCGCGCCAACCAGGCCATCCTGCCGCTGCGTGGCAAGATCCTGAATGTCGAGCGGGCGCGCTTCGACAAGATGCTGTCCTCGGCCGAGATCGGCACGCTGATCACGGCGCTGGGCACCGGCATCGGCCATGACGACTTCGACCTCTCGAAGCTGCGCTACCACAAGATCATCATCATGACGGACGCGGACGTCGACGGCAGCCACATCCGCACCCTGCTCATGACGTTCTTCTATCGCCAGATGCGCGAGCTGATCGACGCCGGCCACCTTTACATCGCGCAGCCGCCGCTGTTCAAAGCGGCCAAGGGCAAGTCGGCGATCTATCTCAAGGACGAACGCGCCCTCGACGACCACCTCATCGACAGCGGTCTGGAGAACGCGACCTTCCGGCTGGGCGACGGCACGGTGCAAAGCCGCGAGGATCTGCGCCGCACCGTCGACATCGCCCGGTCGGTGACCAACCTGGTGAAGCCGCTGTCGCTGTCGCGGCGCGTCACCAGCCAGAGCGTGATCGAGCAGGCCGCCATCGCCGGCGCGCTCAATCCCGACATACTGGCCGACAGCGAACTGGCGCAGCAGACGGCGCAGTACATCGCGCGCCGGCTGGATGCCGTCAGTCCGCCGCTCGAGCGCGGGTGGACGGGCGAGCCGACGCCGGACGGCGGCCTGGCCTTCACGCGGCGCCTGCGCGGCGTACTGGAACGCCATGTCATCGACGGTCCGCTGATCAAGAGCGCGGAGGCGCGCAAGCTCGATGCCCTCGCGGGCGAGCTGCAGGCGGTCTACATGAAGTCGGGTACCTTCATGTCCAAGGACAAGGAGATGACCGTTTCCTCTCCGACCGAGCTGTTCGCCGCAGTCATCGAGGCAGGCCGCAAGGGCGTCACGATCCAGCGCTACAAGGGGCTGGGCGAGATGAATCCCGACCAGCTCTGGGAGACGACGCTCGATCCCGAGGCGCGCACGCTGCTGCAGGTCAGGATCAACCACGCCGACGAGGCGGACGAGATCTTCTCGACGCTGATGGGCGACGTGGTAGAGCCACGCCGCGACTTCATCCAGGACAATGCGCTGAAGGTCGCCAACCTGGACGTCTGACACGGGCGAGATCCGATCGGGGGCCGGGCCGTGTCTTCGGTCCGGCCTGCCACTTCGCCCGTTACAGGCCGAGCTGCACGCACGCCATCGCGGCCTTGGCGTTGTCGCGGGCACTGCCGCGGGCGATCTTGTTGCCCATCGCGAGGCCCTTGGTCTCGCGTTCCACAGTATCCCGCAGGTTCTGCGCCGTCGGCTTGGCCGCCACGGTCGCGGCATAGATGGCCTTGCCGTCCGCGTTCAGCTTGGCCGCGCAGGCGTCGCCGTTGCCGCTGGCCGCGACCGGCGCGGCGACCATCGATGCCATGGCTGCGGCCACGGCTGCAGGCTTCCACATGTATTCTCTCCTTCTCCTCTAGAAACGCCTCGCCAGCCGCGCGGTGCCGGCGAGCGCGCCGTAGTTGTTGCCGAACTCGGCGTCCGCCTGCAGGCGCAGCGACCATGCCGGGTCGAGCTGCAGGCTGGAGGCCACGCGCACGATGCCCATGTCGCTCGGTAGCGGCGCGCCGGACACGGTGAAGCTGGATCCCGGCAGGGACTGGAACCATGCCGACATGGATCCCGTGGTCTCGTACTCATGGGCCCACGCCAGCCGCGCCGTGAGGCTCGCCTTCGAGCCCAGCACGCTGCCGACGTCGGCATCGAGCTCGAGGCCGAGCTCCGACCGCACCGACCACGCCGCGTTGCCGTTGAAGCAGAGCGCCGCGCCGCTGCCGGCCTGCGCGCTTTCACAGAAGCCCGGCAGGTTGACGACCTGCGCCTGGCCCGCGGCGAACGGGGTGATGCCGTGGTCCTGCAGCGCGAAGCGGTGGCCCATCTCGAGCCGGCCCGACCAGGTCGATGCGGTATAGGTCGCCGCCAGATTGTCGGCCAGGAAGGGCACGGAACGATCGACGTTGACGCTGTGCTGGCCCCATGCGGCCGCGGCCGCGACATAGACCGGATCGATGGCCGCCCGGCCGTACAGACCGGCCTGGAAGACGTTCGACCGGCCCGCACCCAGTCCGCCGTCCAGGTACCAGGCCGACGTGCCGCCCGACACTGCCACACCGACCAGGCCATGATCGAACTGCCAGTCGGCGCCGGCGGCGATGCCCTGCGCCGAGGTCTGGACCGCGGACGAACCGCTGGCCGTCGTTCCGCCCAGCCAGCCGTAGCCGCCGAAGCCCGTGACCCAGCCACGCGCCCGCTGGGGAGCCGGCGCCGCCTCGGCCGCCGTCAGGGAGGCATACTGCACGCCCTGCCGCGCGCCGGCACCCGGGCCGGTCGGCAGCACCGTGTTGAGAAAGAGGCTGCCGTAGCCGAAGGCCGAGAACTGCACGCCCGACTGCGCCTCGCCCGTCAACGCGTTGAGCGACCCGGCGAGCGTCGTCCCGCTCTGATTGAACAGGCTCGACATCGTGCCAGGCAGGCTGTTGCCGGTATTGAAGCTGTTGTTGATGGCTGCCGCGGCCGCGCTCTGGTTGCCGGTGAGCGATGTGCCGGCGCCCAGCACGGCCTTGAGATTGAGCAGCACGTCGGTCGGCGTGTAGGAAAGCGACGCGAGCAATCCGGGTGGCAGGCCGAGCGTGGCCAGCGACGCGAACGTGCCGCTGCGGCCGCCAGCTGCCGACAGGACGACCTGCGGCGTCGGCGAGGCGTAGTTGCCCGCCGCGAACGCCGCGACGGCGGCCCCCCGCAGCGTCGCCGTCCCGGTGACGTTGGTGCGGTCCGCCGCTGCCGGCGCCACCTCGATGGCGTAGGCCGATCCGGGCGCGAAGGCGAGATTGCCGTTCACCGTCAGCGTCCCGATCGAGTTTCCCGGCGCCAGCACGCCGCCCGGGGCGATCGTCGTTCCGGCCACGACGCCCGTGCCGCCCAGCACGCCGGACACCGTCAGCGGCGAGACGATGGAGCCGTTGACCACCAGCGTCGCGCCGGACTCGACAATGGTCGGGCCCGTATAGGTGTTGGCGCCGGCCAGCACGATGCTGCCGCCGACGCCGCTATTGGCGATGACGAGCTGGCCGGGCGTCCCGGGCACGGCGTCGGACAGGACTCCCGTCAAGGTGGCGCTGCTGCCGCGCTGGTCGAGGCGGTTGGTCGGCGAACCGTCGATCGCGAAGTTCTGGCCGTAGGTCTGCCCCCAGGTGTCGACCTGCAGCGTGCCGCCGGCGAAGGTTGGGATGACCGTCGTGCCGACGTTGCTGATGAAGTAGGTCTGCCCGGCGACGATGGTGGACACAGGCATGATTCCGGCCAGGCTCGGCGAGCCATAGGCGCCCGTCGCGGCATAGGGCCGCAACGCCATGGAACCGGTCGTCGCGTCACCGGCGACCTGACCCGTCAGGCTGATCAGCTCACCGTCGTTGCTCAGCAGATTGAACAGCACGTTCCCTTCGGGCGTGATCGAGCCCAGAATGGTGAAGTTGCCGATCGCGCTGCCCGGCGGCGCGGCACCGAGCCCCCAGTAGTAGCCATTGGAGTAGTTGCTGATCTTGAAGGTGCCCGGTGCGGAGGTGCCGAACAGCATGGAGCTGGTCAGGGTCCAGGTCGTTCCCTGGGTCCATCGCCACTGCGGCGAGGTCACGTTGGCGGTGAGGACCTGCGACGGCGCCGGCGGCGTGAAGACCGCCGGATTGTACGGCGTCATATAGGCCCAGTGCGTCACCATCACGCTGCCCGGCGTGATCATCTGCATTTCCATCAAGGGAACGCCGCCCACCTCGCGCATCTGGCCGATGCCGATGATGTCCGCCGCGCCGGGCGACGAGAACACGATGGCGATCTGGCCGGAGGGCGTCACCAGCCCCTGCATGCTCTGGCCGCTGTAGCTGGTCGAGCCATTCAGGTAGAAGGCCGCACTGCTCTGCCCGGTGAAGGCGCCATTGGTCGCCTGGCCCAGCGCCCACAGCGTCTGGTCGCCCAGCGGCGTGGGCGCCGGTCGATAGAAGCTCGCGCTTCCCGAGCCGTAGGCGATCAGGCCGGGAACGGGCACGTACCAGTAGGAATTCGAGAGGATCGAGTCCCACTGGCTGCTCTGCGCCGACGCACCGGTCGCGCACAGCCATGCGCCGAGTGCGCCGACAATCGCCGATCGGAGGGCGCGCTGGCCGAAGCGGTCGCTTCTCCGGGGGCGCTGTACGACTCGCCCTCGCCGATAGCTATTGCCTGATCGCGCCTTGCTCGTCCCCAACGACATCCCCCAGTTCGCGATTCTCGTGGGGCTGTCTTGCCCCAAGCCTATGGGCACGACAAGCAGAGCATCCCCGATTGGTCCGGAAAGCAGAATGTAGGGGAGTGAAGTGAAAATTCAGTGTCGCGAGGACCGACGACTCCAGCGACACCGGACGTGGACTTGCACCGCGTTCGAAATTTTGGTTTGGCTGGTATCCTCAGCCCGAACGTCGCCCCGTGGTCCACAATCTCTCCCTTGTCCATGTGCTGCTCGCCCTGGCCGCGGTGGCATGCATCTATCTTGTCCTGCGCGAGCTGCGGCGCAGCTACATCTCGCAATGGCGTCTGTTCGCCCCGGCGGCAGCGGCGCTCTTCGTCGCGGCAGAACTGTTCCTCATCCAGATCACCGCCGGCTGGCCCGTCTGGACCTTCGGCGTCGCTTCAGCCATCGGACTTGCCATCGGCGGCGGGCGGGCGATCTCGATCGGCGTGAAGCACGATCTCTACCGTCCCCAGATGATGATTTCCCATCACGCGAAGCTGGTTCTGCTGTGGGTGGCTCTGGGTGTGGGCGTCTGCGCCGGTCTGGAGATCGTCGGTGCCTTCTCGGACACGCTCGAGAAGGTCCGGTTCTGGGCCGCGCTCAGCGCCATCGTCTGCGCCATGGCGATGCTGGCCCGCGCGCTGGTGCTCACCATCAGGCTGCACCGGCACGTCTGAGCCCGCGTCCCGGCTACAGCACCATCTGGGTCTGAGTCACCACGGCAACCAGCTTGCCCTCGGCCGTGGTGATGCGCGTCTGCCAGACCATGGTCCGCCGCCCGCGGTGGATGGGCGTGGTCTCGCCGATCACCGTCGTACCGACCGGGGCAGGACCGACGAAGTTGGTCTTGCTCTCGATGGTGGTCGTGCCCTTGCCCTCCGGCAGGTTGAGCACGGTCGCGGCGGCGCCGAGCGTGTCGGCGAAGGCCATGACGGCGCCGCCATGCAGTATGTCCGGGCGCGTGCAGAGCTCGGGGCGCACCACCATCTCCGCCTTCACGGCCGTATCGCTCGCGGCCACGAACCTGAGCCCCAGCACCTTCGCAAAAGGCAGCGGGTGGTCGTTCAGGAACTGGAGCTTGTCCATGGTCGGTCTCCTCTCGTCGGTCTGGCTGGCCATCGATCTAGCTGGCCGCGCCCAGGCGGCGCAGGCCGAGATACTCCAGGATCGCGAGGTCGGCCACGATCAGGGCGAGCGCGACGATGCCCGCGATGCCGGCCGTGGTCCACGTCGCGGGCAGCGCCAGCACGAGCACGCTCCCCGCCACCCAGGCGATGTCGGCGGCGAAGATCGCACGTGCCCAGCCCTGCGGCAGGGCCTCGCGCGACGCCACCCAGGCGCAGAGCGCGCCGAAAGCGATCACGCCCAGGCCAAGGAGCATGAAGACGGCGGCCAGGTCGAGGCCGAGCACGGCGACAGGCTCATGCGCGGCAGCCCGGGCGAAGGGAGCGGCGAACGTCGCCAGGCCGGCGCCGGAGACGACGGAGAAGAGCGCATTCCCCCAGAGGGTGCGGCGCAGCAGACGGTCGGTCGAAGCGTTCATGATGTCCTCCTGTTGGTCGCCCCGCAGGGATTCGCCGGCATGGCCGGCGCCACCGCTCGTCCGGGGCTCGTCACAGGTCGCATCGCCGCGCGCCTCCAGCAATTACGCCCAAGGTAATCGGCAGGCCGGCGGCTGCAGTGCTAGCCTGGAGCCCATGATGCGCTCCTCACCCTCGACCGACTCATCGGCCAACGCGTCGACGCCGCCCGACCTGTTCGGCCCCATGCTGCGCACCTGGCGCCGCCGGCGCGGTGCCAGCCAGCTTGCGCTGGCGCTGCAGTCCGGCGTCTCGCAACGCCATGTCAGCTTCCTGGAATCGGGCCGCGCGCGGCCGAGCCGGGAGATGGTCGTTCAGCTCACCACCGCGCTCGATGTGCCGCTGCGCCAGCGCAACGCCATGCTGCTGGCGGCCGGTTTCGCGCCGGTCTATCGCGAGACCAACCTGGCCGCGCCCGAGCTGACGCCGGTGCGCAAGGCGATCGACCACATGCTGAAGCAGCAGGAGCCCTATCCAGCCGTCGTCATCGACCGGCTGTGGAACCTGATCCAGGCCAACGAGGCGGCAGGCGCCTTCACGCTGTTCCTGTTCGAGGGACCGCCGCCCGCGCCGCCGGCAGGCAAGGCGCCGAACCTGCTGCAGTGGCTGCTCGATCCCAAAGCGCTCCGGCCCAAGATCGCCAACTGGGAGGAGGTGGCGCGACACCTCGTCTCGACGACCTATGCCGAGATCCTGGCCGACGGCGGCGAGCCCAGGGCGCTGGCCTTCATCGAGGAGATCATGGCCTATCCCGACGTGCCGGCCTCCTTCCGCAAGCTGCGCTTCGAGGACAGGCCGCAGCCAGTGCTGACGCTGGACTACCTCGTCGGCGGGCGCTCGCTGTCGGTGTTCACCACCATCGCCACGCTGGGCACGCCGCAGGACGTCACCCTGCAGGAAGTGCGCATCGAGTGTTTCTTCCCGGCCGACGACCGCAGCGACGCCCTGTTCAGGAGCTTGGCCGCCAAAGGGTAGCGGCGATCGCTGGCCGGAAGCCGGGACGACGGGCGGTCAGCCGATATCGTCGACGTCGTTGCGCAGCGGGGCGCCGCGGCGGAAGCGCTCGAGATTGTCGAGGAAGATGTCGAAGATCGCCTCGTTCTGTCCCTGCGAATGGCTGGCGGTGTGCGGCGAAATCAGGACGTTGGGCATGTCCCACAGCGGTGAGGCAGGATCGAGCGGTTCGCGCTCGAAGACGTCGAGATAGGCGCCCGCCAGATGGCCGCTTTGCAGGACGGCGATGATGTCGGCCTCGACGGCGATCTCGCCGCGGGAGACGTTGATCAGGTGCGCGCCGCGCGGCATGGCGGCGAAGGCCGCCGCGTCGGCGATGCCGCACGTGACCGGCGACACCGGACAGCAGAGGATCAGCCAATCCGCCCGCGCCAGCACCTCGTGCAGGCGTGCGTAGGGCACGGTCTCGTCACAGGGCGGCACCGGATCGGCGCTGCGCCGCACGCCGATCACGGTCATATCGAGGACCTTGAGCAGCCCGGCGATATTCCGCCCGATCGGTCCCATGCCGACGATCACCGCGCGCTGCCCCTTGAGATCGCGTGGCGAGCGTTCGCCGAGACGCGGCTCCCAGGCATGGCGGCGCTGGGCGTCGGCCAGCAGCGGGAAGCGGCGGTTGATGGCGATCAGCGCGCCCAGCACGCTGTGCGCCACCGTGACCGCCGTCGCCCCCGACGCCGTCGTCACCTTCACGCCGCGGCCGCGCAGCTCGCGGTAGATCGGCCGTTCAGCGCCTGCCGGATGGATCTGCAGCCAGCGCAGGCGCGGCGATCTGCGCACCACCGCATCGAAGCCACGCAGCTCCGGCGTGGGATTGTCCTTGCTCGAGCCGCCCGTGACCTCGCGCGTCATGAAGGCGATGTCGATGTCGGTCGGCCCGTCGGCGGCTGCCGCCTCCTCCGCGGTCACGAACGTCAGCGCACCGGACGCGGACGCCTCGATGCGCGCGCCCCAGGTCTTCAGGGCGCGCGTGGACAGGAGGAGCTTGAGCGATCGGGGATCAGCCATGGTGGCCCGACTATACGCGGGCCGGCTGCCCTTCCGGAACGGCATGCGCCTCGATCACGGCGTCCTCGATGCGACGTCGGTAGCGTACGGCGGGCCGGCGTGCGCCGGCAGCCAAAAGAGCGTGGCGCACGTTCGGCGTGGCGCCGGTCACATAGACGCGCACCTTGTGCCGGCCGGCCTTGCCGGCGATGGCGGCGATGACCTTGGCCGCCGTCGAATCCACGAACGGGACGGCCGAGAAGTCGATGACGAAGGCCCGGTGCCGGTCGGCGATACGGTCCAGCACCGAGTTCAGCGTCGAGGCGGTGCCGAAGAAGAAGGCACCCGAGAGGCGGTAGACCACCACGTCCTCGTCGGTGGCGAGGCTGGGATCGTAGGGCGGGCGCGGCGAGGCGCTGTCGGCCTGGTCCGCGGGCACGGGCGGCGCCTGCGCCTCGACGCCCGTGGCGATGGCCATGCGGCGGATGAACAGCACGGCGCCCAGCGCGAAGCCGACCACGATGCCTTCGCTCAGGTCGCGGAACACCGTGAGCAGGAAGGTCGCCAGCAGCACCACGGCGTCGCCGCGCGAGCTGCGCAGCAGGGTTGCGAACTCGTGTTTCTCGGCCATGTTCCAGGCGACGACGGTCAGCACGCCGGCCAGCGCCGCCAGCGGGATGTAGGACGCGAGCGGCGCTGCGATCAGCATGAAGAGCAGCAGGAAGACCGCATGCATCATGCCGGCGACCGGCCCTCGTGCGCCCGACCGGACGTTTGTCGCGGTGCGGGCGATCGTGCCGGTGACCGGGATGCCGCCGAACAGGGAGCTCCCGACGTTGGCGATGCCCTGGGCCACCAGCTCGCAGTTCGACCGGTGGCGGCGGCCCGTCATCCCGTCGGCCACGACCGCCGACAGCAGCGATTCGATCGCGCCCAGCAGGGCAAAGGCGACGGCGTCCGGCAGGACGGCCTGGACCTTCTCCAGCGAGAAGGCCGGCAGGGCCGGCGCCGGAAGCACCGACGGAATGCCGCCGAACCGGCTGCCGATGGTCTCGACCGGCAGACCCAGCGCCCAGGTCGCGACGGCGGCCACGACAACGGCGATCAGCATGCCCGGCCAGTGTGGCCGCAGGCGCTTGGTGAGCGCGATCAGCGCGATGCTGAGCAGCGCCAGGGCGACAGCCGCCAGGTTCACGGTGCCGAAGGCGCCCGACAGGGTCTCGATCTTGGCGATGAATTCGCCGGGTTCCTTGCCCGGCAGCGTCAGGCCGAACAGGTCCTTGATCTGGCTGGCGAAGATGATGACGGCGATGCCCGCCGTGAAGCCCACCGTCACCGGATAGGGGATGAACTTGATGAAGGTGCCCAGCCGCAGCAGGCCGGCCAGCGTCAGGAAGATGCCTGCCATCGCGGTGGCCAGCATCACCCCGTCGATGCCATGGCGATCGACCGCCGCCGCGACCAGAACGATGAAGGCGCCGGCCGGGCCGCCCACCTGAAAGCGGCTGCCGCCCAGCGCGGAGACCAGGAAGCCGCCGACGATGGCCGTGAACAGGCCTCGGTCCGGCGAAGCGCCCGAGGCGATGGCGATCGCCATGGACAGCGGCAGCGCGACGATCGCCACCGTGAGGCCGGAGATGCTGTCGCGGCGGAAAGCCTCCCAGCCGTAGCCCTCACGCAGCACGGTCACGAGCTTGGGCATGAAAAGCTCGGTGAAACTCGGCCGTGCGCTCGCCGGAAGTGTGGAGGGGAGTTGGGTCGCCATTTCACTAAAATTTTGTGTTCAATAATCTACCATGAATGGTCGCGCCTCGTCACGACGCAAGAAGCGCGCACGGTGGTGCCTTGCAGCCTTTGCATGCATAGTGCCACGCAAGGTCCCACGAACAGTTGCACGAACAGGGGCCATCGGAGGAAACAAACATGCATCGCAGGACCCTTCTCGGCGGGATAGCCGCCGCGAGCCTTGCCGCGCCGACCATACGCACAGCTTACGCGCAGGCGCCAATAACACTGAACGGTGCCGTACAATTCAACGACGACCATGCCTTCACCAAGTCGCTGGTGAAGTTCGAGGAGCTCGTGAAGCAATACTACGGCAAGCCGATCAACTTCGTGCTGCACAAGAATTCGGCGCTGGGGCTGGAGAAGCAGTATTTCGAGTACATGGCCCAAGGCCGAGCCGTCGATTACGGCATCGTCTCGCCAGCCCATATGTCGACCTTCTCCCGGGCCGCGCCCTTCATCGATGCGCCCTTCCTGTTCCGTGACCTCGCGCACTGGAACAAGGTCCTCGACGCCGACCTCCTGAAGCCGGTCGCCGACGAGATCGCGCAGAAGGCCGACGTCATGCTGATCGGCTACGCCGGCGGCGGCGTGCGCAACATCTTCATCAACAAGCCCATGAGCACGTTGGCCGAGATCAAGGGACTCAAGGTGCGCGTGCAGGGCGCGCCGATCTGGTCCAAGACCTTCCAGGCGGCCGGCATGTCGCCGACGGTCATCGCCTACAACGAGGTCTACAACGCCATCCAGAACAACGTGATATCGGCCGGCGAGAACGAGGCGGCCGGCGTGGAATCGATGAAGTTCTACGAGGTGGCACCCAACCTCACCATGACCGAGCACGCCATCACCATCCGGCCGCTCTGCTTCTCGGGCAAGACCTTCAAGTCCCTGCCCAAGGACCTCCAGGAGGCGATCGTGAAGGCGGGCAAGGAGGCAGGTGCCTACGGCCGGCAGATCGAGAGCTCGGAGGATGCGCAGAAGCTCGAGGCGCTGGAGAAGGCGGGCAAGCTGAAGCGCATCGCCTTCAAGGATCGCGCGGAGATGAAGAAGATGGTCGACCCGGTCATGGCTGCCTACGCCAAGGAGATCGGCGCCGACGCGATCTACGCCAAGATCGTCGCCTTGAACTGACCGCCTTCCGGCAGCTTTCGCACCGATGATGAACATGACGAGCCAGCCGCGCGCCGCATGGCGCCGGCTGACGGCCGCCTATGCCGCGCTGTTGTCGGCGCTGCTTGCGGTGTCGGTCGGGATCCTCGTGATCCCGGTCGCGATGCAGATCTTCTCGCGCTTCACCGCGATCATCCCGCACTACATCTGGACCGAGGAGATGGCGCGCTTCCTCTTCGTGTGGACCGTCATGCTCGGCGCCATGATCGGCGTGCGCGAGTCCACCCACTTCGAAGTCGATGTCTGGCCGCGGACCGGGCCCCGCCTGTCGGCGCTGGCCCGCCTCATCGGCCGGCTGGGCGTACTGGCGCTGGCCCTGGTCTTCATCTGGGCCGGCTGGAAGTTCACCGCCTTCGCCATGAACCGCATCTCCGAGCTGGCCGAGCTGCCGCTGTGGCTGATCCATGTCGCCTGGCCGGTCACCGGCGTGACCTGGCTGATCTTCCTCGGGGAACAGATCCATGACGACATCGCCATCATGACGGGACGCGCGGCATGACCGGGACAGTCCTCTCTCCGGGCGAGGCCGCCCTCATCCTGTTCGGCCTGTTCTTCGGCCTGATGTTCCTGCGCGTGCCGGTGGCCTTCGCCCTGGGACTGGCCTGCCTGCCCATCCTGATCATCGAGCCGCACCTCGACACCGTCACCCTCACCCAGGAGACCTTCAACGCCTACAACTCCTTCATCTTGCTGGCGGTGCCATTCTTCCTGCTGACCGCCAACCTGATGAACATCGGCGGCATTACGACCCGGCTGATGAACCTGTCGCGTGCCATGGTCGGCCACCTTCCCGGCAGCCTGGCTCAGATCAACGTCGTGCTGTCGATCTTCTTCGCGGGCATTTCCGGCTCCTCGACGGCCGACGCGGCCAGCCAGAGCAAGATCTTCATAGAGGCGCAGACCCGCGAAGGGTATGACCTTTCCTTCTCGGTCGCGATCACCGCCGTCTCGGCCGTGCTCGCCGTTATCATCCCGCCGTCGATCCTGATGATCGTGTGGGGCGGCATCCTAACCACCTCGATCGGCGCGCTGTTCCTGGCGGGCATCATCCCCGGCCTGCTGATCGGCGTAGCCCAGATGGCGACTGTCCATGTCTACGCCGTGAAGCGCGGCTATCCGACCTATAAGCGCGCCACCTTCCACGAATTCGCCTGCGCCGCGGCGCATGCCTTCCTCGCGCTGCTGACTCCGGCCATCATCATCGGCGGCAAGATCTTCGGCTGGTTCACCGCCACCGAATCCGCCGCCATCGCCGTGCTCTATGCCGGCACGCTGTCGCTGATCGTCTACCGCGAGATGGACGCCAAGGGGCTCTACCGCGCCCTGCTCGACACCGGCAAGCTGGCGGGCATCGCCCTGTTCTGCGTCGGCACGGCGAGCTGCTTCGGCTGGCTGCTGGCCTATTACAGGATCCCGCAGGCCATCCTGGCCGATGTCTCGGCCTGGGGCATGGGCTTCTATGCCACCGGCTTCTTCATCGCGCTGGTCTTCCTCGTCGTCGGCTGCTTCCTGGACGCCATTCCGGCAATCATCATCTGCGGACCCATCCTCGAACCGCTGGCCAAGGCGGTGCACATGGATCCTGTGCACTTCGCCATGATCGGCATCGTGTCGCTGGCCTTCGGCCTCGTGACGCCGCCTTACGGGTTGTGCCTGATGATCGCTTGCTCGATTGCCGGCCTGCGCATGCGCGACGTGTTCAAGGACACCATGATCATGCTAATCCCGATGCTGCTTGTGCTGGCACTGGTCATCCTCTGGCCGGCCGTGACGCTCAGCCTGCCCAGCCTGATCTCGCCGGAGTTCCTGCGATGACCGAATCGCTTGAATTAGGCACGCGCGCTAGAAGGCGCCGGCCTGCGAACGCTCGCCCTGGCGCTTGCGGATGGCGTGGAAGCCCTCGACGGTGCGGCGGATGATCTCCTCCACGGGCAGCACTTCGTGGATCAAGCCGACGGTCTGCCCTGCCAGCGCCAGCGAGGCCTCCATGTCGCCGCCGAAATAGACCTCCTTGACGCTGGCGAAGATCGTGCGGTCGAACGAGCCCTCGCGGTCGATCGCGCGCGCACGGTCGGTCCGGAGGGCGCGCACGCAGGGGGTGGACTTGCGGTTCAACATCACCGTGCTGGTATCGCCGGCATCGATGATCGCCTGCTTGTAATTGTCGTGCACCGGGCTTTCCGCCGCGCTGACGAAGCGGGTCCCCATCTGCACGCCCTCGGCGCCCAGCGCGAATGCTGCCGCCATGCCGCGACCGTCGCAGATGCCGCCGGCGGCGATGACGGGCACATCGGTCCTTTCGCGAACGGCCTGCAGCAGCACCAGGGTCGAGACGTCGTCGGGATTCTTGAAGCCCCCACCCTCGCCGCCCTCGACGATCAGGCCGTCCACGCCGGCTTCGACCGCCTTCAAGGCCGCAGAAAGGTTGGGGACGACGTGGTAGACGACAAGCCCGGCCGCCTTGAGCGTCGGCAGGAGCTTGGCCGGCGAACCGGCGGAAGTGGTGACGAAGCGCACGCCGCTTGCCGCCACGAGATCGACGATGCGCGGCTCGCGGATGAACAGCAGCGGCAGGTTGACGCCGAACGGTCTGTCGGTGAGCTCCTTCATGCGCGCGATCTCGGCCAGGCAGGCGTCGACCTCGCCGCTGGAGGTCTCGATGATCCCAAGCCCGCCGGCGTTGGAGACAGCCGAGGCAAGGCGGCTGCGGGCGATCCAGCCCATCGGCGCCTGGAGGATGGGATAGGTCGCGCCGGTGTGGGCGAGCACGCGATTCATCTCGGCTTCTCCCTCGCTTCCCTGGGCAGGTTGCGCGCGCGCTCGAAGGCAGCCGTGAAATTGGGCGGCGTGTCGGCCCGGCAGGGCGGTGTCCGCCGCGGATCGGGGTCCTCGATGAAGGCGTCGCGCAGCCGCGCGGCACAGGGATCCTGCACGACCACGCCATGGCCTTGGGCGCGGAAGGTCACATGCCGCGAAGAAGACAGATGCTGCGCCGCATCGCGCGCCCAGGCCGACGGCGTCAGCCAGTCGTAGCCGCCGCTCAGCAGAAGGGTCGGAATCGCACTGCTCACCGGCTGGCGCTCCGACGCCGGCGCCGGCGCGACCCGCCAGGCGGGGCAGAAGGCGGGCGACTTGCTGGTCGCCGCGTTCAGGCCATAGATGCCGCCGGCATCGATGGCCTTGCGCCGTGCCGCCTGATCGACGGAG
>Ga0182792_1000607_pt1 | contig 32604 bp, 29 predicted proteins | sample Passage237B_FD_130497 | JGI IMG/M metagenome (GOLD analysis project Ga0182792, IMG submission 130497) | Cellulose adapted compost microbial communities from Newby Island Compost Facility, Milpitas, CA, USA - Passage2 37B (version 2) (version 2) ...
ACCTGCGGCAACCCCTGCCAATTGTGCGCCGTGGACTGCCCGGTGCAGGCGATCAATCCGGAAGGCGACATCAACCCGAACGAGTGCATCCAGTGCCTGAACGGCCAGCAACTCTACAACAACGAGAAGCGCTGCCCGCACCTGATCCAGAAGAACGCCAAGCTCAAGCGCCACAAGGCGCCGCCGCCCGACGCCGGCATCCCCGGCGAGGTCGTCGCCAGCCGCAAGCCGACCGTGCGGCCGCGCGATCCGTCTGCCGAACCGCAACCAGTTTCGTCGAACCCATAGCGATCCACACCGGCCGGTAAGCCGGCGCGCTATGCATACAACCCTTGGGAGAACACCATGTCCGACCACACCAGCGACAAATCCGGCCTGAGCCGGCGGGGATTCCTCGGCACTGCCGCACTGACGGGGGCCGCCGCCGTCGGCGCAACCCACCTGACGGCCAATGCCAAGGACGACAAGAAGAAAGGCCATCAAAGCGTCGAGGTCGCCCCCGGTGAACTGGACGAATACTACGCCTTCAACTCCGGCGGCCAGTCGGGCGAAGTGCGTATCCTGGGCCTGCCGTCCATGCGCGAACTGATGCGCATCCCGGTCTTCAACATGTGCAGCGCCACGGGATGGGGCCGCACCAACGAAAGCCGCCGGATCCTGAACGAAGGCCTGACGCCCGAAACGCGCAAGTTCCTCGAAGACAACAACATGCCGGTGCTGCCCAACGGCGACGCGCACCACCCGCACATGTCCTTCACGGACAACACCTATGACGGGCGCTACATCTTCATCAACGACAAGGCCAACACCCGCGTGGCCCGCATCCGCTGCGACGTGATGAAGACCGACAAGATCGTCGAGATCCCCAACGCCGACGGTATCCACGGCCTGCGTCCGCAGCGCTATCCGAAGACCGGCTACGTCTTCTGCAACGGCGAGCACATCGTTCCGCTGCCCAACGACGGTTCCGTGATGGACGACCCGAAGAAGAACTTCTGGGCCATCTACACCGCCGTGGACGGCGAAACCATGAAGGTGGCCTGGCAGGTGCTGGTGGACGGCAACCTGGACAACGGCGACGCCGACTACCAGGGCAAGTACTCCTTTGCCACCTGCTACAACTCCGAAAAGGGGCTGTCCGTCACCGAGATGTCCGCCAACGAGCAGGACTGGGCGGTGGTGTTCAACATCAAGCGCATCGAGGAAGCCGTCAAGAACGGCGACTACAAGGAAATGAACGGCGTGCCCGTCATCGACGGACGCAAGGGCTCCAAGTACACGCGCTACATCCCGGTGCCCAATTCGCCGCACGGCTGCAACGCCGCGCCCGACGGCATCCACGTGGTCTTCAATGGCAAGCTCTCGCCCACCGTCACGGTGATCGACGTGCGCAAGCTCGACGACCTGTTCGATGACAAGATCAAGGAACGCGACGTGGTCGTGGCCGAACCGCAGCTGGGCCTGGGCCCCCTGCACACGGCCTTCGACGGCCGCGGCAACGCCTACACCACGCTGTTCATCGACAGCCAGATGTGCAAGTGGAACATCGAGAAGGCCAAGCAGGCCTACAAGGGCGAGAAGGTCGATCCGATCATCCAGAAGCTCGACGTGCACTACCAGCCCGGCCACAACCACACCACGATGGGTGAAACCAAGGAAGCGGACGGCAAGTGGCTGGTGTCGCTGAACAAGTTCTCGAAGGACCGTTTCCTGAATGTCGGCCCCCTGAAGCCGGAAAACGACCAGCTGATCGACATCTCCGGCGACGAAATGAAGCTGGTGCACGACGGCCCCAGCTTCGCGGAACCGCACGACATGCTGCTGGTGCACCGCTCCAAGGTCCGCCCCAAGCACATCTGGGACCGCAACGACCCGATCTGGGAGGACGTCCGCCAGATGGCCGCCAAGGACGGCGTCACCCTGGAATCCGCCGCGAACGTGATCCGCGACGGCAACAAGGTGCGGGTCTACATGGTGGCCGTGGCGCCGGTGTTCAGCCTGCCCAGCTTCGAAGTCAACGAAGGCGACGAAGTCACCGTCGTGGTCACCAACATGGAGCGCATCGAGGACCTGACCCACGGCTTCACGCTGACCGGCTACGGCATCGCCATGGAAATCGGGCCGCAGGCGACCTCTTCGGTCACCTTCACGGCTTCGCGTCCGGGCGTGCACTGGTACTACTGCCAGTGGTTCTGCCACGCGCTGCACATGGAAATGTCCGGCCAGATGTACGTCAAGCCCAAGAAGGCCTGATGTCCATGCGTCGTCCGACCGCCCCGATCTCTTTTGCCGCAGGGCTGGCGATCCTGATCGCCGCCCACGGGGCGGTGCGCGCCGCCGTGATCGACGTGCCTGCGGGTTCCGACCTGCGGGCCGCGATCGCGGCGGCGGCGCCGGGCGACGTCCTGAACCTGGCGCCGGGCGACTATCCCGGCAACCTGGTCATCGACAAGCCCCTGACCCTTCAGGGGCCGCCCGACCGCGGCGCCCGCATCCTGGGCGAGCGCACGGGCCGCACCATCTGGGTCAAGGCCGAGGACGTCGCCCTGCGCCACCTGACCGTCCGCCACTCGGGCCTGAGCCTGCCCGACATGGACGCGGGCATCTTTCTCGACAAGACCGCCACCCGCGCCCGCGTCGCGGAAAACGACATCATCGACAATTCCGTCGGCGTCTATCTCTGGGGTGCGCGCGATGCCCTGGTGGAACGCAACCGCATCGTCGGCAACACCGGGCTGCGCGTGAACGAGCGCGGCAATGGCGTGACCGTCTGGAACGCACCCGGCTCCAAGGTGCTGGACAACGACATTTCCGAAGGCCGCGACGGGATCTTCTCCAACAACAGTCGCGAAAACGTATTCAGCGGCAACGTCTTCCACAACCTGCGCTACGCGGTGCACTACATGTACACCAACGACAGCGAGGTCAGCGGCAATGTATCGCGCGGCAACGAGATCGGCTACGCCATCATGTTCTCCCGCCGCCTGACCGTGCGCGACAACATCGCCGTCGACAGCACGCACCAGGGCCTGATGCTGAACGCCACGGACGACTCCATCGTCGACGGCAACGTCATCGTGCGGGCCGAAAAGTGCGTGTTCGTCTACAACGCCAACATGAACGAGCTGGCCGACAACCATTTCCAGGACTGCGGCATCGGCGTCCACTACACCGGTTCCGAAGGCAACCGCATCCACGGCAACGCCTTCGTCGGCAACCAGAACCAGGTGAAGTACGTCGGCACCCGCTATCTCGAATGGTCGCAGGCCGGGCGAGGCAACTACTGGTCCGACCTGTCCGCCTTCGACCTGGACGGCAACGGCATTGCAGATACCGCCTACCGCCCCAACGGCCTGATCGACCAGGTCGTCTGGCGAGCACCCAACGCGCGGCTGCTGCTCAACAGCCCGGCCGTCTCCATCGTTCGCTGGGCCCAGTCCCAATTCCCCGCGATCCTGCCCGGCGGCGTGATCGACAGCGCCCCGCTCATGGGGATTCCGGCCACGCCGACCCTGAAAAAATTCGAGGCCCTGCCATGACCGTCACAGCGCCCCCGATCGAACTGCGATCCGTCACCAAACGCTACGCCGCGATGCGGGCCGTGGACAACGTCAGCCTGTTCATCGAGCCAGGCGAATGCGTCATCCTGGCCGGCCACAACGGCGCCGGCAAGAGCACCCTGATCAAGCTGATCCTGGGCCTGATCCGCCCGGAAACCGGTTCGGTGCGCGTGCTGGGAGAGACCGCCGGCACGCCGGCCGCCGCCCGCGCCCGGCGCCACATCGGCTACCTGCCGGAAACCGTGGCCCTGCACCCGTCGCTGACGGGCATCGAGACTCTGGCCTTCTACGCCCGCCTGAAAGGCCTGTCCACGAACGGCAACACCGCCCTGCTCTCTCGCGTGGGCATCGCCGAAGCCGCCCGGCGCCGGGTCGGCGGCTATTCCAAGGGCATGCGTCAGCGCCTGGCACTCGCCCAGGCCCTGCTCGGCTCGCCCCGGGTGCTGCTGCTGGACGAACCCACGACCGGCCTGGACCCGGCTTCCCGGCTGCTGTTCTACGACATCGTCCGCGAACTGCGCGACGCAGGGGCCGCCATCCTGTTGTCCACCCACGCACTGGCCGAGCTCGAAGGGCTGGCCGACCGCGTCATCGTCATGTGCAAGGGCCAGAAGATCGCCGACGGCACCCTGGGCGAACTGCGCCGCGAGGCCGACCTGCCGGTCCGGATCCGCCTGACACTGGACGACGACCCCATCCAGGTTCCCGAAGGCTGGCGGCGCATCGGCGCCGGCCGCATCGAATCGACTTGCTCCGAAGCCGACAAGCTGCGCCGGCTGCGCGATGCCCAGGCCATGCCCGACATCCGCGACATCGAACTCGAACATCCCGGACTCGATGAAATGTACGCGCAGTTCCTGCGCCGGGAGGACGCATGAATCCGACCCTGATCCTGATCCGCAAGGAAATCCGCGATGGCCTGCGCAACCGCTGGGTGCTGGCGATCACCGCGCTGCTGGCCATGCTGGCCCTGTCGCTGGGCTTCCTGGGCAGCGCGCCGACCGGCACCGTCAAGGTCGACCCCCTGACCGTCACGGTCGTCAGCCTGTCCAGCCTGTCGATCTTCCTGATCCCCCTGATCGCCATGCTGCTGTCCTATGACGCCATCGTCGGCGAGATCGATCGCGGCACCATGGCCCTGCTGCTCAGCTACCCCATCGCGCGGCGCCAGGTCCTGGCGGGCAAGTTCCTCGGCCACCTGGCCATCCTGGCGTTGGCCACGATCGCCGGCTACGGCATCGCGGGGCTGGCGCTGCAGCTGGCGCATGGCGGACTGGACCTCGCGGCCTGGACGCCCTTTGCCCTGCTGATCGCCGCCAGCATCCTGCTGGGCGCCAGCTTCCTGTCGCTGGGCTACCTGATCAGCGCCCTGGTCCAGGAACGCGCCACGGCCGCGGGCGTGGCCATCGGCGTCTGGCTGTTCCTGGTGGTGATCTACGACATGGTGCTGCTGGGCGTGCTGGTGGCCGACCAGGGCCGCATCATCACGGCACCGCTGCTGAACGGCATCCTGCTGTTCAATCCGACCGATGTCTATCGCCTGCTGAACCTGACCGGCCACGAGAACATCGCCATGTTTGCCGGCATGGCCGGGCTGAGCGACCAGGCCTCGCTGTCCACCGGATTCCTGCTGCTGGCCCAGATCCTCTGGATCGCCGTCCCGCTCGGCCTGGCGGCCCTGGCCTTCAACCGGAGGTCGTTATGAATGCATTGCGCAGTGCCGTGCGCACGAAGAGCATCACCCGGCGGTCCGCGGCGCACCTGCTCGGCGCCGCCCTGATGGCCGCCGCCCTTGCCGGCTGCGGCAACGGCGGCGGCACTTCGTCCGTCCCCCCCTCTCCCATGGCGATGACCGATGACGCCGTCGGCCACTATTGCGGCATGAACCTTTACGAACACATCGGCCCCAAGGGCCAGATCCTCCTGCGCGACCGCGACATCCCGGTCTGGTTTTCCACCATCCGCGAGGTCTTCGCCTACACCCTGCTGCCCGAAGAGCCCAAGGCCATCCTCGCCATCTACGTGCAGGACATGGGCCGCGCGGGACCGGACGGCAACCCGCCGGCCGACGCCTGGATCGACGCCCGCAACGCCCATTACCTGATAGAAAGCAGCGCGGTCGGCAGCATGGGCGCGCCAGACGCCCTGCCCTTCGCACGGATGGAAGACGCACTCGCCTACGCCGAACGCTACGGCGGGCGCATCACCAGCTTCAAGGACATGCCGGAGGACTACGTCCTGCGCGCCCCCGAACTCGTGCCCAGCGCAGACCGCGAACCCGTCGGAGCTCCATCATGAACACCCCTCACCTTCCCCGCCGCCGGCGGTTCCTCGGCATTCTGGCGGCCAGCGCCGCCCTGGCCGGACCAGGCAGCCTGCGCGCCGCATTGCGCGATCCCGCCGCACTGCCCGAACCGGTCGTCTGGAACGGCATCGCCCTGGGCGCCGACGCGCAGCTGCAGCTGCTGCATCCCGACCGCGCCCACGCCGAACGGCTGGTGCGCATGGCCGTCGCCGAAATCCACCGCCTGGAGCGGATCTTCAGCCTGTATATCGAGGACAGCGCCCTGGTACGCCTGAATCGCGCGGGCCGCCTGGACGCCCCCCCGCCAGACCTGAGCCGCCTGCTGTCCCAGTCCGTCGCCTTCAGCGAGCGGACCGATGGCCATTTCGACCCCTCCGTGCAAGTGCTGTGGGACCTGTATGCCGCCCGCGCGCTCGGCGGCGGGGTGCTGCCTCCCGAGCCCGATGCACTGCGGGCCGTGCTGGCCAAGGTGGACTACCGCGCCATCCGCATCGAGGAAGACGCCATCGTGCTGGAACGCCAGGGCATGGCGCTGACCCTGAACGGCATCGCCCAGGGCTACATCACCGACCGGGTGACCGAACTGCTGCGGTCCAACGGACTGGAGCACGCCCTGATCGACCTGGGCGAGGCACGCGGCCTGGGCATGCCCGCCCCCGGCCGCCCCTGGCGCGCCGGGATCGCCGATCCCCGTGAACCATCCCGCGTGCTCGAGTCCATCGACCTGGGCGACCGGGCCCTGGCCACATCCGGCGGCTACGGCACGCCGCTGGACGCCGCGGGACACTTCACACACCTGTTCGACCCGCTCACGGGCGGGGCGGTGCCGCGCTGGCGCAGCGTCAGCGTGCTCGCATCCGATGCGACGACCGCCGATGCGCTGTCCACGGCCTTTTCTCAGATGCCGGTTCACGCGATCCGTGGTATGATTTCGCGCTTTCCAGTCCAGGCATGGCTGGTACCGCCGGGCGACGGCGGGCTGATCCGCCTGGGGTGACTGGAAAGGGCTCTCGAAAGAGCGCCAAAAGCGATGTGACAAGCTTCAAAAAGCACGTTATAATTTCGCTTCTTTAGCGGCTGTAGCTCAGTTGGATAGAGTACTTGGCTACGAACCAAGGGGTCGTGGGTTCGAATCCTGCCAGCCGCGCCATACACAAGCAAGGGCTTACAGATTACGGTCTGTAAGCCCTTGTCCCTTTCCGGGGGCTACATCGCCCAGGATGCCGCCGCGCGCAGCAGCCATGCCGATCCGGCCACGACGATGACACCGCCGCTCCACAGTGCCAGCAGCCACGCCACACGGCGCAGCCAGTTCGCCAGCGCATTCAATGGTAGCCCTCCCCGGCCCGGACCTTGCCCCTGAATACCCAATACGACCAGCCGGTATAGGTCAGGATCACGGGTATGACGAGCAGCGCGCCGACCAGGGTGAAACCCAGGCTCTGAGGCGGGCCGGCCGCATCCCGGATCGTCAGGACGGGCGGCACGACGAAGGGCCAGAGGCTGATGCCCAGGCCGCTGTAGCCGAGAAAGACCAGCAGCAAGGTCCACAGGAACGGGCCGGCGCCAGGCGCCCGTCCGAGCGAGACCCGCAGCCGCCGGAGCGCAATACCCACCAGCAGCGGTACGGGAGCGAACCAGAGCAGGTTGGGATAGCTGAACCAGCGATCCGCGATCCGCGGATGGGCAAACGGCGTCCATACGCTGACGATGGCGATGACGCCGAGGAATGCCCATGAGAGCAGGCCGGAAATGCCGGCGAACCGCATCTGCAGACGGCCTTCGGTCTTCATGACCAGCCACGTCGCGCCCAGCAGGCCGTATTCCACCAGCAGTCCCAGGCCGGTGAACAACGGAAAGGGCGACAGCCATGGCACGCTGCCTCCGGCATCCTTCCCGGGCGCGGCCAGGCCATCGAGAAACGCCCCCAGGATGATGCCCTGGAAAAAGGCCGCCACGGCAGAACCGCCACAGAAGGCGATATCCCAGCGTGCCCGCGCCGCCACCGGTGCCTTGAAGCGGAATTCGAACGCCACGCCCCGGAACACCAGGCCGACGAGCATGAGCACGATCGGCACGCTCAAGGCCTCCAGCACGATGGAATAGGCGGCGGGGAACGCCGCAAACAGGCCGGCGCCTCCCAGGACGAGCCAGGTCTCGTTCCCGTCCCATACAGGTGCCACGGTATTGACCATGACATCACGGCCGCCCCGGTCCCGGACGAATGGAAACAGCAGGCCGATGCCCAGATCGAAGCCATCCATCACGACATACATCATCACCGCGAACAGGATGATGACGGCCCAGACGATGGGCAGATCAATTCCCATGGCCGTCCCCTTCCTGCGCCGCGGACAGCGGCCGCATCGCCTGGCTGGACTGGCCCGCCCCGCCTTCCGGGGCAGGCGCGGAATCCGCCGGATCTTCCGCCAGCAGATGCAACCCGTACGCCGTACCGGCACCGAACACCATCAAATAGACCGCCACGAACAGGCCCAGGGTGAACGCGACCTGGCCGGCGGGGTGCGATGATGCGGCATCGCTGGTGCGCAACAGCCCGTATACGACCCAGGGCTGACGTCCTGCCTCGGTGGTGTACCATCCGGCCAGGATGGCCGCGAGGCCCGCGGGCGACATGGCCACGGTGCACCTCAGGAAGCGCCGATGCCCGTACAACCTTGCGCTCCGGCGCAGCCAAGCGCCCCAGAAGGCCAGCGCAATCATCAACAGGCCCAGGCCGACCATGATGCGGAAAGTCCAGAACACGCTCGTCGAATCGGGGCGATCGGCCGCCGGGAAATCCTTCAGCGCGGGAATCTGCGCATCCCAGCTGTGCGTGAGGATGAGGCTGCCGAGCCGGGGAATCTCGACCGCATGGCGTGTCATCTCTGCATCCATGTCGGGCCAGCCGAACAAAATGAGCGGCACGCCCTCGCCAGGCGCCCCCGGTTCCCAATGCCCTTCCATCGCCGCCAGTTTCGCGGGCTGGTGCTCCAGCGTGTTGAGGCCGTGCAGATCGCCGATCACGGCCTGGGCGGGCGCCGTGCCGAGCAGCATCCACATCGCCATCGACAGCATCGACCGCGCCGGCGCATTGCCGGGACGCCTGAGCAGGTGCCACGCGCCCGTGCCGCCCACGATGAGCGCCGTGGCGAGAAAAGCGCCGGTAACCATGTGGCTCAACCGGAAAGGAAAGGACGGGTTGAAGATGACCCTCAGCCAGTCGACCGGAACCGCGACGCCGTTCACGATTTCATGACCCTGCGGAGTCTGCATCCAGCTGTTGGAAGCGAGGATCCAAGTGGCCGAGACCAGCGTCCCAAGCGCAACCACGCAAGTCGAAAGAAAGTGCAATCCCGGCCCCACCCGCTTGAGGCCGAACAGCATGACGCCCAGGAATCCGGCCTCCAGGAAGAAGGCAGTCAGTACTTCATAGGTCAGCAGGGGCCCCGTGATCGCGCCGGCGAAGCGCGAGAATCCGCTCCAATGGGTTCCAAACTGGTAGGCCATGACGATGCCGGACACCACGCCCATGGCAAATGCCACGGCGAATGGCCTCAGCCAGAAGCGGTACAGCGTCATGTAGACGGACCTGCCCGTGGCCAGCCACAGGGCCTCCAGGACCGCCAGATAGCTGGCAAGCCCGATCGTGATGGCGGGAAAGACAATGTGGAATGAAATCGTGAACCCGAATTGGATGCGCGCGAGCAGGATTGCGTCCATGAGTGCCCCCCATTCCAGTTGATGCGGCCGGACGGGGCAGCAAGTTCCATTCCAGGTACGGGAATGGCCTATAGTAGCGAGGCTGACCGCCACGCCGGAGATGAATCTTGCCCCCTTCCTGCACTGGAACCCCCGCCCGCCAGACACTGGCGGGCGTTCTCCTTCTGGTTGCGTCCATGTGGGCGCTGTCTGGCCTGGACGCCAGCGGCAAGTACCTGATGGGCACCGACATCGGCGTGACGCTGTGGGTGGTGTGCCTGGTGCGCTACGGGGTGCACATGGCGCTGACCCTGATCGTCATCATCCCCGTGCGGGGCTGGAAGGCCTTGCGCTGCCGCCGGCCGCGCGCGCAGGCGGCGCGCGGGCTGTCCATGCTGGCCGCCACCATGCTGTTCTTCACCACCCTGCACTTCCTGCCGCTGGGCCAGGCCACCGCCATCAATTTCCTGGCGCCCCTGATCGTGCTGTCGATCGCGCCCTGGGCGCTCAAGGAGCCGCCCTTCCTGTCGCGCTGGATCGCCGCAGGGATCGGGCTCCTCGGGGTGCTGGTGGTGGTGCGGCCGGGTTCGGGCCTGGACCCCGCAGGCACGCTGTTCGGCCTGATGACGGCCTGCGCACTGGCCTCTCAATACATCGCCTCGCGCCGCGTGGCGGTCGACGATCCCTACACGACGCTGATCTGGAGCGGAGCCGTGGGCAGCGTGGTGATGACGCTGGCCCTGCCTCTCTACTGGCAGGACATCTCGGCGCTCGTCGGCAGGCTCACCCCCATGCAATGGCTGGTGCTCCTGAGCACGGGCTTCTGGGGCTGCGGGGGGCATTTCCTGCAGATCCAGGCCTACCGGCGGGGGCCCCCCCCCCCGCTGGCGCCCCTCCTCTTTTTTTCCAACGTCCCCGCCCCCCCCCCCGGCGGGGTGGGTTCGGGGGCTGGGGGGGGGTTTTCCGGCAGATCCGGGCCTACCCGCGGGCGCCCGCCTCGCTGCTGGCGCCCTTCGTCTATTTCCAGATCGTCAGCGCCGCCGCCCTGGGCTGGCTGATCTGGGGCCAGTTCCCCGACCTGGTGTCATGGCTTGGAATCGCCTTGGTCTGCGCCAGCGGCATCACGATCGGTCTGGTGGAATGGCGCCGCAACGGCACCGCGCAGGCAGGGGCCGGCAAGGCCGCCTGACGAAGGCCGGGGCGCCCCGTTCCGCCGTCAGGCGCCCGGCCGCGCATCCGGCATCTCGACGCCGCGCATCAGGACATCCAGTGCAGGGATGCGCCGGGCCATGCCAGCGACTGCGGCCGCATCGACCCGGGCCAGAGGCGGAATTTCCGCAATGATGCGCACGCCCCCGAAACGCTCCAGCGCCTCGCGATTGCCGGGCGACGGCGGCCCGTTCATCACCACGCCCAGCACGGGCAAGCCCCGCGCGCGCAGGGCATGCAGGCTGAGCAGCGTGTGGTTGATCGTGCCCAGGGTGCTGCGCGCCACCAGCACCACGGGCAATGCCAGGCGGGCGGGCACATCAATCATCATGCTGTGTTCATCCACCGGCACATACAGCCCGCCCGCGCCCTCCACCACCAGCGGCGCGTTCGTCCCGGGAAGGCGCAGAGCGGACATATCCAGTGCGACACCCTCGGCCCGGGCAGCAGCCCACGGAGCCAGCGGCGCCCGCAGGATACAGGCCGGCGCATGCAGCTCATGCCCGCCGCCCGGGCCGAGCAGTGCCGCGACGGTTTCGGAATCGCCCGCCGCGGCGGCGATCCCCGTCTGATACGGTTTCCAGTAATCAGCGCCCCACGCCTTGGCCAGGATCGCCGAGACCAGGGTCTTGCCCACGTCGGTGTCCGTGCCCGTCACGAACACGCCCGGGCGCGCCCTTCGTCCGGATTCATGCGGATTCATGCGGATGTCCTCCCTTCCATCGGCACACCGGTCCTGCGCCACAGACCGAATGCGATCCGGTAAGAACAGCGCGCGCCGGTGCGGTCGAATTCCGCACACACGCGGCGCAGCAGTTGCAGCGGCAATGGCCGCGTCCCCGGCCTGGGCGCCGTCGCCCCGATCCCTTTCAGCCCGCGCAGGAAGGCCGCAGCGCCGCCGCATTCGGCGACAATGCGCTCCAGGCCCACCCGTCCCGCCAGTTCACTGCGCCGCAGGCGCAGTGCACCTGGCTGGGGAAAACGAATCATCCGTGAACGCAACCCGAGGACCTCGTGCGCCCGATCCCACTCGGCAAGCGTTCCATGCACGGGCAACGCAACGGCCAGATGCCCGCCCGGCGCCAGCAAGGCCGCCAACCGCGCCAGCCCCCCGGCGGGATCGGCGAACCACTGCAGGACCATGCTGGAACAGATCAGGTCATAGCGTCCGGCATCCTCTGCCAGCGCTGGATGTTCGCCATCCATGACCCGGTAGCGGACCGTACCGCCCAGGCGCAACCGGCTCCGGGCCCGGTCCACCATCCCGGGGGACAGATCCGTGACCGTCCAGTCCGCCTCGGCAAAGCGTTCGCCCAGCAGGCGGGTGAGACAGCCCGTGCCGCAGCCGATTTCCAGGATGCGGGGACGTTCCGGCAACTCCAGCATGCCGATCCGGGCCGCCAGCCGGGCGGCCACCTCGCGCTGCACTTCGGCATGGCGATCGTAGCGGGCCGCCGCTGCACCGAAACGCGCACCCACGCCGGAAGGCCGTTCGGTGCCGACAAGGCGGCCGGAAGCAGCGGGCGCGGCGGCCGGGGAGAATGCGCGCGCGGCGGCCGGCGGCGCCAGACCGTTGCGCTCCAGGAATCCCGCAATGCGCTCGGCACACCAGTCCGGGGCCTGCAGCGGCAGCAAATGCCCGCCACCCGCAAGCCAATCGATGGGTTTGCCGGGCAAGGCTTCTCCTGCCATTGACGCAGGCACGATGGGGTCCTCGGCCCCCGACAGCGCAAGCCATGGCGCCTCCGGCCCCGGCAGGCGATCGCGCAGGTCGAGTTCCTGCATCGTCCGCAGATCGCGGACAAGCGTCGGCGGACATGGGCAGGCGCCGGCCGGACCTGCGCCGCAACGCCGCCTGAATTCGTCGACCACGGCGGCCGGCGACGCACGCAGCCGGCTTGCCATGCGGCGCAATATGCGGCGATCCACGCCTTGCGGAAAATCGCTTCCGGCGCAGAAGCGGGCGAACCCATTGATGGCCACCCAGGCGCGCGGCAGGGCACCCGCAGGCGGAGAAAACCGGGCCAGCATGCGCATGCAGCCAAACGAATGACCGATCACGACGAACGGCCCCCCGGGCAAGGCATCGTTCTCCGGCAAGCTGGAAAAGTAGCCGCGCTCCAGCGCATGCTGCGGCCAGGCGCGCAATCGGGCCCGCAGCACATCCCAGAAACCGGACTCGAACCCCCAGCCGTGCACGAACACAAGCGTGGGTGTCGTGGGCGAGAACGCCCCGGCGACGCGCGGCGCGGCGATCATGCCGCCTGGTTGGTCATGCCCACGGCCGTCCGGCGCACCCGCCGGATTCATGCCGTGGCCTCCAATGCCTGCGACAAAGCATCGGTCAACCTGCCGATGTCCGCGTGGCTGTGCGCCGCGCTGAGTGCGATGCGCAGGCGGCTGGTGCCGCGCGGCACCGTGGGCGGACGGATGGCGGTGACCAGCACGCCGCATCTTTCCAGAGCCTGGCTCAAGGCCAGCGCCCGGCATTCGTCGCCGACCAGGACAGGCACGATCTGGGTGCTCGAAGCGCCCGTGTCCAGCCCCATGGACTGCAGGACGCGCCGCAGCGCGTCGGCCTTGGCCATCAGCGACGCGCGCTCGGCCTGCATCCCGGGCACGAGATCCAGCGCGGCGTCGATGGCGCCCAGCACGGCCGGCGGCAGCGCGGTCGTGTAGATGAAACCTGAACAGGCATTGATCAGGTAGTCGCACAGCGCACGGGATCCGGCGACGTAGGCACCGAAGCTGCCCAGCGCCTTGCTGAATGTTCCCATGGCGAGATCGACCCGCCCCCCGGCAAGGCTCGACAACCCCATGCCGTCCGGTCCCAGCACACCCGTGGCGTGGGCTTCGTCCAGGTAGAGGAAGGCCCCGTGCCGCTCCGCGAGTCCGGCCAGTGCCGTCACGTCGCAGCGGTCTCCATCCATGCTGAACACGCTTTCGGTCACGATCATGCGCTGTCCGGGCTGCCCGGCCCGCGCCTGCAACTGGGCCTCGAGGTGGTCCAGGTCGTTGTGGCGGAACCGGATCTGCCGGATCCCCGCAGCGCGGCATCCCTGGTGCAGGCTGGCATGGGCCAGGCGGTCGACATAGACCTGCGCATCGCTGCCCAGCACCCGCAACAGCGCCGGCAGGACCGCCGCGTTCGCCTGCCATCCGGAGGAAAACAGCAGTGCGGCCTGCGTGCCCTTGGCATGCGCGATCCTGGCCTCGACCTCGGTGCAGGCCGGGCCCGTCCCGCAGACCAGCCGCGACGCAGTCGCCCCAGCCCCGTGGTTCCGGACGTAGCTGCATGCCCTGGCGATCAGGTCCGGGTGCAGGGACAACCCAAGGTAATCGTTGCTGCAGAAGTCCAGGATCTCGCGCCCACCCTGCACGCGCCGCCCGGGGAATGCATGGCCGAAAACACGTATCGAACGCCGCAGGTGCTCCTGTTGCGCCGCGCGAAGATAGCGCTCGAAGAAAGGATCGAATCGGTCCCGCGCCATGTCGCCCCGCCCCCGGAATGAAAACCCATCGGGAGGCGATAATATCAAAATGAATGAAGTAAACTTATTTTGACTGCATTTACAAAGAAGATAGGCGAAGAACGGTTTTGGGTGGATTTTCCGCCAACTCACTTCAAGCGGACTTCATCGGACTGCCATCTTGGCACCGGCCTCGATTTCACCTCAATTGCAACAAAACATGAAAACACCCCTTCCAGACTGGCTGACCGAAGGCCAGCGCCACGTGTGGCTGCCCTACACCCAGATGAAGACGGCGGCCATGCCCGCACCGGTCGTCCGCACGCAGGGCAGCCGCATCCAATTGGCCGACGGGCGCATCCTGATCGACGGCATCGCCTCATGGTGGACCGCCTGCCACGGCTACAACCATCCGCATATCGCCCGGGCCGTGCACGACCAGCTCGACCGCCTGCCGCACATCATGTTCGGCGGACTCGCGCACGAACCCGCGCTGAAGCTCGCCAAGCGCCTGTGCGTCCTGCTGGGGCCGGGGCTGGACCGCGCCTTTTTCACGGAATCCGGGTCCGTCTCGGTCGAGGTGGCGCTGAAGATGGCCATGCAGTACTGGTTCAACCAGGGCGAGCCGCAACGACGCCGCATCGTCGCGTTCCGGGGCGGCTACCACGGCGACACATTCGGCACCATGGCGGTCTGCGACCCCGGGGTGGGCATGCACGCCGCCTTCGACGGCATCATCCCGCACCAGGACCTGCACGATCTTCCCCTCGACGATGCATCCTCCGATGCCCTGGACGCATGGCTGCGCGAACACGCCGGCCACGTGGCTGCCATCCTGGTCGAGCCGCTGGTGCAGGGCGCCGGCGGCATGCGCATGCATGAACCTTTCGTGCTTGCGCGGCTGCGGGAACTGGCCGACCGCCACGATGTCCTGCTGATCTTCGATGAAATCTTCACCGGCTTCGGGCGCACCGGCACGATGTTCGCCTTCGAGCAGGCGGGCGTCCAGCCGGACATCATCACACTGTCCAAGGCACTGACGGGCGGCACCCTGCCCTTGGCCGCCACGGTGGCCAGCCGGCGCGTCTTCGAGGGTTTCTGGTCCGACGATCCCGCGCATGCGCTGATGCATGGGCCAACCTACATGGGCAATGCGCTTGCCTGCGCCGCCGCGCTGGCTTCCCTGGACCTGTTCGAGCGAGAACCCAGGCTGGCCCAGGTCCGGGCGATCGAAGGGCAACTGCGCGAAGGCCTGGCGCCATGCGCGGCCCTGCCCTGCGTGCGCGAGGTTCGCGTCAAGGGGGCCATCGGCGCGGTGGAACTGCACAGCACGCCAGACCGTGCCGCCCTGTGCCGGCAATTCCTGGAGGCGGGCGCATGGATCCGCCCCTTCGGCAATATCGTCTACCTGACGCCCGCCTTCACGACGACGCCGGACGACCTGCGGCGGCTGACGGATGCGATCGAGACCGTGTTGTCCGCATTGCCGTCCTGAAGGCATGCACGCCGATGGCGGCCGCGCGCCGCCCGGCGGCAACTCAGCGGCCGTTCAGCGCAGCGCCAGTTGCGCGGCGGCCATCTGCTGCCCCTTGCCGAGCCTGATGTCCCGCATCAGGGCGGCGAGCTTCTGGGTGGCAGCGATCAGCGCGCCATTGAGCGCGCTCATCTGCGCCTGAATCTGCTGCAGGCGGATGCGCCTGGCTTCCGGATTCATGCTGTCGTCCGCCTGGACCGCCCGCAGCTCCCGCATCAGCTGGGCCAGCTTGGCCCGCAAATCGCGGATCATCCGCAGCAGGTTCTTGACGGCCTCGGGCAGATCGCTGTCCTCGATGTCCTGGTAGCGGCCCGTGGCGCTCGACTGCGTCCCGGAAGCGGCTTCGAACAACGCTCGCCCCAGGCTGGAAATTGCGGGCTGGGCCGAGGATGGCGGATTCGCCAAGGCGCCACCGGCCATCGCCTTGGCGCCCATGGGCGTCAGGGGGGCCACAGAGGGCAAGGCCGAAGAAAGGGGATCGAGCAAGTCCATGGCACCGTCTCTGCCGCAGGCCCCGACTCGCGAAAACGAACCGGCGCGCCCGCACCGTCATCTACGGCCGGGCAGCCGGAGTCTTTACCCCAGCCGCCAGGAGAAGCCGCCAAGGGCGGCGCGCCCGGCTACGCCGTCTCGACCCGCCCCAGCAGGCTGCCGGCCTCGACGAACGCGCCTTCCGCAACCGCCTGACGCAGGACACCGGCCAAGGGCGCGAGCACCTGGGTTTCCATTTTCATCGCTTCCATCACGGCCAGCACCTGTCCGGCCTCGACTGCCGACCCGTCGCCTGCTTTCCAGGCCAGCAGCGCGCCGCTGATCGGCGCCGCCAACCCGCCCGGGCCTGCATCCTGCGGGCCGCTTGCCGCTGGAGCAGCGTCATCCGGATCGGGGCCGGACCCGCCCGCGAGCGCGCCCCAGGCCGGCACTGCCCCCGCGGGCAGACCCAGCGAGACGCGCCTACCGTCGATCTCGACGAACGTACGCAATAGAGGCGGCGTGCCGGGTGCCGCAGGCCTGGGGGCATCGGCCAGATCGACGGTGAACTCGGTCTCGATCCAGCGCGTGTGCACGCGGAAGCCGTCTTCGCCGACGAAATCGTCCTGATCCACCACGGCGCGATGGAAAGGCAGCACGGAGGCCACCCCTTCGATCTCGAATTCACTCAGGGCGCGGCGCGCACGGGCCAATGCCTGTTCCCGCGTGGCGCCGCTGACGATGAGCTTGGCCATCAATGAGTCGAACACGCCCGGGACCAGGGAGCCGGACTCCACGCCGCTGTCGATCCGCACGCCCGGCCCGGAGGGCGGCGCGAAACGCACGACGCGGCCCGGAACGGGCAGATAGCCACGCCCCGGATCCTCCGCATTGATGCGGAATTCCAGGCTGTGCCCGCGCGGAGCGGGGGTGGACTCGACGGACAGGGGCAGGCCGTCGGCGATGCGCAGCTGTTCGACCACCAGGTCCAGGCCGGAAGCTTCCTCGGTCACGGGGTGCTCGACCTGCAGGCGGGTGTTGACCTCGAGAAAGGAAATGCGGCCGTCGCGCGCCAGCAGGAATTCCACCGTTCCGGCGCCGACATAGCCCGCACGGGCGCAGATGGCGCGGGAGGCATCGTGGATGCGGGCGCGCTGCTCTTGCGTGAGGAAGGGCGCGGGGGCTTCTTCGACCAGCTTCTGATTGCGCCGCTGCAGCGAACAATCACGATCGCCCAGCACCACCACCCGCCCATGGGCGTCGGCGATCACCTGGGCCTCGATGTGGCGGGGCCGGTCCAGGAACTGCTCGATGAAGCATTCCCCCCGGCCGAATGCAGCCGTCGCCTCGCGCACGGCCGATTCATACAACTCGGCAACCTCGTCCAGCCGCCACGCGACTTTCAGGCCACGCCCGCCGCCGCCGAACGCTGCCTTGATGGCGATGGGCAGGCCGTGGGCCTCGGCAAAGGCCAGTGCTTCAGCGGCACTGGCGACCGGCCCGTCGGTCCCGGCAACCAGCGGCGCGCCCGCGGCCTGGGCGATTCGCCGGGCGGCCACCTTGTCGCCCAGCGCCTCGATAGCCCCGGGCGGCGGGCCGATCCAGGTCAGGCCCGCATCAATGACCGCGCGCGCGAATTCCGCGCGCTCGGACAGGAAACCGTAGCCTGGATGCACGGCATCGGCTCCGGCGCGCTGCGCAACGGCCAGCAACTTGCCGATATCCAGGTAGGTCTCGGAAGGACGGCGCCCCTGCAGCGCCCAGGCCTCGTCGGCCCGACGCACGTGCAGCGCATCGGCATCGTCGTCGGCATAGACGGCGACGGAGCGCACGCCATAATCGGCGCAGGCGCGCGCAACGCGCACGGCGATCTCGCCCCGGTTGGCGATCAGGACTTTACGAATCATGGCAGGATTTCCTCGAATGGCCCGATGGGCCGGAAGCGCAGGCGGGCGCCCACGGGGATCTGGGCAGCGAGATCCAGGTGACGGGCGGCAACCACCCCGATCACCGGATAGCCGCCGGTCAATGGATGATCGGCCAGGAAAAGGACCGGCTGGCCACCGGCCGGCACCTGGATCGCACCGGCCACCGTGCCTTCGCTGGGCAGTTCTCCGTGGCGGCTGCGCGCCAGGGGTTCCGCCCCCGCCAGACGCATGCCAACCCGGTCGGATTGCGGCGTGACTGTCCATTCCTGTCCGGCCAGCAGCACCAGCGCCTCCGGAGTGAACCAGTCTGCACGCGGTCCCAGGACGACCTCCAGGGTGACCAGATCGCCGCGGCCGGGCAGCACCGGCGGGATTTCGCCACACGGCAGTACCGCTGCCAGCCGCACCCCCTCCAGGTCGGCGCCCACCGGCAGGCGGTCGCCCGGGCGCAACGGCGCCGGCCCGATTCCCGCCAGGGTATCCGTGGCGCGACTGCCCAGCACGGGCGCCACGTCCCAGCCGCCGCGCACGGCCACATAGCAGCGCACGCCGGCATCCGGCGCGCCGATCTGCAGTTGGTCGCCGTCGTCGAGCGCCAGCGGGCGGCAGAGCGGCGCCGGAAGTCGTTCTCCCGCCGCCGTTCTCAGTGTCAGCGCTGCCCGGGCGCCCGTGACGGCCACCACGGCCCGCCCCCGGCAAACCAGGCGCAGTCCACCCAGGGCGTTCTCCAGCACGGGCGCAGTGGCCGGATTGCCCACGATCCGGTTGGCCGTGCGCAGCGCACCCCGGTCCAGCGCCCCGGACAAGGACACGCCCATGCCGGTCAGGCCGGGCCGGCCCAGATCCTGGACCAGGGTCTGCAGACCGGCGGCCAGGACTTCGAAGCAGGCGTGCGGCGCAGCCGAAGCAGGCGTTTCGCGATCCGGTGCCTGGCGGCCGCCGGCAAGATCTCCGGCCATCCCGTCCGCATCTGCGGCGGACCCGGAATGCTCCGGCAGACTGTAAACAGTGCCAGCAGCAGCCAGGTCGCGGAAACGGACCCGGAACCCGGGCTGGATCAGTGCGGGCTCGGCCCGGCCCATGTCCCACATCCGCAGGGGCGTGACGCCCAGCAGCTGCCAGCCGCCCGGGCTGTCGGACGGATAGACCGCGCTGAAACCCCCCGCCACGGCCACCGACCCCGCCGGCACGCGCACGCGCGGCGCGGCGCGGCGCGGCACGCCATGGAAACAGGGGTCGCCGCCCGCCAGGTAGACGAAGCCCGGCGCGAAACCGGCAAAGGCCGCCAGATAGTCGCTGCCGGTATGGCGCTCGATCAGTTCCGCGCGGCCCAGGCCCAGCAATTCGGCCACGGCATCGAGATCCTCGCCCGCATAGCGCACGGGAATTTCGACTCGCCGGATGGCGGCGGCCGGTACCTCAGGCGGATGCGGCCGGCCGTCATCCCCTTTTCCGGTGAGCGCCGTTTCCAGGCGTGCGGCGGCCTGCCGCAGCCAGGCGGCCACGGCTTGCGGCGCCAGGGCCGAAGGCCGAAACAGCACCAGCAGCGTCCGGGCGGCGGGAATCACGTCGTCCACCCCTTCGGGGCGCTCGCCGAGCGCCTGGAACAACGCCAGGGTCTCGTCCAGTGACCCGAGTTCCGCCAATACGGCGCCATCGCCGGCAGGCAGGCAGCGAAGGGGAATCACGATGCAGTCCCCCGAACACCGGGTCCGGAAACCGGCACGCACGGCTGGCAGCGGTCCGGCGCGATCATGACGCCCGCGCAGCGGCGAACGGCGCCAGATCGACTCCGGCCGCTTCCAGCCTTTGCCGCACGGCGCGCGCCATGGCGACGGCCCCCGGACTGTCGCCATGCACGCAGATGGAATCGGCCTGCAGGCGCACGCGACTGCCATCGATCGCAGTGATCTCGCCCGTGCGCACCAGGTCCAGCATGCGGTCCGCGACCTGGGCCGGGTCGTGCAGCACGGCGCCCGCCTCGCGGCGCGAGACCAGTACGCCTTCAGGCGTGTAGGCCCGGTCGGCAAACGCCTCGGCCACCACTCGCAGGCCGCGCTCCCGCGCCCAGTCCAGCAGGGGCGAGCCGGCCAGTCCCATCAGGACCAGACCCGGATCCAGCTCCAGCAGGGCGGTCATGACGTCATCCGCCTGGCGCCTGTCATGCGCAATCGTGTTGTACAGGGCGCCATGCGGCTTGACGTAGGTCACCCGGGTGTCGGCGGCGGCGGCCAGGCCCTGCAGCGCGCCGATCTGGTAGATGACATCGGCCACCAGTTCCCGGCTGGCCGGATCCATGTTGCGACGGCCGAAGCCGGCCAGGTCGGGATAGGCCACGTGTGCCCCGATGGCGACGCCGCGTTCCGCGGCGGCGCGCAGGGTATCCAGAATGCCGGCCGGATCCCCCGCATGAAAGCCGCAGGCGACGTTGGCGCTGGTGACGATATCCAGCATGGCGGCGTCATCGCCCATGCGCCATGCGCCGTAGCTTTCGCCGAGATCGCTGTTCAAGTCCATGTGCGTTCCTTATGATTGCAAAACGGACGACGAATCGTTGAACAATCCGCCGGCCCATGTTTCATTTCCATCCGGGCCGAGCCCCGATGGCCCACGGCAGGAAGCCCTGCCCGCGCCGCGATTTCCAGGATAACCATGCACTCCCGTCATTATCCCAGCCCTGCCGCCACACCGAGCCTGACCGACACGGTCGCCGAAACCATCCGCCAGCAACTCATTCAGGGCCAGCTGCGGGCCGGGCAGCGGCTGTCCGAGGCCGGGTTGAGCGAGCAACTGGAAGTCTCGCGCAACACCCTGCGCGAGGCCTTCCGGATCCTGTCCAAGGAAGGGCTGCTGCGGCACGAACCGAACCGCGGGGTCTCCGTGGTGGTGCCGTCGATCGCCGACATCATCGACATCTACCGCGTGCGCCGCCTGATCGAGTGCCAGGCCCTGGCCCAGGCATGGCCACGCCACCCCGCGCACAAGCGCATGGAACAGGCCCTGGCGCACGCGCGCCGCATGCGTGATGCGGGCGACTGGCTGGAAGTCGGCTCGGCCAACATGCTGTTCCACGCAAGCATCGTGGCCCTGGCCGACAGCGCGCGCCTCTCGACCATGTTCGCCGATATCTCGGCCGAACTGCGGCTGGCCTTCGGCCTGCTGGATGATCCCGAATATCTGCATGCGCCTTTCGTCGATCTGAACGCCCGCCTGCTGGAATTGTTCGAACTCGGCGACACGGCGGCGGCGGCCCGTCACCTGGAAAACTACCTGACTCAGTCCGAACGCATGGTGCTGTCCGTCTATTCCGCTCACGTCGAATGACCCGGCCCCTGCCCGCGGCGTGTCCGGCCGACTGTCCATGGACATGCCTCGCTCAAGATTGTTCAACAATATATATAAAATAAACCAACGATCAGAGACTACATCAACTACAAACTCCATATTATTGTTGATAACCCTGATCGACGCAGGACCGTCAATGGTCTATCTTTGTCAACAGCCATCGTCCGGGCCGGCTCGCGGCCGCGCGCGATGTCCTTCCGATCATTCTCCAGGAGCCCTCCATGAAGCGTCGCATTTTCCTCGCCACCGCCCTGGTCGCCGGTCTGGGCCTTACCGCCCAGGTTCAGGCCGCCACACAGTGGGACCTGGCCTCGGCCTATCCCGCCTTCAATTTCCACTCGCAGAACCTGGCCCAGTTCGCGAAAGACGTGGATGCAGCCACCCAGGGCGATCTGAAGATCACCGTCCATTCCGGCGCATCCCTCTTCAAGATGCCTGAAATCAAGCGTGCCGTGCAGGGCAACCAGGCCCAGGCCGGTGAATTCTTCATGGTCAGCTTCCAGAACGAATGGCAACCCTTCGGCGTCGACGGCCTGCCCTTCCTGGCCAGCAACTACGACGAAGCCTGGAAGCTCTACCAGGCCCAGAAGCCTGCCCTGGAAAAGAAGCTGGACCAGCAGGGAATGGTGCTGCTGTATGCCGTGGCCTGGCCTCCGCAGAGCATCTACAGCAACAAGCCCATCAATTCCGGCGCCGACCTGAAAGGCATGAAATGGCGCGTCTACAGCCCCACCACCGCCCGCATCGGCGAACTGGTCGGCGCCCAGCCCGTCACCATCCAGGAAGCCGAACTGACACAGGCGCTGGCCACCGGCGTGATCGAAGGCCTGATCACATCCAGCGCCACCGGCGCGGACAACAAGCTCTACGAGAACCTGAAATACTTCACCAACGTGCGCGCCTGGATCCCGAAGAACGCCGTGGTCGCCAACAAGAAAGCCGTCGAGGCCCTGTCCCCCGCCTCGCGCGAGGCCCTGATGAAGGCCGCAGCCGCAGCCGAGCAGCGCGGCTGGGAAGCATCCCGCAAGGTCGACGCCGATTCCATCGCCAAGCTGAAGGCCGGCGGCATGGAAATCGTCGAACCTTCGGCCCAGCTCAAGTCCGACCTGGCCAAGGTGGGCGACACCGTCATCCAGGAATGGACCGCCAAGGCCGGCGACGAAGGCAAGCAGATCCTGGACGCCTACCGTTCCAGCCTTTGATACACACCCCGGCGGCCCGTCGGGCCGCCACCGCGCGCCGGACGGCGCGCGGTTCCCCGATCCATAGGAACTTGCCATGCGCCGCTTTCTCGATGGACTCTACACCGCCAGCGGCTGGCTGGCCGGCCTGTGCATGATCGGCGTGCTGCTGATGGTGACCCTGATGATCCTGGGCCGCCTGCTGGGCTTTCCGATCGGCGGCGCCGACGCCTACGCAGGCTACGCCATGGCCGGCGCCGGATTCCTGGCACTGGCCAGCACGCTGAAGCACGGCGAACACATCCGCGTCACCCTGGTCCTGAGCATGCTGCACGGCAAGGGACGCCGGGCGCTCGAAATCATCGCCCTGCTCATTGCCGTCGCACTGTCGGGCTTTCTGGCCCTGTACTCCGTACGCCTGGTGTGGCAATCCTGGTCTTTCCAGGACATCTCCACGGGCATCGACGCCACGCCGATGTGGATCCCCCAGATCCCCATGGCCGTGGGCACCCTGATCTTCTTCATCGCCTTCCTGGACGAGTTCGTCCTGGAACTGTCGGGCAAGCGCCCGGCCGCCGCCACCGAGGAGCTCCACCATGAATGAGATCACGGCCAGCATTGCCCTGATCGTCGTCCTCTTTGCGCTGCTGGGCGGCGGAGTCTGGGTCGGCCTGACCCTGGCCGGCGTGGCCTGGTTCGGCATGGAGTTCTTCTCCAGCCGCGCAGCGGGCGACGCCATGGCCATCACGATCTGGGGCAGCACCAGCAGCTGGACCCTGACGGCCCTGCCCCTGTTCATCTGGATGGGCGAGATCCTGTATCGCACCAATCTTTCGGAAAATCTGTTCCGCGGCCTGGCTCCCTGGGTGAACCGGCTGCCCGGACGCCTGCTGCACACCAACGTGCTGGGCTGCACGATCTTCGCCTCGGTCTGCGGGTCCTCGGCCGCCACCTGCGTCACGGTGGGCCGCATGAACCTGCCGGAACTGCGGAAGCGCGGCTATCCCGACGCGCAGATCATCGGCTCGCTGGGCGGTCCTGCCACCCTGGGGCTGCTGATCCCGCCGTCCATCATCCTCATCGTCTATGGTGTGGCGGCGGAAACCTCGATCGCCAAGCTGTTCATCGCCGGGGTGATTCCGGGGCTGCTGCTCGCCCTGCTGTTCAGCGGCTGGATCGCCGGCTGGGCCCTGCTGCGACCCGAGCGCGTGCCGGAATCGGCGGCCGGGCTTTCCCTGGCCGAAAAGCTGCGCGAGTCGCGCCAGCTGATTCCGGTGGTCCTGCTGATCCTGGGCGTGATCTTCAGCATCTACAGCGGCGTGGCCACGGCCACCGAATCGGCGGCCATCGGCGTCATCGGCGCCTTCCTGCTGTCGGCCTGGCAGAAGACCCTGACCTGGAAATCGTTCCGCGATTCCCTGCTGGGCGCCACGCGCCTGTACTGCATGATCGCCCTGATCCTGGCCGGCGCCGCCTTCATGACCCTGTCCATGGGCTACATCGGCCTGCCCCGCCAGCTGGCGGAATTCGTCGGCGGGCTGAACCTGTCGCCCGGCATGCTGATCGTGGCGCTTGCCCTGTTCTACGTCGTGCTGGGCTGCTTCCTGGACGGCATTTCCACCATCGTCCTGACCATGGGCGTCGTGCTGCCCATCATCCAGGCAGCCGGCATCGATCCGGTCTGGTTCGGCATCTTCCTCGTGATCACGGTGGAAACCGCCCAGATCACGCCGCCGGTGGGATTCAACCTGTTCGTGCTGCAGAGCATGACCGGCAAGGAAATCACCTACCTGGCCCGGGTCTGCGCACCCTACTTCAGCCTGATGGTGCTGCTGCTGGTCACCCTGTGGTACTTTCCAGGGCTGGCCACCTGGCTGCCCAGCCACATGTAGTAGCGATCGGCATCGCAAACACGAGGCTGTAGTATCGTAATCGCGGGGCCGCCTCCACCGGCCCGCGCGAGGACACCATGACCGCCACCCTGCTGATCGACTGCCGCCCGCACGACCTGGGCGGCGGTTTCATCGTCGGACGCGTACTTCCCTACCGCAAGCGACGCATGGTCGGGCCTTTCATCTTCCTCGACCACATGGGTCCGCTCGAAGTGGCGCGCGGCGCACCGCGCGAGCTGGATGTCCGGCCGCATCCGCACATCGGCCTGTCCACCGTCACCTACCTGTACAGCGGCGCCGTCACTCATCGCGACAGCCTGGGATCGAACCAGGAAATCCGCCCCGGCGAAGTCAACTGGATGACCGCCGGCAGCGGCATCACCCACAGCGAACGACTGGAATACGCCCGAGCCCACGGCGCCACCATGCACGGAATCCAGGCCTGGGTCGCCCTGCCTCGCGAACACGAGGAAACGGCACCCGAATTCCATCATCACCAAGGCGCGGCCGATCTGCCGGAATTCAGCGAAGACGGCGTTTCCGGCCGGCTGATCGCCGGCACCATCGAAGGCGCGACCGCCCGCGTCAAGACGCATTCTCCCCTGTTCTACCTGCATTGGGACATGGCCGACGGCGCGCGCCGCTCCCTGGGCACGGACCATCCGGAACGCGCCGTCTACGTCGCCCGGGGAGAAATCGAACTGGACGGCTACCGGCTGTCCGAGGGGCGGATGCTGGTCCTGGAACCGGGCCGCGCTGCGCGGATCCAGGCCCACGGTCCGTCCACCGTCATGCTGCTTGGCGGCGATCCCGTCGGGGAACGGTTCATCCACTGGAATTTCGTGTCATCCTCGCGCGACCGGATCGAGCAGGCCCGCGAAGACTGGCGTGCCCAGCGCATGAAACTGCCCGTGGGCGACGACCGTGAATTCATCCCGCTGCCGGAAGGCGCGGGCTGATGCTGCCACCCACCGCCCGATCCTTCTCGGAAACAACCACTGCCAGCATTCTCCAACGCTTCATGCAAGGAAACACACGATGCCGCTCAAGCTTCAAGTCATCATCTGCAGCACCCGCCCGGGCCGCGTCGGCCCCGCCGTCGCACGCTGGTTTCACGGATTCGCCCACAATCACGGGCAGTTCGACGTCGAACTGGTGGATCTGGCCGACTTCCATCTGCCGCTCTACGACGAGCCGGTCCATCCCCGCATGCAGCAATACACGCACGACCACACCAAGCGCTGGAGCGCCAGCGTGGCCAGCGCCGATGCCTATATCTTCGTCACGCCCGAATACAACTACAGCGCACCGCCATCACTGGTGAATGCGCTGGATTTCGTCTACAAGGAATGGAACTACAAGCCCTGCGGCTTCGTCGGCTATGGCGGGGTCTCGGGCGGCCTGCGCTCGGTCCAGTCGGTCAAGCCGCAGGTCACCACCCTGAAGATGATGCCCATGGTCGAAGGCGTCGCCATCCCCATGGTGGCCACACACATCCAGGAAAACGGCGATTTCACATCCAACGATCTGATCGATGCATCCGCCACCGCGCTGCTGGACGAACTGCTGCGCTGGGCGACGGCGCTGAAGCCGCTACGGGCCTGAGCAGCCGGACCGCGGGAGGACTCAAGCCGACTTGATCCGCGCGACGAAATCGGCGATTGTCCTGCGCAGGCCTTCCCGCAAGCCGGTCACGGGCCACCAGCCCAGGTGGTGCTGCGCGAGCGTAATGTCGGGGCAGCGGCGCCTGGGGTCATCCGGCGGCAGGGCCAGATGCACCACGGACGCCGATGTTCCGGTCAGTTCCCTGATGACGCCGGCCACTTCCAGCACCGGAGTCTCGCTGGGATTGCCCAGGTTCACCGGCCCCCGGAAGGTGGCCGGGCTCTCCATCAGGCGCACCAGGCCTTCGATCAGGTCATCCACGTAGCACAACGAACGCGTCTGGCTGCCATCTCCATAGAGGGTCATCGAGCAGCCTGTCAGTGCCTGGACGACGAGATTGGAAACCAGCCGGCCGTCGTCCAGCGCCATGCCCGGGCCATAGGTGTTGAAAATACGGGCAATCTTCGTGTCCACACCGTGCCACGGCCGGCAAATACATGATCACGCCACGGGGTCTGTACGAATTCCGCCATTTCTTTTCCCGCGAACTGGGTACGGAAGGCGCAGGCTCTTGCTCCGCCAGCGCGGTGCGCGCGCTGATCCAGGAACTGATCGAGGCGGAGGATCCGGCCCATCCACTGTCGGACGTGGACCTGACCCAGCGGCTGGCGCGACACGGCATTCTCGTGGCGCGCCGCACCGTCACGAAATACCGGGGGCAATTGAAGATCCCCTCGGTGGAATTGCGCAAGGTCCACTACTGACGCACGTTCGCGGCGCCCGGCACCCACCGGACATCCCGGCCGGGTGCCGGGCGGCGGCGTGGTTCAACGGCCCTGGCGGACCTGCCGTTCGAGCGCCTCGAGCGGCATCGGCCGTCCGAAGAGGAACCCCTGGAAGGCCTGGCAGCCATGTTCCAGCAGGAAACGGCGGTGCGCCTCGGTTTCCACGCCTTCGGCCAACACGTCCAGCCCCAGGCTGTCGGCCAGCGCGATGATGGAGCGGGCGATGGCGGCATCGCTGGGATCCCGCAGCACGCCGCACACGAAGCTCTGGTCGATCTTGATCTGCGACAGCGGCAGGCGCTTGAGATAGTTCAGCGAAGAGTATCCCGTGCCGAAATCGTCCAGCGAAAAGCCCAGTCCGTGCGCCCGCAGCGCACGCATGGTCTCGATCGCGCTGTCCACGCTGTGCAGCAGCAGGCTCTCGGTCAGTTCGAGCTTGATGCGCGCGGGGTCGGCGCCGGTATCTCGCAGCAGCGCCAGGATCCGCGCCACGAAATCGTCCTGACGGAATTGGCGTGGGCTGACATTGATGGACAGGTCAAGGCGCCCGAGCACGGGGTCTTCCCGCCAGCGGGCCTGCTGCCTCAGCGCCGTTTCCATGACCCAGTTACCCAGCGGCAGGATCAGCCCCGACTCTTCCGCCATGGGGATGAATTCGGACGGCGGCACCAGCCCGTGTTCCGGATGCTGCCAGCGGACCAGCGCCTCGGCGCCCGTGATGCGCCCCTCGCCGTCCACCTGGGGCTGGTAGAGCAGCAGGAACTGCTCCTGGCGCAGACCGGCGCGCAGATCCGCCTCGAGCGTCGCGCGGCGCGTCACGGCCTGCTGCATATCCGGATCGAAGAAACGCAGCGTATCGCGTCCGGCATCCTTGGCGCGGTACATCGCCATGTCCGCCTGCTTGAGCGCCTCGTCCACCGACTCCGCGGCGCGATCGAGCAGCGCCACGCCGATGCTGGCTGAAAAGTGATATTCGTGCCCTGCCAGATCGCAAGGCTCTCGCAGGCGGGCCAGGAGCAGTTCGCCCAGCGCGCGCGCCTGGTCCGCAGCAGCCTGCGCGCCGGCGCTCAGCCCCGGCACCACCACCACGAAGGCATCCCCGCTCAGGCGGGCGACGGTGTCCCGCTCGCGCACGCTGCCGCGCAGGCGGCCGGCCACCTGGCGCAGCAACTGATCGCCCACCTCGTGGCCGCGGGTATCGTTCAGTGTCTTGAAATCATCCAGGTCCAGGAAGAACACCGCGGTGATCAGGCCCGCGCGGGATCCTTCCGCCAGCGCCTGCTGCAGGCGTTCCACCAGCAGCCGGCGATTGGGCAGCCCGGTCAGCGCGTCGTAGAACGCCAGGTGACGCGCTTCCTCTTCCGCAGCCTTGCGATCCGAGATGTCGACATCGAAGCAGAACATTTCGGGCGGCTGGCCGGGCAGTTCGACGAACGCATGGCTGGAGAACACATCCACCGGAGCCCCGTCCTTGCGCCGCAACCGCGTCTCGCGCGCGGCGATCACCCTGCCGGTGGCGAACATGCGGTCGATGTCCGCACCCATCAGGCCGCGCAGGGCCGAAGGCGCAATCAGATCCGGCAGGCGCCTGCCCATGGCTTCTTCGGCCGTGTAGCCGTAGAGCCGCTCCGCCGCGCGGTTCCAGTAGCTCAGCACGCCTCCGGCACGGTAGCCCAGCACCGCGATCGAGGGGATATTGAGCAGCACCGAGCGGAAACGCAGTTCCGATTCGCGCAGCGCGCCTTCGGCCTGCTTGCGTTCGGTGATGTCGCGTGCAAGGAAGACCACGGCAGGCAAGCCGTTCACCAGGGTGCCCAATGCCTGGACGCGCCCCTCGAAGTGATTCCGGCCCGAGCGCGTCTGCATTTCATATTCGATACTGTGCGTGCGGCCCGACCGCAGCGTCTCGCGGATCAGGTCCATGAAGCCGTCGGCCTGCTCGGGCGGCAGGACTTCATGCAGCCGGCGGCCGACGAGATCCGAGGCGCGGGCGATCAATGTGCCCTCATCGCGGGAAAGCACCTCGACATAGCGCCCCTCGCTGTCAAGTACCAGCAACACATCGGGAATGGCTCGCGAAATGGCCCGCAGCCGGGCTGCCGTGTCCGCCAGGGCCCGCTCGGTGGACAGCCGTTCCTCGATGTCGCGCAACAGCAGGCCCAGCACCGCCGTCGCAAGCGTGAACGCGATCAGGAAAGGCTGTGCCACCAGCGCATTGAAGTGCCGCGCCACATCGGCCGGCAGGAACTGGAACAACCCCAGCACTGCGGCATGCAGGAGCAGTCCGAAACACGCCAGCGTGATCGTATCCACCCCCAGCCACCCGCGCATGCGCGCATGGCGGTAGAGCAGGCCCGACGCGGCGCACAGCAGGATCACCAGCAAGCCGACGGCCGCGCCCTCGCCCGCCAGCAGCAGCCGGACCGCAGCCGCCATGGCCGCCGCGATCCCGGCCACCAGCGGACCGCCGAACAGGCCCGCCATGCTGAGCACCACCGAGCGCGCATCGAAGATGACGCCCGGCTTCAGCACCAGGGGGGTCAGCATGCCGATCACGCAGATACCGCCGAAGATGGCACCCGAAAGCACCTGCCCCACGAGCGGCCGCGAACGCCATAGCCGAACGTTCACGCCATGGAGAAAGCACAGCGCCAGCAGCAGGGAAACTCCTTTGACGAGTTCGATGAACATAAGCTGTCGCGCTTCTCCGGGGGTGGCAGGCCCGCCATGGCGGGTTCGGCATCCTCGCCTGCAAAGCGCCACTATAGCGCACGAAGGCTCGCCTCCGGCGCGCCCCCGCAATTGGTGCGAACAGGCCCCTAAAGGCCCAGCAGCGCGTCCGACGTAACGACCGTGCAATACTCTCCGTCCAGGTTGGCCAGCGACATCGCGTGCACCTCTTCGGCGCTCCTGACGGTCCCGTTCCAATCCGCCCCGGAGAAGGCGAAGCAGCCGTCGGCCACCAGTTCGGTGCCGATGAACGCGCTGTTCCGATGTCTCGCGATGACCTGTTCACCGGCGATGGGGACCGTTTCCGGCTTGAACGCGTGCCCAGCCTGGCCCGGCCGGTAATGTGACCCCGGCGCAGGAGGCGGCTCGGAGGTCGTTCTCATGTCTGCATACCCTCATTCGTTGGTCGGGATGGACGGGCAAACCGGCCCAGGCAATCCATGACCGCGCGGATGGCCGGTGCATGCCGCATGTCGGTATGGACGACCAGCCAGATATCCCGGACGAGAGGAAGCATGGCCGGATCCGCCACGACCAGCCCGTCCAGGCCCTCTACCGCAAAATCGGGCAGCATGCCGACGCCGCCGCCCGCCAGGATGAAGGCCGTCTGCATTTCCAGGGTGCTGGCGCGCAGTCCGATAGGCCTGCCCTTGAGCATCGCCAGGAGTTCGGCTTGCTGAGGCGCGGCATCCATGCCCTGCTCATAGGCGACGAACGCCCATGCGCCAACCGGCGTCTCGGCGAGATAGGCAGGACTGGCATAAAGCCGGAACAGGGCCTCACCGATCTTGAACGCCGTCAGATCGCCCGCCGTGGGGCGGGAAAGGCGAATCGCCAGATCGGCCTCCCGGCGATCCAGCGAGGCCTGGCGCTTCTCGCCGATCATGCTGACCCGGATGCCGGGGTGCCGCTTGCGAAGGTCCGCCAACGGTCCGGCCAGCCGCGCCGAGGCATAAGCGGGCGGCGCACTGATCACGACCTCGGCTTCAAGCGCCAACGACCGTGCGGCCTTCACGCGTTCGATCGCGTCGGCGTTCTTTTCCATCGCCCGCGCGATCGACGCAATCTTCCCGCCCTCGGCGGTGAGCAGGAAACGACGCCCACGCCGATCCACCAGCTTCAACCCGGTTTCCCGCTCCAGGCGAGCGACGCGACGCGCGACTGTCGCATGCTCGACGCCGATCGAACGCGCCGCGCCCGACAGTGAACCGGTGTTCGCAAGCGCCGCGAAATATCGCAAATCTTCCCAGTCCATGAATGTCAAATTTTTCACATTGAATGGAAAATTATAGGGAATTTATTTCCATTCATGTGTGTGGAATGATCCCTCCATCCCAACACAGGAGAGATCCAGATGGACAAGAAAATCCAGATCGCCCGCCCCGGCGGCATCGATCAACTGCGTGTGTCGGCCGACGCTCCGGCCGATCCTGGTCCGGGCGAAATCCGCGTCCGTCACGAGGCGATCGGCGTCAGCTTCATCGACATCTACCACCGGACGGGACTCTATCCGCTGCCGCTGCCCTCCACGCTCGGCGTCGAAGGCGCCGGCGTGGTCGAGGCTACCGGTCCCGGCGTCACCCGTCTGTCGCCCGGCGACCGCGTGGCCTACGCCGGCGCCCCCGTCGGCGCCTACGCCTCGACGCGACTGCTGCCGGAAACACGCGCCATCGTCCTGCCGGACGACATTCCGGCGAATGCGGCCGCGGCCTCGATGCTGCGCGGCATCACCGCCCACATGCTGCTGACCCTGATCTTCCCGGTCGGCCCCGGGACCACGGCCCTCATCCATGCCGCGGCCGGCGGCACAGGCGCGCTCCTGTCACGCTGGGCCAAGTATCTGGGCGCCACAGTGATCGGCACGACGAGTTCCATGGAGAAGGCCGAGCTGGCCCGCCAGGCGGGGGCCGACCATGTCATCGTAGGCCGCGACGCCGATCTCATCGGCGAGGTCCGGAACCTGACGGAAGGACGCGGCGTCGACGTCGCCTATGACGGCATCGGCGGCGGCATGCTGGCGCGGACACTCGCGTGCGTGCGGCCATTCGGCACCGTCGCCAGCATCGGCCAGGCGGCGGGCCCCATCCCCGCCCTCAATCTCGAGGACATCGGCCCCCGACGTTCCCTATCGCTGGCGCGCCCCAGTTTCATGGCCTATGCCGCCGACCTGTCGACCTACCGGACGGCGGCTGCCGCGGTCATGGACATGCTGCGCCTAGGCATCGGCGGTACCATCGACACCGCCTACGCGCTCGAAGACGTGGCGCGGGCGCATGCGGACCTGGAGGCCGGGCGCAGCATCGGCAGCATGCTGCTCGTGCCCTGAGGCCCCAAGATCCTGCATGGCTCCGAGCCCCCGGCCTGCATCCGCCAACACCAATGAAAAAACCCGCATGGTTCAGGCCCATGCGGGTTTTGCGATTCGGTGGGGTCGGCGAGACTCGAATTCTTAGTATTCATGCGGGTCTTGAAAGACTTTGACCGACGAAATACCCAAACAGATACCCAAAACGGCGGGGTTGGCATTTGTGTGCTGAAAAGCTCCCCGGAACTGCCCGGGGATCCGCGAGGTACTGTATAAGGGAGTCACTCGCCATTCTACTGAACCCTGCTGCCGCACAAGCGGGAATACGCCATGACCGAAGGACAACAACTGATCATCTTTGAAGCCGAAGCCGGGCAGGTGGATGTACGGCTGGAAGGCGAAACCGTCTGGCTGTCACAGGCACAGATGGCTGAACTCTTTACGACATCAACCGATAACATTGGCCTGCACTTGAAGAATATCTATATAGAGCAGGAACTCCAGGAAGCAGCAACTACCGAGGATTTCTCGGTAGTTCGCCAGGAGGGTCGCCGTCAGGTGCGACGAACGCTGAAGCACTAC
>Ga0182792_1000609_pt1 | contig 32513 bp, 31 predicted proteins | sample Passage237B_FD_130497 | JGI IMG/M metagenome (GOLD analysis project Ga0182792, IMG submission 130497) | Cellulose adapted compost microbial communities from Newby Island Compost Facility, Milpitas, CA, USA - Passage2 37B (version 2) (version 2) ...
AGTTCCCGCTCGGGGTGTTTACCTGCGTCACCGGAGTCTCTGGGGCCGGAAAGTGGACCCTGGTCAACGAGACCCTCTACCCGGCTGTCGCCAATCGCCTCCACCGGGCCAAGCTCCGGCCGGGGCCACATGACGGCATCGACGGCATCGACAAGGTCGACAAGATCATCAACATCGACCAGTCGCCGATCGGGCGCACGCCACGCTCCAACCCGGCCACCTACACCGGCGTCTTCGACCAGATCCGGCAGCTCTTCGCGGCCACCCAGGAATCGCGGGCCCGCGGTTACAAGCCAGGCCGCTTCAGCTTCAACGTCAAGGGGGGCCGGTGCGAGGTCTGCAAGGGTGACGGTCAGATCAAGATCGAGATGCACTTCTTGCCCGACGTCTACGTGCCCTGCGAACAGTGCCACGGGCATCGCTATAACCGAGAGACCCTGGAGGTGCGGTTCAAGGGCAAATCGATCGCTGATGTCCTGGAGATGTCGATCGAGGAGGCCCTGCCGTTCTTCGAGTCGATCCCGAAAGTAGCCCGCCGACTCAAGACCCTGAACGACGTGGGGCTCGGTTATGTGCGGCTGGGACAGCCGGCGACCACGCTTTCCGGCGGCGAGGCCCAGCGCATCAAGCTTGCGGCCGAGCTTTCGAAGGTGGCGACCGGCAATACGCTCTACATCCTCGACGAACCGACCACCGGACTTCACTTCGGTGATGTCCGTCGCCTCCTGGACGTGCTGGGCCGTCTGGTCGATGCCGGCAACACGGTGGTCGTGATCGAACATGACCTCGACGTGATCAAGTCGGCTGACTGGATCGTGGACCTCGGCCCCGAGGGTGGCGACGGCGGCGGTCACATCGTCGCCACCGGAACCCCGGAGGATGTGGCCTCGGTCAAGGGCTCCTACACAGGGGATTTCTTGAGTAGCGTGCTGGAGCCGGTAGCTTTGGCGGCATGAAAGCCGCCCAGGTAGTCGCTTACGGCGAAGCCCCCCAACTGATCGAAATCGAGGCCCCCGGTGAGCCGGGCCCCTACGGAGAGTCGGTCGCCGGGCCGGCCGAGATCGTCGATGTCCTGGTGGCCGGACTCAACCCGGTCGATCTCGCGATCGCCTCGGGAAAGTTCGACGCGGGAGCCCCGCCGCTGCCGTACGTGCCCGGGATGGAGGGGATCGGGCGGATGGCCGACGGTGAAGTCGTCTGGTTCGAGGGTGCCCACTTCCCTTGGGGCTCGATGGCCGAGCGCGCCGTGATCACCGAAGGCAGCGGCATCACCCTGCCGTCCGGCATCGAGCCGGAGAAGGCGATCGCCTTCGGGACCGCTGGCATGGCTGCCTGGCTTTCGGTCGACTGGCGCGGCCAGCTGAGGGACGGGGAGACGGTGCTGGTACTCGGCGCCAGCGGGTCGGTCGGTCAGGTCGCGGTTCAGGCGGCCAGAATGCTGGGTGCCGGCCGGGTGGTCGGCATGGCCCGCAGCGAAGGTGGCCGGGAGAGGATTCTGGGACTCGGTGCTGATGCGGCTATCTCGTCTGAAGGCGAGGTGAGCGACCTCAAGGATCGGATCTTCGAAGCAACCGAGGGTGGGCAGGATCTCGTCATCGATGGTCTCTGGGGCGAGCCTGCCGCGGCCGCGCTGCAGACCATGAAACCTCAGGGCCGCCTCGTCCAGGTCGGCAACTCGGCCGGGATCGAGGCGCCGATCGTGGCCGGCCCGCTTCGCGGTGGCGCCGTGTCGATCCTCGGCTTCCGCAACTTCTGGGCGCCACGCGACGTCCGCGTGAGCACCTTCGAGCGGATGTGCTCACTGGCCAGCTCCGGAGACCTCCGCCTGGACGTAGAGGTGCTCCCGATCGACGCGGTGGCCGACGCTTGGGAGCGTCAAGCAAAAAGCCCCGGCCACAAGTTGGCCCTCAGGTCTGGCTGATCGTCAGGCAGATGGCGCCTGATTGGCTCCGAAGACGTCCTTGACGAGCAGCGAGGCACCGATCACGCCCCCTTCGTCACCGAGCGCCGCCACCTTGACTTCCGGCGGGTTCTCCTTGTTGAGAAGGTAGGGCGTCATCCCCTCGATGATCTCCGGCACCAGGGTGTCGGCAAAACGGACACCGAGCCCGCCGCCGATCACCACCGCCTCCGGATCGAGCAGGTTGATCGCCGACCCGATCCCGGCCGACATCGCGGCCACGGCGCGGTTCAGCAGATCCTCCGCCAGCTCGTCGCCATCCTCGAGCGCGCGCTGCCAGATCGCACTGGTGAGGTGAGTCTTCTCGTGTTTCTTCATCAGCTTGAAGAGCTTCGTCTTGCGCCCCTTCTTGACCTCGCGCCGGGCCTTCGCCTCCATCGCCTTGCGGCCCGCGTAAGCCTCGACCGTTCCGTTGAGGCCATTCAGCCCCTTGGCGCCTCCGCGGCGAACCAGGGTGTGGCCGATCTCGCCGGCCCGTCCGCGACCGAGCCAGGGCTCTCCGTTGATGATGATCCCGCCACCGACTCCGGTGCCCCAGAACACTCCGAGCAGACTCGAATATTCCGAGCCGGCACCGAGCTCATGCTCAGCCCGGGTGCCGACTTGCACGTCGTTGCCGACCCGGACCTCGGTCCCGAGTTCCTCCCGCAAGGCCATGCCGAGTTGGAAGGTCCCGTCCCAGTCGGGCAGATTGTCGGCGCCGCTCACCGCGCCGGTCTCGGTGTTGACCGAGCCGGGCGAGCCGACCCCGACCGCAAGCAGCCGGTGGGCTTCGGTCCCGGCGTCGATCGCGGCCTCTTGCATGGTCACCGCCATGGCCCGGACCACGTCGGCTGGCCCTCCCTTGTCCGGAGTGGGGCGGCGCCGGTAGGCGATCACCTTGTGGTCGGAGTCGAGCACGGCGGCGGCGATCTTGGTCCCACCGAGGTCGATGCCTCCGATAAGGGCGGCGGTGCGGCGGGTGCCGCGTCCGGCAGCGCCGCCAAGAGGCCCACCGGGCGGGCTGATCGGTGGAAGATCGACCGGCGGGGTGGAAAGCGGCGAGTGCTCGCCCGGCATGGTCGGTGAGAGCGGATCGAGTTCGAGCGGCCCCGGATTTGAGTCGGTCTTGCGGCGGGCCTTGCGAGCCTGCTTGGCGGCCTTCTTGTCGGCCTTTCGCTTGGCTTTGTCAGCCTTGCGCTGACGCTTCGACGCTTCCCGTCGCTCTTTCATCTGGGTCTTGGGATCCGGAGTCGGCTGCTCGTGAGTCGCCTGCTGCTGGGCGGCCAGTCGCTCAGCAATGGTCTGCGGCTCGGGAGAGTGGTGGGCAATAGGCCCAGGGCCGGGCGGCGTCTTGGGCGCCGGCGGCGCCGGCTCCGCCTCAGGGACGGCGGGCTCCGACGGCGCGGCCGGAGACTGGCTCGCCTCGACTTGCCTGTCGCGGAGGTCTTCCTCGAGCACGCCGGCCGCCTCGACCTCCGGCGTGTCTTCTGACTTGTCTACGGGACCCGCCGGCAGGGTCGCAGCGGCTTCCGTCGCTGAATCGTTCGGCTCGGTCGCCCCGGGCTCGGGCGTCGCGGTTTCGGCTGCTGGTTCGCCCGGATTGTCGACCTTACGCCTGAGCATCAGAAAACCCCTTGTTCGCCGTCATGGCCGCACCCTATCCACCTCTGCCAAGGTATTGGCATGAGCGACCAGCGTGGGTGGAAAATGTGGTGGCAAAAGCGCCGCTGGTACGAGCGTCAGCGCCGGCCGCTCAGGCGGCTGCTGCTAGACCGGGAGATGGCCCGTCGCGGCTCCTACGCCAGGCACCCGATCGAGGGTGACGTGCTCGGCGCGCTGCGTTCGGGGAGGCTCGAGATCGGCCAGGGCTGCCATTTCGAGCCAGGTTGCTGGCTGACCATGTCCGATCACGCCAAAGTGAGTCTCGGTGACGACGTTTGGCTGAACCGCAACGTGATGGTGGCCGCTGAACAGGAGGTCACGATCGGCGATCACGTGATGTTCGCCAACGGCTGCTTCATCGGCGACGCAAGCCATCGCTTCGACGACCCCGATCTCCCGATCACCTGGCAGGGCTTCACCAGCAAGGGGCCGGTCCGGATCGGATCGAACTGCTGGTTCGGGGTCAACGTGGTCGTCACCTCCGGTGTGACGATCGGAGACCACTGCGTGATCGGCGCCAACTCGGTAGTCACATCCGACCTCCCACCCAAGTCAATAGCCGCCGGCTCGCCCGCGAAGGTCATCCGCGAAGTCGAGTTCCTGTCCGAGTAGCTTCCGACAGAGCCCCTCCCGACCGCATGGGAGTCGAGCGGGAGAGGGGGGTCTCGCGGAGGGCGGGCCAGGCCCGCCCGACTCGCAGCTAAGAAAGAGGCTCCCAGTCCCAGGAAGCGTTCGACTCGAAGTAGGAGTGGGACTCCAGGTCTTCGCGGTTGAGGCGCTTCTGCAGCGTGTCGAGGGTCTCCGGGTCGACGCTGTAGACGTGCTCGGGACCGGGGAAGGTTCCCCCCCGGACCTCGCCGACATAGGCCTCGACGCCGCTTCTCATCTCCGCCCGCACGTTCGCGAACCGCTTGGCGAACTTGGCCATGAAGCCTTCGTTGAGGCCGATCAGGTCGAAAAGCACGAGTACTTGGGCGTCGGTCGCGTTGCCGGCCCCGATGCCGATCGTGATCGCCTCGAGCTTGGCGGCGATCATCTCGGCGACAGCTTCCGGCACCGCTTCGAAGACCACGGCGAAGCAGCCGGCCTGGTCGAGTGCCACCGCGTCCTCGGCGACCTTGATCGCACGGTCCGCGGTCCGTCCCTGGGCCTTGAAACCACCGAGCGCGGTGGCTGTCTGGGGGGTGAGGCCGACATGTCCGACAACCGGGATGCCCGCATCCACGATCGCGGCGGCACGGGCGGCGGAGGTGCCTCCGCCTTCGAGCTTGATCGCGTCGCAGCCGGCCTCCTTGACCATCTTCTGGGCACTGGCGATCGCCAGTTCATTCGATGCTTCGTAGGAGCCGAAGGGCAGGTCGCCGACCAGGAAGGCGCTCTTCAGGCCACGACGAACCGCCTTCGCCAGCATCACCATCTCGTCCATGCCGACCGGGATGGTGCTGTCGTAGCCGAGAATGGTGTTGGCGGCGGAGTCGCCAACCAGGACCATGTCGACCCCGGCCTCATCCACCACCTGAGCGGAGGGGTAGTCGTATGCGGTGACCATGACGATCGGCTCGTCATTCGCCTTCATCTCCTGCAGGCGGGTAATGGACATGCGGGGACGATCCTGCTGCGGTCGGGATGCGGAACTCATCAGACTCTCCTTTTCGGGGATTGAGGTTCGATCAGGATGTTGTCGATCAGGCGGGTACCGTCCACCTTTGCGGCGACGGCGACGAGGATCGGATCAGTTCCGTTCCCGTCGGCAGGATCGAGGGTGCCCGGGTAGCGGGCTTCGAAGTACTCAGGGGTGATGCCGGCCTCTTCCAGGCGACGGCGGCCGGCTTCCAGCGCCGCGTCGAGGCCGTCGTCGGCGAAAACCGACTCGGTCTCCAGCAGGGAGGACCAGATCGCTGTGGCGCGCTCCCTTGCCTCGGGTGAGAGGTAGGCATTGCGGGAACTCATCGCGAGGCCATCTCGCTCGCGCACGGTCGGCAGGATCACGATCTCGGTCCGGAACTCCAGGTCCTCGGCCATGCGGCGGATCACGGTCGCTTGCTGGGCGTCCTTCTGGCCAAAGTAGGCGAAGTCCGGATCGACCGCGTTGAGCAGCTTCGTGACGATCGTGGTCACCCCGGCGAAATGCTCCGGACCCCGGCTCGTCTCGCTGCCACAGAGCACCTCGGTCAGGCCTTCTACCTCGACCTTGGTGGCGAAGCCGGAGGGGTAGATCCCGTCCGGCTCTGGCGCATAGACGTAATCGACCCCGGAGCCCTCGGCGATTGCCAGGTCGCGTTCCTCGTCCCTGGGGTAGGTGCTGAGATCTTCCCCAGGACGAAACTGGGCGGGGTTGACGAAGAGGCTCATCACGACGATGTCACAACCTTCGCGGGCGGCCTTGAGCAGCGAGTTGTGACCCTCGTGGAGATAGCCCATGGTCGGCACCAGGCCGACCGTGAGATCCTGGCCGCGCAACTCGTCACGCAACGCATGCATCTCGCCTGGGCTGCGGAGCACCCTCATCCGGAACTCACTTCGGCGGCCGCGGTCTGGGCGACGATCTGCCGGGTCCGTTCGGCCAGACAGTCGTAGAAAGCCACCAGGTCGGGGCGGCATTCATCCAGGGCCGCCCGATGCGCTGCGACCGTGGCTTCGTCCCCGCGGGCGATCGGGCCAGTCAATGCTTCCGGACCACGGGCCAGCCAGTTTTCGAGACTGCGCTGGACCAGTGGCCCGAGCACACGGTGTGGATCTTGAACCTCGATCTGATCGAGCAGTTCGGCCGCGGTTTGCTCCAGAGCGACCAGGAAATTCGAGGCGATACTGGCTGCCGCGTGGTAGGTGGCCCGGTCGGATTCCGCGACCTCGAACGGCTCCATGCCGACCATCTTTGCGATGAGCTCCGCCGTTTCGAGCGCTTCCGGGGATGAGCCGGCCACCGCGGCTGGACACCCGGTCAAGTCGGTTTCCCCATCGGGCACCGTCTGAAGCGGATGGACGGAGAAGACGCCGCCGGCGCCGGCACCCGAGAGTGAGTCGAGCCCGGTCGCCCCGCTGGTGTGGCCGATCAGGGCAGGTCGGTCAGCGGTTGCGCCGATCTCATCGGCGACCCGCGAGATCGCCGCGTCGGGAACGCAGAGCAGCACGACCTTGCCGCCGAGATCTTCGAGCCGGTCCTCCCGGCCCCGCAACTCCACGGAAACGCCAGCCACGCGGGCGGCGGCCATCGACCGGCCAACTCGGCCCGCGCCGACGATGACCGGCACGCGTAGCGCTGCGTCTGAAGCTTTCATGTTGCCGTTCCAGTTCCCTTTCGGCGATACCAGACGGATCGAGTTGTCGTGAACTGCGCTTCCTGCTTTCGGTCCACCCCCGGAATCCCGGGTGGCGGCCACTGGCGATTATAGGCTGCCGCCATGTCGGGCGACCCGGAAATGCATCACACATCCCCGGGAACGCTGGCCCGCGGGGCGGCCGAGACCGAGTCCGCGGGGCGTGATCTCGCGGCCCGGCTAAAGCCTGGCGATTTGATCTTGGTCAGCGGCGAGGTGGGGGCCGGCAAGTCGACCTTGATCCGAGCGGCAATGCGCGAGATCGGGGTCACCGGCGCGATCCCGTCGCCGACTTTCACGATCGGGCGCCTCTACGAAGGAGAGTCACAGCGGATGCCGGTGGCTCACCTCGACCTCCACCGGCTGGGCGGGCTCGAAGACGAGGATCCGGGCCTGCTCGACGAGTACTTCGGCGAGGACCGGGTGAGCTTCGTCGAGTGGCCCGGCGGGGCCGCCGCGCAATTAAGCGAAATGGCCACCCGGGTGGTCCGGGTGGCCATCGATCACGTCGATGCGGAAAGTCGCCGCATAAGCGTCGAGCTGCCCGCGTAAAAGGCCTGCGGCCTACTTGTCGTTCATCGCATCCTGGACCTGCTGCTGGATGTCGTCCAGCTGCTTCTGCGCGTCGTCGACTTGCTTCTGTGCATCGGCGTCATCGAGCTTCTGCTGGGCGTCGTCGAGCTGCTTCTGGGCTTGCTGATTGGCGTCGTCGAGCTGCTGGTTCGCCTTGTCCAGGGCTTCCTGGGCCTTGTTGTTGGCCTCATCGATCTTTTCGTTTGCGTTGTTCACCGCATCGTTGACCTTGTCCGAATCCGAATCGCCGCAACCGACCGCGAATGCGCCGAGCCCCGCGACTGCGAGAATTGCCAACGTCGTGCCGAGCCTTCTGTCCTTGATCATCAATGCGCCTCCAGGTTTATTTGCCGCGGTTGACTCCCTCTGTGACGGGCCAGGTTACCGGTGCCGCCGATGAAGGTGCTCGCTTTCGACACCGCCACCGACGACACGGTCGTGGCGGCCGCCGAGGATGGTTACCCGCTATTCGAACGGACGGTCCCGCCAAGTGACGGGCGCCCCCAGCACAGTCAGGCGCTGCTCAGCATGGCCGCCGAAGCGGCCGAGGTGCTGGGAGGCTGGGAGGCGGTAGAGCGGCTCGCGGTCGGCGTCGGACCCGGCACGTTCACGGGGATTCGGATCGGCGTGGCGACGGCAGCCGGGTTGGCGGCTTCCTCGGGATTTACGGTGGTCGGGGTCTCGACCCTGTCTGCCCTGGCCTTGACGATCGCTGGCCTCACCGACGCCGATCGGGTGATGCCGCTGGTCGACGCCCGCCGCGGCGAGGTCTTCGGTTGCCTCCACGACAACCAGGGAAGGCCGCTCGGAAAGGACTTCGTCTGCGGTCCCGACGAATTGATCGAGCGCCTGTCCGAAGCCGGTCGAACTGGTCCCGCGCCGGTAGTCGCCGGTTCCGGCGCGGTACGATTCCGAGACGAATTGCTCCGAGCCGGGTTAGAAACAGAGCCGGCCGGATCACCGGTCCACCGGCTGGCCGGGCGCTCCATATGCGAACTGGGTGCGTCCGCAGAAACGACCGGAACGGAAACTCTCAAACCCCTCTATCTACGAATACCCGATGCCCAACTCTGGCTCGAACGAGATGGCAAGACGAACTGAAGCCACACTGGCGGGAGGGGTCGAAGTGCGCTCGCTGGCTTACGCCGACTTGCCCTTGGTGATCTCGATCGAGCGGCGTTCGTTTCCTAGCCCATGGTCGGTGGGGATGTTCGCGCTCGAGATGTCGAAGCCGGACACGATCGCGCTGGCCGCGCTGGTCGAGTCGCGGGTCGCCGGCTACCTCGTCCTTTCCCGCTTCGACCGCGCCTGGCACCTGATGAATATCGCGGTTGCCCCGGAACAGCGGCGCCGTGGCATCGCCTCCCATCTGATCGAAGCCGCCTTCGGTCGGATCGAGCCGGACGAACCGGTAACTCTGGAGGTACGCCCGACCAACCGTTCCGCGATCGAGCTCTACTCGGGTTTGGGCTTCCGTTCCTTCGGGCTGCGCAAGGGCTATTACCCGGACAACGGGGAGGATGCCCTGATCATGTGGAAGGGCGATCCCGCCGCGGCCGGCGTCCCGGTCTGAAATGCCCCTCCTGGCGATCGAGACTTCCTGCGACGACACCTGCGCCGCCGTCCTCGACGGGCCGCGGGTCCTATCCAACGTGATCTCCTCCCAGACCGATCACGAGCGCTACGGCGGGGTGGTCCCAGAGGTGGCTTCGCGGCACCATCTCGAACTGGCGATCCCGGTGGTCGAGGCGGCCCTGGCCGAAGCCGACGCCGGTTTTGACGATCTCGATGCGGTTGCGGTAACGGCCGGGCCGGGCTTGATCGGGGCGCTGTTGGTCGGGTTGAGCACGGCTAAGGCGATCGCCACCCCGCGACGGTTGCCGCTGATCCCGGCCGACCACCTGCACGGCCACGTCGCTGCCAATTTCCTCGAACCCGAGCCGCTCGAGCCTCCCTTTCTATGTCTGATCGCCTCCGGCGGTCACACGATCCTCGCCGGGGTCCGCGACCATCAAGGGTTCGAAGTGCTCGGAGAGACCCTCGACGATGCCGCCGGAGAGGCAATCGACAAGGCCGCCCGGATGCTCGGGCTCGGCTTCCCCGGGGGTCCGGAGCTCGAGCGACTGGCCGCCGAGGGAGAGGTCGACGCCTTTAATTTCCCGGTCGCGATGAGCCGCCACCCGGGGTTGAACTTCAGCTTCAGCGGATTGAAAACCGCGCTGGTCTACCTCTGCCGGGATCTCGGCGAAACAGGCACGGCCGAACGGGCTGCCGATCTGGCAGCCGGTTTCCAGGCGGCGGTGGTGGACCAGCTGGCGACCAAACTTCGCCGGGCGCTCGACGAGGAGCCGTGGCCGGCGGTCGCCCTCGGCGGTGGCGTGGCCGCAAACGGCCCTCTCCGCCGCGCCGTCGCGGAGTTGTGTGAGAGCCGGGGAGTCCCCTTCAAAGAGGTCGCCCGCGAGTTCTGCACCGATAACGCGGCGATGATCGGCAGCGCGGCCCGTTTCACCGATCCGCTGCTTTATCCCGAGTACCTCGGTTTCGACGCTTTCGCGACCGGCGCCCGGGGTAGCCGCTGATGCCCGGAGGCGAAATGCTCACCGTTACTTTCCTTTCGCGTCCGGGCTGTCACCTCTGCGCGGAGGCGTTGACTGAACTCGGTGCGCACCTCCAGTCCCGGGCGGGCAATGGTCCCACGATCGAGATCGTGGAAGTCGACATCGAGACCGACGACGAGCTCCACCGGCGTTATCTGGAACGGATTCCAGTGATCAAGCTCGGTGACCAGATCATCTCCGAGATTTGGTTCGAACCCGATGCATTCGACGAGGCACTGGAGGGTCTCACGGAGGAACCGGGCTGAGGACGAGTACCCTGATAGCCCGATGCCTCCGTCGTCGAAATCCCGTACCGAGAACCCGCTCCTGGTTGGCGAGGGTGAGCGGCTGGCGCTGGGAGTCGCCGCGCGGCTCTCGCGGTACCTCCAGGTGCTGATCCAGGCTCGCAAGATGGGGCGGGAAACGATCTCATCCCAGGAACTTTCCGAGTACACCCACATCAACCCGACCCAGATCCGTCGAGACCTCTCCGGTTTCGGCAAATTCGGCAAGCGCGGGGTCGGCTACAGGATCGATTATCTGATTGACGAGATCCGCAAGATCATGCGGACCGCCGGCCAGCACAACATCGCCCTTTTCGGAGCCGGCAAGCTAGGACAGGCGATCGCCGGCTCGGACGTCTTCGCCGATCACGGCTTCACGATCGTCTCGCTTTTCGATGTCGACCCGGAGATGATCGGCAAACAGGTTGGCCCGCTCACCGTCCGCGACTTCTCCGAACTGGGCGACGCGGTCGAGGAGGAAGCGATCGTGGTCGGGGTGCTGGCCGTTCCTTCTGCGGCCGCTCAGGAAGTAGCCGACGGTCTGGTCGAGGCCGGGGTCACCGTGATCTTCAACTACACGGAGCAGCTGCTCCAGGTGCCGCCGGAGGTGACCGTTCACACCTCGAGCCCAGCCGTCGACCTGCTCTACGCCCTCTACTTCTATCTGTCCTGACTTGTCCGACCACGGCCTGCTGGAAATGGATGCGGTGCGGGAGGTCTTCGACGCCTCGACCGATTTCACGATCGGCCTCGAAGAGGAATTCGCGATCGTCGATCCTTCGAGCCTCGAGCTGGTCGATCGCTATCCCGAGCTCTACGCGGCGGCCCAAAAAGATCCGGTGCTGGCCGAGTCGGCTGCCGGCGAGCTGATCGCCTCGGAGATCGAGATTCGCTCGGGTCGCTCCGAATCGATGTCCGAGGCGAACGAGAAGCAGAGCGAGAAACGAGACCATCTCTTCTCGCTGGCCGCCAACCACGGCGTCGCGCTGGCCTCGCTCGGTACTCACCCCTGGGCCAACTACCTCGACCAGGAAATCATCGACACGCCGCATTACCAGCGGCTGAAGAAGGACCTCGGCTGGGTGGCGCGGCGCAACAACACCTGGAGCCTCCACGTCCACGTCGGCATCCAGGGCGCGGACCGGGCGATCGCGGTCTGCGACTGGTTGCGCGAGATGCTGCCGATCCTTCTGGCCGCCTCGGCCAACTCGATCTTTCTCGACCGCCAGGACACCGGCCTCGCTTCGGTGCGGACCGAGATATTCACCCGGACCTTCCCCCGCTGCGGCGTGCCCGGGACCTTCCGCAACTGGGACGAGTACGCCGACTTCATCGACGATCTGACCCGGTTCGGATCGGTGGTGGAGGCAACCCAGCTTTGGTGGAGCGTGCGTCCGCACCATGCTTTCGGCACGGTCGAGGTGAGGATCTGCGACGCCCAGACCACCGGCCCGGAATCAACCGCGCTGGCCAGCCTGATCGCCGCGATCGTCGCTCAGGCAGCGGTTGATCTCGACGAGGGCCGGAGCACCGGTGAGCCGCTGCGCGGCCGCCAGATCGAAGAGAACCTCTGGCGGGCGATCCGTTACGGCATGGACGGCAAGATGATCGACTTCCGTGGCCGGCGCGAAATCGAGACCCGGCAGATGCTCGAGGAAGTGATCGAGTGGACGGAGCCGGTCCGCAGCAACCTCGGGATCGAAGTCGACCTGCCGCAGCTGAACGGCGCCCAGCGCATGCGGCGGGAATTCGAATCAGGCAAGCCGGTCGAGCAGATCTACCGCGACGCCGTCGCCGAGACCGCGCGCACGTACGCTCCGGTCACGCGCTGAGAAAACTGCTTCCGAAGATGTCGGTGTGGCCAACGCCCTGGCGCGGGTTGGGCCCCGCCCGAGTTGTTTATGAGACAGTGGGGACATGACTGAGGAACCGCAACACGACCCGAGTTCGGATGACCCGGGCGCTCCGCCGCCGCTGACCGACGAGGAACGGGCGATGCTGGAGGCCCAGATGAAGGAGATCCGGGTCGAAGATCTGCTCACCCAGACCGTGGCCAGCGTGCTCAACCTTTCGGCCCGCCGGATCGTCAAAGAGGACGAGGTCGACCTAGACCAGGCACGGATCGGGATTGAAGCGGTCCGGGCGATCGTCGCCCTGCTGCCAGCCGAGGTCGGTCAGGCGATCGCCGAACCGCTGAGCCAGGTCCAGATGCTTTACGCGCAAAAGAGCGGCGAGCCCGGGGGAGAGCCCGGCGCCGGTGGGTCACCTGCCGCCGGTGGCGACGGTGGGCCTCAGGGACAAGGGCCGCAGGAGCCCCCGGCCGGACAGGGACCTTCGAAGCTCTGGACACCGGGCGGCAACTAACTCAGACGGTGAAGCCGGTCTCGCGGCCGGGAGCCTCGACCGAGACAGTTCGATCGCGGCCGCTTTCCTTGGCCTGGTAAAGCGCCTGGTCGGCTCGCGCCACCAGTTCTCGCACGGTCTCTGAACCGTCCCATTCGGCGATTCCGGCCGAGCAGGTGATGCCGGCTTCATCCTCTTGCCCCGGTTCGGGCAGCCCGGTGCGGAGCCGCTCGACGATCACTTTCGCGCCCGCGATGTCCGTGTTCGGCAGGGTAATCACGAACTCCTCGCCGCCGTAGCGGGCGATGTGGTCCTCGATCCGGGTCCGCTCCTCCCAATCGAGGGCGACCTTGCGGAGGAAGTCGTCGCCTGCCTGATGGCCGTGAGCGTCGTTGTAAGCCTTGAAGTGATCGAGATCGAGCATCGCCAGGCTGAGCGGCTGCCGGTGTCGACGCGCCTGGCCGACCGCCCGCTGGATCGTGCGCTCCCACCCGCGTCGGTTGTCGATCCCGGTCAAGGGATCGGTCAGAGCCAGCTCCTCGATGATCCGACCTCGCTCCTCGGCCAGGTTCCGCTCCCGGCGCATCCGGGTCACGAGGTCCTGAATCACCAGTCCCAGCACCGTTGCCAGAACCGCGAGAACGATGTCCTGCCGCCAGACGGGCGACATGTTGATGCCGTCCCCTGCCACCGTCAGCTGGGCGATGATCACGGCCGCGACGACGCAGGCGACCATGGCGATCAGCGCGCGCCGGGACCCGTAGACGGCGATCGCGAGGATCGGGATCAGCAGCAGGGGGCCGATCCCCGCGTCGAGGCCATCGGTGCCGGCGCGGACCAGAACCGCGCCGACCAGAGCCCCGAAAGGCGCCAGTATCCAAAACCTCGGGTGCGTCCAGGCGACGCCGACGCAACCGAGCGCCGCAACCCAACCCCCCAGATAAAGGAACCAGTCGATATCCGGCGCGGAGATCAGCGTGACCGCGAAGCAGACCGCGGTGATCGCGACGAAGGCGAGCCCGTAACGGACCATATTTCGGCGATAATCTGCCACGTTCAAATGGCCACGGTGGGCCGGATGCATGCCGAACGGACGGATTCTCAGACTTTCGTACTTGACGGTTCTCCCGTTCCTGACCTATAGTGGGCCACGCACTGGCGGCAGGACGTGCCTATCGACGATAGGGATTCCTCCACCCGCCGATATTATCGGGAGCCTGGTGGCGAAAGACCGTTCAAAAGAAATTCTCAAGGAAATCCGAAACCTAAGGGAGGAACTCTCCGCCCGACTCGATGCACTCGAGGCGCGGAGCGGGGTAAGTGGTCTGCCCGATGGGAAGTCGGTTCTTCCTGATTCGACGCTGCCCGGAGCATCCCTGCCCGGGGTTCCGGTCAACAGCCCTGATATCCCCGTGGCTGTCCCCGAACCGGTCGAAAACTTCGAGCTGCCTTCCGGGGGCGACGTCCGCGTCGTCGTGCGGCCGCTCCACGATCTCAGCCTGGCCCGCGTCGTCGAAGACGCCCTGGTCAACACCGAAGGGGTGGAGGAGGCTTCCCTCCGTGAGCTCCGCGGCGACTCCGCGACCATTGACACGAAGGTCGGGGACGGCGTATCGCTGATCTCTTCGCTCCGGCGCAAACTGCCGGTGGCATTTGACGTGACCGAGTCTTCGAGTGACTCGGTGACAATAGCGCTGGCCCAACCGATGGGTGGGCGCGAGAGCGGCGTGGCCGCTCCCACAGGCTTGTGAACAACGGCGGTGGGGTAATCGGTGCGCTGATCTTCGTGATCGGCATCCTGCTCGCCTTCGCGGTGATGTTCGGCTTCTTCCTGATCGTTCCGTTCTTCATCTTCCTGGCCGGAGTCGTCGTGATGCTGGTCAGCGACCGCCGCGACTCTGGCGGTGGCAATGGCGACAGCGCCAAGAAGACCGAAACCGCCGAGACGACTGAAGTCGTCCGGGAGGTCAAGTCCTGATGGCTCCGACGGCGGTCGCACAAAAACTCCTGGTCCGCGACTCGACCAGCGGCGTCAGCGAGCGGATGGTGACGCTCAGCGCGGCGGTGGCGCACTTGCTGCCGGTCGACATCTGCCGTCGCTACCACATCATTCCGATCGAGTTCGACCGCGGCCTGATCACGATGGCCGGTCCGGTTTCATTCAATCCGGCCGCGGACCGCGCGGTCCGCGAGCAGACGGGCTATGAGACCCGCTGGCTGTTCGCCGACCAGACCGAACTCGACCTGGCGATCGACCGTCTCTTCGCCGGTAACGGTCGCCCCGCGGGAACTGAATTCTCGACCGACGACCTGCTCAAGCACGGCCTTGCCGTGCCGCCACGGCTGGGCGAGAGCCTGGCCAGCCAGGGTCTGGTCACCGAGGAACAGTTGGCCGCCGCGGTGGCCGAGCAACACCGAACCGGGAGCCGGATCGGCGAAGTGCTGGTCCACGGCGGCGCGCTCGAGGAGACCGAGCTCCTGCGAGTGCTTTCGGAGCAACTCGACATGCCGACCGTCGACCTCAGCGACTTCGACGCCGAGCGCGCGCCGCGGGACGTACTCCCCGACGAGATGTGCAACCGCCTGCATTGCGTGCCGATCGCGATCGACGGCGAGAGCATCTACCTGGCGGTCGCCGATCGCCTCAACGAGGGTGAAGCCGAAGTCGAGAGTTACACGGGACGCAAGGTCCAGCAGTTCCTCGCGACCAGCAACGACATTTCCCGGCTGCAGCGCCTGATCAATCGCGAGCGGTACACCGAAACCGCGACGCTCGGCCTGCGTGAGCGGTTTCCCGACAGCTCGGCTCACCAGGTCCTCAGCGGGGGTCAGAAGGTCTTCCTCGGGCTGTTGCTACTGGTTTTCCTCGGATTCCTGATCTGGAAGCCGATTCCGACCATGGTCGTCCTCTTCGCGACCCTGGCGATCTTCTACACCCTGACCTCGGCCTACAAGCTGATCGCCGGCTATGCCGCCCTCGGTCACCGTTACCTGGTCGATACCAGCCCCGAAACCCTGGCCGCGATGGACGAACGGACCCTGCCGGTCTACACCGTGCTGGTCCCCGTCTACAAGGAGGCCGCAGTCATCCCTTACCTGGTCGCCGGCATCGAGTCGCTCGATTACCCGAAGACCAAGCTCGACGTCCGCCTGCTCTGCGAGGAGGACGACGAGGAAACGATCCAGGCGATCATGGACATGGATCTGCCGCCGCACTTCAACGCGATCGTGGTGCCGCCTTCGCAGCCGCAGACCAAGCCCAAGGCCTGCAACTTCGGGTTGCTCGGCGCCAAGGGCGAGTACGTCGTGATCTACGACGCCGAGGACCGGCCCGACCCGCTGCAGCTCAAGAAGGCCGTCCACATGTTCGAGAACGTCGATGAATCGATCGTCTGCATCCAGGCCAAGCTCAACTTCTTCAACCAGCAGACCAACATCCTTACCCGGTGGTTCTCGATCGAGTACTCGATGCTCTTCGACCTGGTCCTGCCCGGGCTCGACGCGCGCCGCGATCCGATCCCGCTGGGCGGCACCTCGAACCACATCAAGCGCGATGAATTGGTCGAAGTCGGCGGCTGGGACCCCTACAACGTGACCGAGGACGCCGACCTCGGAGTGCGTCTCCACCAGGCCGGATACCGCACCACGATGATGGATTCGACCACTTACGAGGAGGCGAACACCAACCTCCCGAACTGGATCCGCCAGCGTTCCCGCTGGATCAAGGGCTACCTGCAGACCTGGCTGGTCTACATGCGCAACCCCTTCCGTTTCCTGGCCAATGTCGGCCTCAAGGGTTTCCTTTCGTTCCAGCTGCTGATCGGTGGCACCTTCATGTTCCTGATCAACCCGATCTTCTGGTTCTTGACCACGGTCTTCGCCCTGACCCAGCTCGGCATCATCGAGGATTTCTTCCCCGGTTGGGTCTATTTCCTCGCGGCCGCCCAACTCTTCTTCGGCAACTTCGTCTTCGTCTACCTCGGTCTCGCCGCTTCGGTTCGGCGCGGTGACTACAGCCTGGCGCCCTACGCGCTCTTCCTGCCCTTCTACTGGGGCTTGATGTCGGTGGCGGCTTGGAAGGGCTTCGGCCAGCTGTTGACCAACCCGTTCTACTGGGAGAAGACCGAGCACGGCCTCGACCTCGGCGGGGGTGCCGAACACGCCCACTCGGCCACGCCGAAGAAGGCAGGCGTCGCCTGATGGCCGACGAACGCACAAGGCTCGATTTCAATCAGGTGGTCGAGGACGACGGCAGGGGTGTCGTGCGGGAAGAAGTCAGGACCCGTCGCGTGACCCGCGACTACGTCGACCCCGAGATCCGGGCCCATATCAGCGAGATTCCGCCGGAGCCCCGGCCGTTCAGCGCCGATGCGCCTCGGGCGGGCTGGGAGAGCGGGCTGATCTTCGCTCTCTTCTCGATCATCTTCGGGGTGGTCGGCTACTTCATGCTCACCGACGGGCGGATCGTCGACTTCACCTCGCTTTCGCACCTGAACGAGGCCTACATGGTCTTCTGGAACGACCCGCCGCGGCTGGCGGCGATCGGTCTGGACGCGGCGACCTTCAGCTCGATCTCGTTCATGCCTTTCTCGATCATCAAGCCGTTCGCGACCTCGCTGGTCGCGCTGCCGGTGCTCAGCGCCCTGGCCGCCGGCCTGCTGATGGCCTCGCTGAACACGTTGATGCGCAATTGCGACATCAACCTCATCTTCCGCATCGTGCTGCTCGTCCTCTTCGGCCTGAACCCGATGTTCGTGTTCTACGCCGGCTCGGGCGACCCCGCAGTGCTCGGCCTCTTCCTGCTCGGAGTGGCGCTTTCTTCACTGGTCTCTTGGTCGATCACCGACCAGACCCGCCATCTCGCCGCCGCCGGTCTCGCGATGGGTGTCGCGGTGATGGTGGACTACGGCTACTTTCTGGTCGGGGCCGGATTGGCGGTTGCCTTCATGATCGTCAGCGCCGCCAAGAAGGACGATGGGCTGAAGGTCCGTTCGACTCTGCTTCTCTTCCTGACTCCGGTGGTTTACGCACTGCTCTTCTGGTGCTTGCTCAACTGGGTGCTGCTGGGCAACCCCTTCGAATGGATCACGGCTCAGGACGGAGTGATCCAGGTCAACACGACCGGCGCCCTCCAGGCCATCACCACCGATTTCGGCAATAGCCTCGGCGATCTGTTCGAGGTCACCCTGGGCATCGCTCCGTTGGCCCTGGCCGCAGGCATCTTGTTGATCGTTTTCGGTTTCGTCAAGCGGGATGCGACCGCATGGGGCCTGCTGGTGGTCGGTCTCTGCATCGCCGCGGCACCGGTACTTCGGGCAGTCGCGGCCGACCAGGCCAACCTGCTCGACCTGGCCTACGGCCTGCCGCTGGCTGTTTTCGCATTCGCCGCCGTCGCGTGGATCGGCAAAGACGGCTGGGGCGCCCTCGCGGCGGTGATCCTCGCCATCGGTCTGATCGCGGCGATCCCGCTGGGCTGGAACGCGATGCAGGATTATCGCTTCCAGAACCAGGCTGAAGCCTTCACCCGCTGGGTCGACAGCGGGGACAGCCAGGAGGGGACCAAATCGCTGGGCGGGTACACGGTCGGCGTCGATCCCGAACTGGCGATGGCGAACTTCATCAACAATCAGATTCCGCAGGAGAAACGGTCGATCCTGGTCGATCAGAATTTCAGCTACGGGGTGATGATCACCTCCGGGCGGCCGCAGAACTTCTTCGACCGGGTCGACGAAGGCGAGGACGATTGGCAAGCGACGATCGACAAGCCGTTCGGCAAGGTCAATTACATGCTGATCACGACCAGCCGGGCCGGCGATCAGATCGCCAAGAAGTGGCCGACCGCCGTGCAAGGGGGAGAGGCCGGCCTAACCCCGGTCTTCCGTACCGAGCGTTACGTCCTGGTCCAGGTTTCCGAGACCGCGCCCCCGACCGGCGAGCGCAATCAGAACTCGAATCGGCCGCGCACCACGCCGAACCCGGTCACCCCGACCTCACCGGTCAGCCCGAACGGCCCGAGTCTGACCACCCCATCGCAGACGCAGACCGACGTGACCCCGGTCTCGCCGACCTCCCCATCGGCCAGCGGGACGGGCGCCGACACGGTCGAACCCGATAACGGTTCCTCCTCGGCACCGGCCCTGGAGGGCGAGTAGTGCCTGACCGCAGATTCCCGCGCTGGATCCTCGCGATCACCTTCACGGCTCTGCTTGGGCTGCTGGTGGCCGCCTGTGGATCTGGCGATGCCGGCGACAACGACAAGTCAGGCAACAAGCCCGCCAAGGCGACGACCGGCCAGACCGGCGCGACCGGCAACGCTGCCAACGCGACCACCGGCCAGACTCAACCCGGCACGGGGTCGGCGGTAACCGCCGGCACCGACCCGGTCGCCTCGGGCCGGCTTTTCTCGGCCGACAGCCCCTGGAACACGACCGCCGAAGGCCTGCCGGTCGCCGACAACTCCGACCGGATGCTCCATCTCGCGACCCAGCGTCGCGCGGCCAAGGAGAAGCCCGGGGTGGAGGGGGTCGACACGTTCACCCGCGTGATCGTCGACGACGGCGTCTTCGTCAACTCCAAGGCCTGGGCGCCATTGATCGTGGCCGCCAACACCAACGGCTCGGTCTCGACCAAGTTCGTCTGCCGGCAATCCAAGTGCAGCTCGCCCGATCCCAAGGTTCCCTCGTCGCTCTCGATACCCGCTAACACGACGCCGGATCCGCGCTACGACGGCTGGCTCAGTGTGATCGACCGCGAGAACGGCATGGGATACGACTTCTGGCGGGCCCGTCGGGAAGGCGACGGCACGATCTCCTACCAGTTCGGCAAGGCTTGGACTCTCGACGGACCCGGCTTCAGCAAGCCGGTCGGTGTCGCCCCCGAGCGCGCGGTTGGGGCTCGTGGCTCCGGCCTGCCGCTTTTCGCCGGCGTGATCGGCCCGCATGAACTCGAAAGCGGTGAGATCGATCACGCGCTGGCAATCTCCGTGCCCGGTCTGGCCCGCCGCAACTTCGTCCAACCGGCTTCGGTCACCGACGGCGTCGGCAATCGCAAGTCGCTGCCGGCCGGTGCCCGCATCCGGCTGCGGGCCGATGTCGCGATCAACGACAAGAAGCTTCGCTCGCTGAAGGGCCAGCGTCGCCGTTCGGCCGACGCGATCTTGACGGCGCTCCGCACCTACGGCGCGATAGTGGTCGACCGGGCCGCCGTGCCCAGCCTCTACGCCCCGCTCGGCACATCTTCGAAGCTGCTGCGAGGTGACGAGCTCGACTGGCTCAACCTCGACGATTTCGAAGTGATCTCGTTGCCCCAGATCTACAAGGATCCGCCACTCAGCAAGGTCGGCCTCGAAGGACCCGAGACCGGTGGAGAGAACGCGCAGGTCCAGTCCGGCAGCGCCGCGTCTGGCAACGATGTCGGAGGTGGACTGTGAGACAAGCGCTGAAGAAGAAGGGCACGATCCTCGCCTGCGCCTCGGCCGGCCTGTTGCTGCTGGTCGCGGGCTGTGGCGTGAACCCAGATGAGGCGCCTCAATCCGCGGGTCACACCGGCCCCGACGCTCGCTTCGTGCCGGCCCAGAGCGGCAAGACCGCCAAGGAGACCAAGGCGACGCCGCGTGAGGCCGGGACCATTCGCGTCGCCGGCAAGGCGCAGGGCTCGCTCACGCCGACCCTGATCAAGGCTTACAACCGCGGCGGTGGCACCACCTCGGTGACCGTGAACGACGAGAACGAGAACCGGGCCTTCCAGCAGTTCTGCGCCGGTCAGGCCGACATCGTCGATTCGGCTCGGCCGATCTCCGCCTCCGAGTACCGCAAATGCATCGCCAACGGGATCCAGCCGGTCCAGTTCCAGGTCGCATCCGATGCCGCCGTGCTGGCGATCAAGAACGAAACCGACGTCGGCACCGACTGCCTCAGCTTCGACGAGGTGCGCAACATCTTCCGGGCCGGTTCGACGATCAACAGCTGGACCCAGGTCGGATATGGCCACGACCTCGGTGGCGACGCCAACGAACCCCGGATGAAGGTCGCCGGACCGGACGAGAACTCGAACGTCTTCGGTTTCTTCGGTCAGTACGTGCTGGGGGATCCCGAACCGACCATGCTTTCCGTCCGCAGCGATTACGAAGCCTTCCCGTCCGATGCCGGGGTGCGCCGAGCCGTGGTCGGCAGCAATCGCGACTTCCGGGCGGCTGCGCAGTTTGAACGCTCGCGTCAGGTCTACGAGGGAATTCTCGACTCGCTGGCCGAGAATCGCCGCGCGGTCCGCGACGCGCGGGCCGAGGTCGCCAAGGGGATCGCCGACGAGCGCCCGCCGGAAGACAAGGCCCGCGATCGTGCCAAGCTCGCGCAGGCGAAGGCGAACCTGGAGAATCTCGAGAAGTCACTGCCGTCGGCCCGCCGCTACATGGCCCAGAACCGGGCCGCGCTGCGGCGTCTTGAAGCGGTCCGCGGCACGCTCGGCCTCTTCCGCTTCTCCTACTACGAGGCTTTCGAAGAGCAGCTGCGGCCGATGGAGATCAGCGCCTCGAACGATTTCGCCAAGCCGGAATGCATCTTCCCGTCGCAGGCCACGGTCACCAACGCCACTTACCCGCTGGCCCGTCAGCTGCTGCTGACCATCAATTACAAGAACATGAAGGATCCGGACCTCAACGAGTTCCTGGTCCAGAGCCTTTCCCGCTCGCAGCAGGAAGCCGAGCAGGCCGCCCTGGTGCCGCTTCCGGATGAAACCCAGGACACCGAACTCGCCTGGCTGAACGGCAGCACCGAGCCCGACATCATCTTCTACGAGTCTGGCTCCGGCACCTCGGCCGGGACCAAGCAAGAAGCTGACTCGGCCAGTGGTGAGTGAGCCGCCAGAGGTCCGCGACTGCGCCGCTACTTGCGCTTGAACGGCGGTTTAACGCCTGGTGAGATCATGAATCCAGTGTTTCGCCGAATCGCAACAACCGTCGTGCTTCTCGGTCTGGGCCTTGCCCTCGCCGCGATGCCTGCTGCATCGACGGCCAAGAAGAAGCACCGCGGCCCGTGTTCGTCCTTGCCGATCAACATCAAGATGAGCACCCACGACCCGACCGCGCTGCTCGAGGACGGATTCGCCTGGATCTACGTGAACCCGAGGGGGCCGAAGCTCTTCAGCCTGCAAGTCAAGGTCAAGCACGGCAAGCGCACCTTCGCGAAGGGGCGGGTCGTGAGCGAGAACGGGAAGGGCATCTCGCAGGGCCGGACCACGCTGGTCCGGATGAAAGTCCTGCAGAGGATGCAAGCCGGCCGTTACAACGTCTCGGTGGTCTCCCGCAAGGCGGGTTGCCACCGTCCCGTCAAGAAGCAGCGTCACTGGCACTTCATCAAGCCGACCCTTGGCTTGAAGGCGATCCCGGTCAGCACCAGGATCGGTGACAACGTGGGCCAGGTCCGCTTCGTGCTGAGGCCGGTCCGCCGGACCCAGGTCGGTCGCACTCGCGTCTCCCTGCTCGGTCCCGGAGGCGGGGTGGTCAGCCAGACCGTGGTTTCGTCGATCGGCACCAAGCAGGTCCTGGTCGAGCTGCCGATCAAGGGCAAGCTCAAAGCCCGCAAGTACCGGATCCGCGTGACCGGGCTCGACAGCGCGTCCGGCGAATACATGACTTCAGTCCAGGCCTGGCGGTTCGCTCGGGGTGGCGGCAACGCGAAGCCCGTCGCGACCACAGGCCAGCTCACGCAGAAGGTCGTGGTCGACTGGTCCCAGAGCAAATGGGAAGGCCGCCAAGTCGGCGGGTTCATCGCCCCCGGCATCGGCTACGGCGAGATCGTCTGCAGCCCCAGCCAGCAGTGGATTCGCTTCTATCCGTCGAACTCAGGCCGCGAGTCGGCGATGATGACCTGGACTTACAAGGACTGGGGAACGTGGAGCGAGAAGGCGGTCCGCGAGGCCAAGTTCGCCGCCGGCACCGGGCCCGACTTCCGCGAAGGCTTCAACAAGTTCTCACCGGCCGAGAAGAACTCGACCGGCAGCTTCCAGGGGATCATCTCGGACCGCGGCGTCATCGAAGGCCCGGGCGGGAGCGCCGGCCTGGCGCCGCCGACCACCTTCGACCTGAATTGGGTCTGGGACTTCAACAACCAGAAAAGCTCGAAGTGCCACGTCCAGGCGACCTTCCGCACCCAGACCGACCAGATCACCGAGCCGCTGGCCCGTTCGGTCCAGATCGTCTGGCGGGGTGAAGCGAACGCCACCGATGCCAACACGGTCAGCAACGTCGACTTCCCTGACCTCGGCAATGTCCAAGCGATCTGCCAGGCCGGCCCCAACGGCTACCGGCGCCTGATCGTCGATTCGGCGATCGGCGGCAGCGTCTACACCCGGGAAGGCTCGGACGATTACCGAAACAACCAAGGCGTGGGTCCCCTGGTCATGCGGCTTCCCAACAACGGGATGCTCTTCATCCAGATGGACAACGGAGACCGGCTCATCGTCTCCTCCCGCTGGAAGGTCAACGACCCGGTCGCAGCCAACAACTGGTGCGTAGTCTCGGCTCAGGTCTACAGCCCCTCGTAGGAGGATTTCCAGACGGAGCCCACCCCTCGGGTCGGATCCGGGTGCGTAACAACTTTCCGTGCGGATCGGCGGGTTTCTTGTTACGCACGGGAGGATCGGAAAACAAACGGTCACTATTGGCCGGCTCCGGCTGGCCGGGGTAATATGCCAGCGTGGGCTCAGAACCGGACACCACGGATTCCGCCGCGATCGATGACCTTCGTGCTTCGGTAGGCCGGGTCAGCCTGGAGGTTCAGGCTCTGGCCGATCGGGTCCAAGATCTAGTGGCCGCGGTCGAAGGGATGGCACCACGCGAACCCGCAACCGAAGCTGCGCCCGCCGCACCTTCCGGATCGGACGGGGAGCTGACGGTAAGCGTCAGCCCGCTGCCTGAGCTGGCGATGGCGGCGGTCGCCGAAACCGCGTTGCGTGGTCTCGGGTCGGTGCGCAAGGTCGTATCGGTCGAGCGGTCGAACGATCAGGCGACCTTCGTCCTCGAAACCGGGGAGGGGGGCGATCTGGTCGCCGAGATGCGCCGGGCGATGCCGGTTCCGATCACCGTCGACACGGCGCCGGACGGCTCTCTGAAGGTGGTTCTGGAGTGGGCCTGGGGCAGGTCCACCGCCAGCGCCGGCTGAATTGATGCAAGTTGGCTGAACGGATTCCGCGTGACCAGAGCCTCTCCCGTGTCCACGGGGCAGGCGCGCTCTTCGCTGCGGGGTACGGCAACGTCGGTTCTTCGATCTATTACGCGCTCGGCGTCACCGCGGCCTTCGCGCTCGGGCTGACCCCGCTTGCGTTCGCGATCGCGGGTGTGATCTTCATCTGCACTGCCGCGACCTACGCCGAGGCGACCGTCATGTACCCGGAGGCCGGCGGCTCTTCATCGTTCGCTCGCCACGCCTTCAACGAGATGGTCAGCTTCGTCGCCGCCTGGGGGCAGATGCTGAACTACACGATCACGGTCGCGATCTCGGCCTATTTCGTGCCGCATTACCTGGCCGTGGTCTGGCCGGCCTTGGCGCATTCGCCCGGGGACATCATCTGCGGGTTGGCGATCGTCGCCGGGCTTGCGTTCGTCAACATCCGGGGTGGCCAGGAGTCGGCCAAGTTGAACACGGTGCTGGCCATCGCCGACGTGATCACGCAGATCACCCTGGTGTTGGTCGGCATGGTGCTGGTTTTCAACACCGACATCCTGACCTCGAACATCCATTGGGGCATCGCCCCGACCTGGGGTAACTTCGCGCTCGGGATCGCGGTCGGGATGATCGCCTACACGGGAATCGAGACGATCTCGAACATGTCGGAGGAGGCCAAGGATGCGGCCAGTTCCGTGCCCCGGGGGGTCGGGCTGGTGGTTGCCGTCGTGCTGCTGCTCTACCTCCTGATCCCGGTCGTCGCGCTTTCCGCGATGCCGGTCGAGATGAACAGCGCCGGGGATTACGTGACCGAACTCGGCACCACATATGCCGACAACCCGATGTTGGGAATCGTCGAGAACATCGACCTGCCCGCGGCTCTGACGTCCGGGTTGCGGGTCTATGTCGGCATGTTCGCGGCGATCATCCTGATAGTTGCGACCAACGCCGGCCTGATCGGCGTTTCCCGGCTCAGCTACTCGATGGGGCAGCACCGCCAGCTTCCGGAGACCGTACGCCGAATCCATCCGCGCTACCGGACTCCGTACGTGGCGATCATCACCTTCGCGATCCTGGCCGGGCTGACCCTGATCCCGGGTGAGGCCAAATTCCTGGCGACGATGTACTCGTTTGGTGCGATGCTCTCGTTCACGATCGCCCACGCGGCCGTGCTTTGGCTGCGGAAGAAGAAGCCGGATGTCCAGCGGGCCTGGATGCCGCCCTTGAACGTCAAGGTCGGCAAGGCGAGTTTTCCGCTGACCGCGATCTTCGGTGGGATCGGTACTTTCGCTGCCTGGCTGGTGGTGATGGCTTTGAACCCGCGCACGCTGGGGATCGGGATGGCCTGGCTGGCGATCGGCATCGTGGTTTACGTCCTCTACCGTCGCCATCACGAACTGCCGCTGACCAAGACGGTCAAGGTGCTCCTGCCGGAGCCGCTCGGGGTAGAGGAGATCGAGTACAAGTCGGTGATCGTCGCCTTTCCTGCCGACCAGCCTTTCTCCGAGGAGGTGATGGCGACCGCCGCCAAGTTGACCTCCCACCGCCGGCGTGGCATTCACATCACTGCCCTGCTCACGGTGCCCACCCACTTGCCTCTCGAGAGCTCGATGGCCGAGGAGGAGAAGGAGGCCCAGAGCAAGATCGAGCGGGCCAAACTGATCGCCGGGATGCGGGTCTCGGGCCGCGTCGAGCGAGTCCGCCCGGGCCAGGAGGGCTACTTTCTCGCCCGTCAGGCCCGTACCTCGAAGGCGGCGGCGATCGTGATCGGACTGAACTCGCGGCGTGGGGTGCCACAGTACGGGAAGACATTGGAGACAGTGCTGCGCGAGCGGCCCTGCCGGGTGATCGTGGTCTCCGAGGACCCGGAGGCGAACGACCGGCACCCGGTACCGGAGCCGGTGGGCGCATGAGGCGCGGTGGGGTCTACGACCGCTCGATCCGTGCCTTTTCCGCGGTCTACATCGTGATCGGGGCGGCCATCCTGGTGATGACGATCGCCCGCGGCGGCGGACCGACCTCGGTCGGCTTCCTGATTGGACTTGCCTTCGTCGGGGTCGGGATCGGGCGTTACGTGGTGCAGCGAAAGATCGCCGCGGAAGAGGACGATCCACAGTGAAGATGCGAGACGTGAAGATTCCCGAGAAAGCGCCCCAGTCGGGGGCGCTTTGGCTGCTGATCGTCACCTACGCGGCGGTCGGGTTCTCGATCTACTTCTCGCTCGGCGTGGTCGCCAAGCGGGGGCTCGGGCTCACGCCACTGATCTTCGTCGCGACCGGCTTCCTCTTCGTGATCACGATCTTCACCTACTTCGAGGGAAGCGCGATGCTGCGCGAACGGGGTGGCTCGTCGTCTTTCGCCCGGCATGCTTTCAACGAGCTGATCGCCTTCGTGGCGGGCTGGGTGATGCTGCTCGACTACCTGATCGTAATCGCCCTGGCGGTGCTCTCGGTGCCTCACTACCTGAGGCCGATCACCGGGGACATCCACGACACGGTCTGGGTGCCGGTGATCATCGCCGCGGTCGTGGTCTACATCACCGCCCTGAACCTGCTCGACATCCCGGCCCGGCGCCGGCCTCGCTTCCTGCTCTTGCTGGCCGGGATCGACCTGCTGACCCAGCTCCTGGTCATCGTGGTCGGTCTTTTCGTGGTCATGGACCCGGAAGCCCTGACTCGCCACGTCGACCTGTTCACCAGCCCGAGTGCCCGTGACGTGATCTACTCCGCGGTCCTGGCGATGTTGGCCTACGCGGGGATCGAAGCGGTTTCCAATCTGGCGCCCGACCTCGACCTGAACCCGCGACAGTTCACCCGCGTCGTGACCCGGGCGGTATGGATCGTTCCGTTGCTCTACGCGCTGATGGCGGCGGTGGCGCTGATGGCGGTCCCGGTCTATGTCGGGCAGGACGGCCCGGTCACCCATCTCGGCAATATCTACATCGAGGCTCCTGTGTTGGGCGTGGTCGAAGCGTTCCAGCCCCATTGGCTGTCGAGGGGCCTGCAGTGGGTGGTCGCCTTGGTCGCGTCCGGGACCCTCATCTGGGCCGCCAACACCGCCATGCTTGGCGTGTCCAGACATACGTACACCCTGGCCGTAAACCGGCAGATCCCCAGCTGGCTCGGGCAGCTCGGCCGCCGCTACGAGGTTCCCTACAAGGCGGTGGTCCTCTGCGCTCTGGCGGTGTTCGGCCTGGCCTTGATCGGTGACGTCGAAATGCTGGCCGGGATCTACGCCTTCGGGGCGACCCTGGCGATCAGCATCGCCCATCTCTCGGTGCTGCGTCTGCGGCGCACCAGGCCCGATGCGGAGCGCCCTTTTCGGGCGCCGTTCAACCTGCGGCTCGGCGGGGTGGAGCGGCCCCTCAGCGCGGTTGTCGGGGCGATCCTCAGCACGCTTGCCCTGGCCTCGGTGCTGCTCTTTCACGACTCGGCCCGCTGGGTCGGACTGGGCTGGCTCGCGATCGGCCTGGTCGGCTACGTGATCTACCGCAAGGTGGTCGAACAGGTGAGCCTGACCAAGCAGGTCTCGGTCGACGCGCACGCCCTGACCCGACCTCGGGTATCGATCGACTTCCACAACATCCTGGTCCCGATCTTCGGCACTCGGATCGATGATGACATCGTCTCGACCGCGGGCCGGATGGCGGCCGAGGGTGACCCGGAGCAAAGCGACGCCCACGCCGTGATGACCATCCTCTACCTGATCGAGATTCCGCTCAACCGGGCGATCAAGGATCCCCTGCCGGAGGAAGTTGCCGACGCGGCCCAACAGGCAACCAAACGAGCCAAGGAAGTCGCCGACGAGTATGAGGACGTGGAGGTCAGGGTCGAGATCGAGCGGGTGCGAAAGAAAGGGACCGGCATCGTCTTCGCGGCCCGCCGGCTCGGCGTAGACGCGATCGTGATGGGCGCCGAGCCGCCCAGCCCGATCAAGGGTGGTGCCCAGCTCGGCGGGATCGGCGATTATCGACCCGAGGAGATCGGCCCGATCACCGCCTACGTCCTCAAGCGGGCCCCCTGCCGGGTCCTCTTGACCGCCCCCCGTTCATGAGCCGGAAGCCACGTCGAAGGGAGTCTCCCGATCGCCATTTAGCTCGAGCGGGAGGGATCGGTCAGCGCGTGTCCGACCGCCATAGGGCGGGTTGGGCCCCGCCCGACCTATTATGAGACCAATGTTCGTCTTGATAGTCGGTTGCGGGAGGGTCGGTTCCAGCGTTGCCCGGTCGATGCTGGCCGATGGCCACACCGTTTCCTGCCTCGACCAGGATCCAGAATCCCACGCCCGGCTCGAGGTCGGGCTCGACAATTCCTGGGAGGAGGCCGGCGGCCAGTTCACGGTTGGCACCGCCCTTGAGACCCAGGCTCTCGAAGAGGCCGGGATCGTTCAGGCAGATGCGTTCGTTGCCGCGACCAACGGTGACAACACCAACATCGTGATCTCGCAGATCGCCCAGCGTCGCTACGAAGTCGACACGGTGATCGCCCGCATCCTCGATCCGTTGCGGGCCGAGTGGTACAGAGAGCAGGGCCTCAAGACCATCTGCCCGACCAAGGTCGCGATCGAGATGCTCGAAGACAAGCTCAGGAGCGTGGCCTAGATGTACGTGATCGTGACCGGAGCCGGCAAGGTCGGGGTCAACTTGACTCGCGAACTGATCGGCCAGGGCCATGAGGTGACGTTGATCGAGAACCGCCGCCAGCGCTACCTCGGCGTCGAGCAGCTGCTCGAGCACAACGTCCTCTACGGTGACGCCTCCGAACTTTGGGTGCTGGAGCGGGCCGGTATCGAGCGGGCCGACATGGTGATCGCGGTGACCGGCGATGACGAGGACAACATCCTGATCTGCCAGGTGGCGAAGGAGAAGTACGGGATCGACCGAATCATCGCCCGGGTCAACAACCCGAGCAACCGCACCCACTTCGACCTGCTCGGGATCAAGCCGGTCGTCTCGGCGACCGAGCTGATCCTGCGGCTGCTCGAGCATGAGGTTCCACACCACAATCTGGTGCACCTGCTCGACCTCGAAGAAGAGGAGATCGAGATCATCGAGATCCGCCTCGGGGCGAAGTCACCGGTGGTCGGCAAGTCGGTGGGGGACATCAACACGCCGGACAACTCACTGGTGATCGCGGTTATCCGCGACGGCCGTGGCGTCGTCCCCAACGCCTCGACGGTTTTCGAGGAAGGCGACGACATCCTCGCCGTCCTCGATCCCGAGCGCGAAGAAGAGCTGAAGCGCATCTTCACCGACGCCTGAACCGGCCAGATCCCGCACACAAGTCGCAGAAACCACCGGGTGACGTGGTTTCTGCGCGTTTCGCCGGCCGGGGCATGAAAAAGTCCGGCACGAAGGCCGGACTGTAAGGCTGCGGGGCAGGGACTCGAACCCCGATTTCACGGACCAGAACCGCACGAATTACCATTATTCTACCCCGCAGCGGGAGCCGTAAGGATAACGACGCGGCCTCGCAAATGCACTCTGGAAGCCTTCGAGGCTGCTGCATCCGCGGCTTCCCCGAGTTGGCCTGGTGGCTTCACAGGCTCGCGGAGAAAGGGCCTCGCGGCAGGCGATTTGCCCCGCATTTGACCCGTTTCGGTCGACCGCAGGGTCTGTTACCTTGGATTCGTGCCCTCCACCAGACACACCACCTCCAGGCTGCTCGGTTCCATCGTCGTAGTCGCAGCACTCGGCTTCGGTTTGTCCGCCTGCGGCGGGGGAGACGACGAGGAAACTCCGGCGCCGACGGCGACCACGACCACGACCGAGGAGACGGTCGCTCTGACCAAGGCCGACCTGATCAGCCAGGGCGATGACGTCTGCGCCGAAGCCAACGCGGCGCTCGGGTCGATTGCGAGTTCGACCGCGGACGACACCACCAAGTCGTCGCAGACCTCGGACATCTACACCGGCGTCGCCCAGCAGCTCGCTGATCTCGGCGTCCCGAGCGACGGCGAACCGCCGACCGACGTGATCAACGCCGCTCAGGACCTGGCCGACGGGAGCGGCTCGACCACCGAGTTCACGACGGCGGCCCAGGACTATGGCTTCACCGATTGCGCCGAAGCGCCCGAGGCCACGGCCTACTCGACCGATTCGAGCAGCACCGAAAGCTCGACCGGCACCGCCCCGACCGAGACCTACACCCCGCCGGCGACCGAAACCGCCCCGGAAACGACAACCCCGGCCCCGACGACTCCGGCGGCCCCTTCGACCGGCGGTGGAGTCGCCCCGACCCCACCCTCGACCGGGGGCGGAACCTCGACCGGCGGCTCCTCGGGCGGGACCAGCAGCGGCGGCATCGGCCCCGGCTGAGCGGCTGCCAGCCGCACACTGGCTTCGTTAGTCGCCAGCCCGCGGCTTGGAGCCGCTTATGTCCCGGGGTTCGTCCAGGAGCCGTACAAATCCGCGTAGCGGCCGGCGGTGGCGATCAGTTCTTCGTGGCTTCCTGATTCGGCGATCTGGCCGTGTTCTAGGACGATGATCCGGTCGGCTCGGCGGATGGTGGAGAGGCGGTGGGCGATGACCACTGCGGTGCGGCCTTCGAGGACTTCGTCGAGGGCTTTTTCGATCACTTTTTCGGTGCGGGTGTCGACCGCTGAGGTGGCTTCGTCGAGGATCAGGATCCGCGGCTCGGCCAGGATCACCCGGGCGAAGGCGACCAGTTGGCGCTGTCCCGAGGAAAGTTGGACGCCGCGTTCGCCGACCTCGGTCTCGAGGCCGTCGCTGAGGCGTTCGATGAACGGGGTGGCCCCGACCGCGTCGGCTGCGGCGGCGATCTCCTCGATCGAGGCGTCGGGACGGCCGAAGGCGATGTTCTCGGCGATCGAACCGGAGAAGAGGAAACCTTCCTGGGGGACGATCCCCATCTGCCGCCGCAGGGCTCGCTGCTTGTAGTCGGAGAGCGGACGGCCGTCGATCAGGATCCGTCCGCGCTGGGGGTCGTGGAACCTGGTGATCAGCTTCGCCAGGGTGGACTTTCCCGCTCCGGTGCTGCCGACCAGGGCAACGGTTTCTCCGGGGTCGATATCCAGGTCGATGCTCCGGGTGGCCCACGTCCCGTCGTCGTCGTAGCTGAATGAGACGTCCTCGAAGGTGATCCTGCCCTCGAGCGGGGGCGGTTTGATCGCCTGCGGTGAGTCGACGATCTCGGCCTCGGTGTCGAGCAGGGTGAAGATCTTGTCCAGGGCGGCCATGCCCTGCTGGTAGGTGGCGTAGAGCTGGGCGAGCTGCTGGATCGGGTCGAAGAAGAGCTGCAGGTAGCCGACGAAGGAGACGACCACGCCGATCATGATGTTGCCCTCGATCGCCTGCCAGCCGCCGAAGAGCAGGATCGCCGCGGTGCCGACCGCGGTCAGCAGCTCGGTCGCCGGGAAGTAGCTGGCGTTGAGGTAGACCGTCTTCATGTTGGCCTGCCGGTTGGCTTCGTTGAGTTCGGTCATGCGGTTGATGTGGCGACCCTCCTGGCCGAACGCCCGCACCACCCGCACCCCGCTCAGGGTTTCCTGCAGGTGGGCGGTGACCAGGGCGATCCGTTCGCGGGTCTCGCGAAAGGCGCCGGCCGAGTACTTGCGGAAGATCAGGCTGGTGATCAGGAGCAGCGGCAGCACCGCGAAGGTGACCAGGGCCAGCCGCCAGTCCAGCAGCAGCATGATCGCGACCACCCCGACCAGGGTCAGAAGGTTCGCGAACAGGGTGACGATGCCCTCGCTGATCAGCTGGTTCAGCGCCTCGATGTCATTGGTCATGCGCGAGATCAGGGCGCCGGGACGATTGCGGTTGAAGAATCCGATCGACATGCGCTGGATGTGCTTGAAGACCTGTTCGCGCAGATCCTGCAGCACCCGGATCCCGACCCAGCCGACCAGCCAGGTCTGAAGCCAAGAAGTGACCGCGTTCACGACCACCGCGACGACGAAGATCGCGATGGTCAGGTTGAGGGCCGAGATGTCGGCCGTCTGGATGCCGGTGTCGATCGCCCGTCCAGCCAGGTAGGGCGGGGCGAGGGCGCTGCCGGTCGAGGCGAGCACGGCCAGCACCATGAAGACGATCCGCGCGCGGTACGGTCGCAGCAGGCCCATGGTCCAGCGGATCTTGCGGCCGCGCCCGGCGACGATCTCGCGATGTTCCGGCGTCGCCGCCTTGCTGTCCTTGGCCTCCGGGCTCATGCCAGGACCTCCTCGTCCTCGGGCACGAAGAGAGGGTCTTCGCCGGCGCCGCCGGTCAGCTCGCGGAAGAGCGGCGAGCGGTCGGTGAGTTCGGCGATCGTGCCGCGGTCGCGGATCCGCCCCTGGTCCATCAGTACGACCTCGTCGGCCAGCGAGATGGTGGAGAGGCGGTGGCCGATCACGAAAGTGGTACGCCCCGCCATCGCCTCGGCCAGTCCGGTCCGGATCTGCTGCTCGGTCGTCGCGTCAAGCGAGGAGGTGGCGTCGTCGAGGATCAGGATCCGCGGGTCGGCCAAGAGCGCCCGGGCGATCGCCACCCGCTGGCGCTGGCCACCGGAGAGAGTCAAGCCGCGCTCGCCGACCACGGTCTCGTAACCCTCCGGCAGTGCCTCGATGAACTCTGCCGCCTGGGCCAGCCGCGCGACCCGCTCGATCTCGTCGCGGGTCGCATCGGGCCGGGCGTAGGA
>Ga0182792_1000613_pt1 | contig 32423 bp, 23 predicted proteins | sample Passage237B_FD_130497 | JGI IMG/M metagenome (GOLD analysis project Ga0182792, IMG submission 130497) | Cellulose adapted compost microbial communities from Newby Island Compost Facility, Milpitas, CA, USA - Passage2 37B (version 2) (version 2) ...
CCCGCCGTCTCACCGGCCACCTTGCCGACCTTGCCTTCGAACCCGGTGAACGGATCGGTGGATCCAACCTTCGGTTCAGACGCGGTGCATTTCATTCCCTTCCGGGACGGGGCGATGGCTGATCCGACTGCCGGCGCCTGGCCGATTCAAGACTCTCCACTGCCGGTCGATGACCAGGCACCGCTGGTGACGCTGACAGCCGATCCCGCCGACGTCCCAGTGGGCGAAGCAGTCAAGTTGACCGCTGCGGCCACCGATGATTTCGGGGTTTCCGAGATCACCTTCTACGACGGCTCCGACGAGATCGACTCGGTCCGTCCGCCGGCAGATTCGGTGGAGTTCACTCCGCCGGAGGTCTGTGGTGAGCGCACCGTGAGCGTGCTGGTCCGGGACTCGCTCGGCCAGTACGCAAGCGATGAGGTGCCGCTCAACGTGGTCGACCCTGAGTTCGATTGCACCGACGGGCCGGCCGTGTCGCTGGATTCACCGCCGGCGCGGATTCCGCAAGGCGGCGCGTCGTTCACGGCCACCGCGAGCGGCGAAGCCGGCCTCACCTCAGTCGAGTTCTTCCTTGGCCAGCGGAAGGTCTGCTCGGTAGCGGCCGCGCCGTACAGTTGTCGCATCGTGCCGAACGGCAGCGAGATCGGCGGTCAGGTCGTGCGGGTCGTGGCCAACGACTCCAAGGGCCGGTCCGCGGCCGACAGCACCACCGTCGAGGTCTCGAAGTTCCGCTCCCGGGGCCTCGCCCTGAAGCTGCGCCGGATCGGCAACAAGAAGAAGATCTTCCGCAAGGTGGTGGCCTGGGGAGCGCTCAAACGGCCGGCCAGGATGTCAGCCGCGGTCGCGTGTTCCAACAGCCGCATCACGCTGATTGCCCGACAGGGTAGAAGGCAGATCCTCAATCGCACGGTCGAACTCGGCTCCGGGTGTGGTTACAAGACCTCCTTCAACGCGCGCCAGTTCATCCGGAAGAAGATCAAACGGGGCAAGCGAAAAGGCAAGGTGGTCAAACGGAGAGCCCCATTGGTTCGGGTGACCGCACGTTTCCCCGGCAACACCGTGCTCGAACCGACCCACACCAAGGGGAAGGTCCGATGACCGACCGCAATCTCGAGAAGACAGGTAATCCGATGCGCAAGTCAATTCTCTCGATCGTTGCCACCCTGCTGGCGGCCCTGGCGATCAGCGTGGTGCCGTCGGCGGCGGGCGCGGTCGACTTCGATCCCGACGAATGCACCGCAAACGTGCCCTTCGACCCGTCGATTCCCCCCCCGGAATCGGTTTTCGGCGGGCCGCTGGCTCCGAATACGGGAGGCAACAACACGAGCAACAACGCGGCCAAGAAGAGCGCTCAGACGCTTGAGCACTACCTCGAGGTGCTCGCCGACGCCGCGCCCGAGATGGTGATCATGCGCTCGGCCGGAACCACGGCGTTGGGACGGGACATTCCCTATGTGATCGTCAGCTCGCCGGCCAATATCGCCGACCTCGAGGATGACGCCACCTTCTGGCGGGCGGTCCGTGAAGGTGAGGTAGATCCGCTTCAAGCCAAGATGGCGGTCAGTACCCGGCCCGCCTTCGCCTGGATCACGGCCAATGTCCACGGTGACGAGCCCTCGGGCGGAGAGGCCACGGTCCGTTTGATGTACGAGTTGGCCGCCAGGCGGGACTGCGCCAATTACAAGCGGTTGAATGACCTGACCACGTTCATGCTGCCGATGCAGAACCCGGACGGGCGCGACCAGTACCAGCGCACCAACGCCTGGGCTTTCGATCTCAACCGTGACTGGCACACCCAGGAGCAATCCGAGAACTACCTGAAAATGGAGGCTGCGCTCGAATACCCGAGCGTGGTCTATGTCGACGCACATCAGCAGGGCGGAAGCAGCTTCTTCTTCCCGCCGAACGAGGATCCGGTCCACCACGAGATCTCGGACGCGTCGATGAACGGCATCAATTTCATCTACGGCCCAGCCCTGCAGAAGCGTTTCAACGACCAGAACATCTCGTACAACAACTACAGCTCGTATGACCTGTTCACGCCCGAGTATGGAGACACGGCCCCGTCGCTTCTGCTGGGCGCTTCAGGCATGACCTACGAGAAGGGTCGTGGCGGCTCCTATGCCAAGCAGGTCTATGACCACTACCTCTCGCTGGACGAGACCCTCAACGTGACTTCGCGAAAGAAGATCCAGATCCTCGGGGACTGGGTGGACCAGTGGTCCCAGGCGATCGACGAGGGGCAGGACGGCCTGCTCGAACCGAACCAGATCGTGAGCCCCGGCCACACGATCACCTGGAACGTGCCCGAGGACGAGAAGGTGTTCGGCTACTACTACCTGCCGAACAATCACGACGGCGACGTCGCGAAGATGATCTCGGTGCTCCAGCGGGCCGGAGTGAAGGTGTACGAAGTGACGGCCGACACTCCCGTCACCGGCATGCACAGGTTCGGTGACATGACCGTCAACGATCCGCTCGCCGCCGGACCGGAACGGCAGACCCCCAACCAGGTGGCGGGGACGCTGCCCGCCGGCACGCTCTACATCCCGATGGCTCAGAGCATGAAGCACTGGCTCCAGGCGGTGCTCGGGGAGGATCCCTTCGTTCCCTACGCCTACTTCTACGACGTTGCCGGCTGGTCGTTCTCCGAGCTGAAGGGGATGTCCGGCAACGGCTATCTGATGGCGCCTTTGCCCTCCGGGACAGCGTTGACCCCGATCAGCGCACCCGACTACGGCACGGATCCGGCCACGGCGCCGGTTTATGCCTTCGCGACGGATTCATCCCGGGCGCTGATCATGGCGACTCAGCTGGCTGAATCCGGTGCGACGCTGTACCGGGCCGGTCAAGCCTTCCAGGCCGGGGGGATCCAGTACCCGACCGGCACGGCCCTGCTCGACGGGAGCACCCTCGCTTCGGCCGGAGTGGACCTTCCCGCTTTGTCGGATGAGTACCAGACCCCGGTTCAGGGGCTGGATGCCTTCCCCGCCGTGAGCAGGTACGCGATCGAGAAGCCGAAACTGGCGATGTACACCACAGCGGCAGCACCGGCCGTTCCGCCAGCCGATCGATGCAACCTGGGCGGAACGCCTTGTCAGGCCTACTTCACGCTGACCGAGAAGATGGGACTCGACGTCGATCTCATCACGACCGATCAACTCACCGCCGGTGACCTGGCGAGTGAGGGCTACACCGCGCTGGTCAATCCCAACAGCACGATAAGCGGCGAGGCGGCAACCGCCTTGCAGCAGTTCGTGAACGAAGGAGGCAACTACTTCGGTTTCGGCTCGAACGCGCTGACTTCCGCCCGAAACGCCGGCACGACCCTGGTCAACACGACCACCAACGGACCGACCGGTGGCATCCCGGTGAAGGTCGATTTCGAAACCGGCGACCCGCTGGCTTGGGGGTTCGACAACGGCGGCTTCCTTTTCAGGGCCTCCGGCGCGATGACCATGGATCCGACCACTCTGACCGGGAACGGCGGATCGATTCCGGACGCGGTGAGCTCGATCACTTATCCGGACCCGACCCTGAGGTTCGCTTACGGGACGAACATCGACCGGCTGTTCGGCAAGCCGGCGGCGGTTTCGCAGGCGTTCGGGGCCGGCACGGTGACGGTGCTTTCGGTTGACCCGACGTTCCGCTCCTGGCTGGAAGGAGCCGAGCGGATCATGGTCAACGGGATGCTGTATCCGAACGGCGAGCCGATCGGGTCGGTCTCACCCGCTGAATCTCACGGTCCGGCCTCGGCCGCTGCGCCGCTGCCTTCGGCCAAACTGCCGAAGGTCACCGAGCGGCCGGTCAAGGTGAGTCACGACCCGGGCCGTGACCTGGTCATCACCGTGAAGGCCAAGCGCGCCCGGATCCTGAAGAAGGCCTTCAGGACCTCGAAAGCACCCCGCAAGATCAAGCGGCGGGCGAAGTTCATTCGCCGCAAGCGTCGGGTCTCGCTTTACGTACGGAATGCGCGCTCGCTCCGAAACGACACGCCACTCTGGGTCGACCGGACCCTGAACCGGCTCCAAAAACGAAAAGTAAGGGTCCTATTCCGGCAGGTCTGACCGGACGAACGGAGAGCGAAGTCTGGAAAGTTGGCAATAATTGCCAACTTTTCAGGTTTCGGCGGCCCCGGGGTCAGCCGACAACCGGGACTTCGATCACCGACACCGAGTCGCGGTCGGTCCCGAGTGCCGAGTCGAGCGCAGCGAGACTGGTCGCTCGGTGGAACGGAATCTCGTAAAGAGCCGCGGCACGTTCTATTTCCAACCCGGCGGGGGTTCGCATCAGCTGCTCGAATTCATCTTCGGTCATCGACTGCTTCTGCGGCAGACGCTCGAAGATGCCGCCACCCTCGTTGTTGAGAACGACGATCCGGACCGGGGTCTCGACGCTCCGCGCGAGGGCGAGACTGCCGATGTCGTGGAAGAAGCCGAGGTCTCCCGTGATGATCGTGGTCGGTCGGCCGCAGGCCCGAGCGGCTCCGAAGCCCGAGGCCAGCAGCCCGTCGATACCGTTGGCGCCACGGTTGGCCAGGAAGAGCAGGTCGCGGTCGAGAGCCGGCACCGATTCTTCCTGGTCCCGGATCGCCAGGCTGGAAGCGGTGTAGACGAGACCACCGTCCTCCTGAAGCTCCGCCAGCCGGGCATGGACGGCCCCGGCGGGCAACCCTTCCTCTGAGCCCCAGCCCTGCTCGATCTCACGGCGTTCCTTCTTCTCGACCTCCAGCCAGCTGCTCCAGAAGCCGCTACTGGCAGGGCCCTCAACTCGCTGTTCAGCCGTGTTCTCGATCTGATGGAGCAGGGTTGCCGGGTCGCAGCGCACGATCAGATCAGCAGTGCGGACCGGCTCGTTCCAGCCATAGGTGGGATCGATGACGATCTCTACCGGGTCGGCCTCGGCCATCCAGAGGCGCAGCTGCTTCGAAGTCGGGAACTCCCCGAGCCGGATGATCAGCTCCGGAGCGAGCGACTGCTCCCGCCGGCGCGCGATCCTCTCGTAGGAGGTGATCACGGCCCCACGGTCATGCGGCCCGAGCCGGAACTGCGAGGTGGGCTCGGCCAGGACCGGCGCCCGGCAGGCATTGGCCAGGCGGGCCAGCGGCTCGCGGAGTGAGGGATCGGTCTGGCGGCCAGCCAGGATCAGAATCTTCTCGGCTGCTTGGATCGTCGCCACGAGGCGGTTGAGCGTCGACCGGTCGGCCCCGCAGGTCGCCTTCTCGACCGCGGTCAGAGGGCCGTTCGAACGACCTTCCAAAGCGAGGCGACGGGTCGCCGTGACCGCACCTTTCTGGTCGACCGGAGCCAGGGGATCGCGCAGCGGGAAGTTGAGATGCACCGGCCCGGGACGGGGATCCCCGGTCGCGGCGGCATAGGCCCGGCAGGCCACCGAGCGGAAGTGGAGCAGACCATCATCGTTCGCGTCGTGGCTGCCGACCTCGGAGAACCAGCGGACCGCGTCACCGAAGATCTTGATCTGGTCGATCGTCTGGCCGGCCCCGATGTCCCTCAACTCGGGTGGCCGGTCGGCGGTGAGCACGATCAAAGGAACGGCGGAAAGGTCCGCCTCGGCAACCGCGGGGTGGTAATTGGCGGCTGCTGTGCCGGAAGTGCAGACCAGGGCCACGGGTCGGGCACTCGCCTGCGCCGCGCCAAGAGCGAAGAAGGACGCCGAACGTTCATCGAGCGCGACCTCGACCTCGATTTCACTTTCCCGAAACAGGGCGAGCGCCAAAGGGGTCGAACGCGAACCGGGGGAGACCACAGCCAACTCGACCCCGCTCCGTGCGAGTTCCTCGGCAAAAGCCGTGCAAAGGGCCATGTTCGTGCTGGACGAGTCCACCTGGGAGGAGACTAGAGCGGTTCTCGGTCGGTTGGTTCAGTCGAGCCGGCAGCGCACAAGGACATCCTCATCCAACTCGACCCCCAGACCGGGTCCGTCGGCTGGGGGAGCCAGCCGCGGACCGTCAGCCAGCGGACCACCTCGGGCGAGGGTCTCGGTGAAGAGCCGTTCCGTGGCAAGCCCGTGGGCCACGTCTGGCCAAGGTAAGTTCGGGTCCAACGTCTGGGCGACGTGGGCGGCCGCGGCGATCCCGACCGGCCCGTCGAGGGCGCTGGAGAGGTAAGTAGGGAGGTGCCCCCCGAGGGCGGCGTCGAGTCCGCCGATCTTGCTCAGCTTCACGGTCACCGCGGCACAGGCCCGCTCGATCTTCGCGTCGGCCGCCTCGGACGGATCGTTGACCGACTCGTCGGCGACCAGAGGTATCTCGGTCGCACGGCTGAGCGCGGCCAAGTCGGCCAGACCGGTCACCGGCTCCTCGATCAGCTCCAAATTCAGGGGTTCGAGGTCACGCATAAGCTCGGGTGCACGCTCGCCCCAACTGCCGTTCGCATCGATCCTGATTTTCGCTTCGGGGCCGAGTGCCGAGCGGACGGCCCCGGCCAACTCCACCCCCTGATCGGGCCCAGCCTTCAACTTGAAGACATCGAAGCCGTCGGCAGCCCAGCTCTCGCACTGCGAGACCACGTCCCCGGCGTCCCCGGCGGTGATCGTCGCATTGCACCTCACAGCCCTAGGGGCCGCGGAGGGGTCCAGGTATTGCCAGAGCGGAACCCCCTCGCGCTTGGCGACCAGGTCGGCAACCGCCATGCTCACCGCGCAGCGGGCCGGGGGCGAAGCGGGGAAGAGACCGGGATCCTCCGCCCAATCTTCCAGCTCGGCGACGACCCGCTCGAGACCGTCGCCGCCGCGCAGGGTCATCGGCACCCCCTCGCCCAACCCGGTCAGGCCGTTCTCGTCACGTAGCCGGAGCAATACCGACAGGCGCCGGTCAAGGCTGCCCGACGCGGTCACGTACGGGCGGCGGAAGCTCAGCGCGAAGGGAATGATCTCGACGCTGAGCGGGCCGACCTCCGTCACCTGAGAACCAGCCATCTAGCCGCCGATCACCAGTCCGATCGCGGTCAGGACCGAAGTCGCCCCCAGCACCGCGCCGGTGGCGGCAAGCGCTTGGTTCAGGGAAGGCCCATCGGTGCGACCGGTCACGGTGGCGATCGGCCCACGGGCCATCGGGATGCCGGTCAGGCCGAGCAGGGCGAGCCAGGGCCCGTCGTTCAACACGATCGTCAGTCCCAGCACGAAGAACGCGCCCAGCATCAGGAAAACGTAGAGCTTGCGAGTCTTCTCTCGGCCGATCCGCACCGCGAGCGTGTTCTTGTCGGCACGCCGGTCGGAATCGATGTCACGGACGTTGTTGACGACCAGGATCGCGGTCGAAAGTAGGCCGACCGCGACCGAGAGTCCGAAGGGCAGCCAGGCCAGCTCCTCCAGCTGGATGAAGTACGAGCCGTTCACCGCGACCAGGCCAAAGAAGACGAAGACGAATATCTCGCCCAGGCCGGCATAACCGTACGGCTTGGGACCGCCGGTGTAGAGGAATCCGGCGGCGATCGAAACCGCACCCACCGCGAGGATGATCCAGTCTGACTGCGAGGCGATGTAGATGCCGAGCAAGGCGGCCAGGCCGAACGCGACCCAGGTCGCGGTCAACACTCGCTGGGGGGTGATCAGACCGGCCGAGGTGACCCGCACCGGGCCGAGCCGGTCAGCCGAGTCGGCGCCTCGCCGCGCGTCCGAATAGTCGTTCGCCAGATTCGTGCCGATCTGAATCAGCACGCTGGCGACGAGCGCGGCGACGAAAAGCGACCAACTCGGCAGGTCATCGGCAGCGAAGACGGCCGCGGCGGTGCCGACCAGCACCGGCGCGATCGCCGCCGGCAGGGTGCGCGGCCGGGCCGCGTTCAGCCAGATCCTCACGGACGCTTTGGGAACTGGTCGAAATCGGGCTGGCGCCCCTCTTGGAAGGCGTTGCGACCCTCCTGGCCTTCCTCCGACATGTAGAAGAGCAGGGTGGCGTCATGCGAGAGCTGTTGGAGCCCGGTGACCCCGTCCTCGTCGGCATTGAAGCTCGACTTGAGCAGACGCAATGAAAGCGGTGAGAGATGTGACATCTCGCGGCACCAGGCGACGGTTTCCTTCTCCAGGTCCTCGACCGGGACCACCGCATTGACAAGGCCCATCCGCTCCGCCTCGTCGGCCGAGTAGTGCCGGCAGAGGAACCAGACCTCCTTGGCCCGCTTCACCCCGATGTTGCGGGAGAGGAGGCTGGCTCCGAAACCACCGTCGAAGCTGCCGACCCGGGGACCGGTCTGGCCGAACTTGGCGTTGTCCCCGGCGATCGTCATGTCACAGACCAGATGCAGGATGTGGCCACCACCGACCGCGTAGCCGGCGACCATCGCCACGACCGGCTTCGGCAGGCGCCGGATCTGGACGTGGAGGTCACCGACGTCGAGACGGCCGACCCCCTGGCTGGCGACGTCGTCGTCTCCGATGTACCCGTCATCGCCACGGATCCGTTGGTCCCCGCCCGAACAGAACGCCTCGGTGCCCTGACCGGTGAAGATGATCGACCCGACCTCGAGGTCATCGCGGGCCGCGTTGAAGGCGTGCCGGAGCTCGGCCAAGGTCTGAGGTCGGAAGGCGTTACGGACCTCGGGCCGGTTGATCGTGATCTTGGCGATACCCTCGGCCTTCTCGTAGAGGATGTCAGAGTAGTCTCCGGCCGAATGCCACTCGATCGGCTCGGAAAGCGACTCCTCGGGTGGCGCGTTGCGGTGTCGTTCAGGCAAGTCCGGTACTCCGTTCGTCAGGTCGCGACCATCAAGGCTCGCGGATCGCAAGAATTGAGAGGTCCACGATAAACGAGGTCAATTGAAACTCGACAACTGGCTGGCCCAGAGAGCGCAAAGCTGTCCCGACCGGATCGCCCTGATCTCGGACGGCGAGTCGATGACCTACGCCGAGCTCGAGGAAGAGGCGGTCCACGCCGCCCGTCGCCTTTCCGCCTGGGGGGTGCGCCGCGGAGCGACCGTGGCGATGAACATGAACCCCGGGCGGGACAAGATCATCCTGGTCCACGCCCTGATGAAGACCGGCGCGGTGCTGCTCCCGATCAGCCCGAAGCTCTCGCCGGAGGAGCGCACCCGAGCCCTCGAAGCCTGTGACGTAACCGTCGACCTGGACGATCCCGGCAAGCTCACACAGACCGAAGCTGACATGCCGCTGCTCGGCGAGCACGATATGTCCGATCCCCACTGCCGGATCCTGACCAGCGGATCGACCGGACACCCCCGCCCGGTCTCGCTCACCTACGGCAACCACCTGTTCAGCGCGATGGGCTCGGCCTTCAACATCGGGGTTGATCCTTCCGACCGTTGGCTCTGCAACCTGCCGACCAGCCACATCTCCGGTCTCTCGATCGTCATGCGGTCGGTGATCTACGGCACCGCGTTGGTCCTCCAGGACCGCTTCGACCCTGGGGCCGTCGCCGATGCGATCGAGCGGGACGGGGTCAACGTGATCTCGATGGTCTCGACCATGCTTTTGCGCCTCCTCGATGAGGAAGTCGACCTGAGCAGCCCCCGGGCGATCCTGGTCGGCGGGGGACCGGTCCCGCAGAGCGCCCTCACCGAGGCGCTCGACCGCGGGGCCCGGGTCATCCAGACCTATGGCCTGACCGAAACCTGTTCGCAGATCACGACCCTCGAGGTCTCCGAAGCCCGGCGCAAGGTCGGCTCGGTCGGTCGGCCGCTGCTCACCTCGCACCTTCGGATCCAAGATCGCGAGATCCTGGTCCAGGGGCCGACCGTCTCAGCGGGCGCACTCGACGCGGATGGTTGGCTGCACACCGGGGATGTCGGCTGGATCGATGACGATGGCTTCCTTTACGTCCAAGGGCGGACCGACGACATGATCGTCACCGGCGGTGAGAACGTGATGCCGGCCGAGGTCGAAGACGTGCTGGTGCAGCACCCCGAGATCATCGAAGCGGCAGTGATCGGCCGGCCCGACCCGGAGTGGCAACAGGCGGTCACCGCCTTCCTCGTGGCCCGGGACGGGATGGAGGTCGACCTCGAAACGGTGCGAAACCACTGCGAAGGAAAGTTGGCGCCGTACAAGATTCCAAAACAGGTCGAAGTAGTCGCAGAGCTCCCGAAGACCCCATCCGGGAAGCTCCACCGCGCCATCCTGCGCGACCCGACCCGTTTCGCTCGATGATCGTCGGCTGATGGTTTCGCCGTACGGGACAGATCGTGACAACCCGTCAGATCGCGACTACGCATACGATGGTGCTCTATGAGCACCCAAGACATCTTCTACGACAAGGACGGCGATCTCTCGAAGCTCGAGGGCAAGACCGTCGCCATCCTCGGTTTCGGCTCCCAGGGCCACGCGCACGCCCTGAACCTCAAGGACTCGGGTGTGAACGTGGTAGTCGGCCTTCGCGAAGGTTCCGCCAGCCGGGAGCAGGCTTCCGCCGCCGGCCTCGAAGTCCTTTCTGTCGCCGATGCTGCCAGCAAGGGTGACATCGTGATGATCCTGCTGCCGGACGAGAAGCAGGCCGAGATCTGGGAGAACGAGATCAAGGACGGGATCGCCGAAGGCAACCTCCTGATGTTCGCGCACGGCTTCGCGATCCGTTTCGATCAGATCGTGCCTCCGGCCGGCGTCGACGTCGGCATGGTCGCGCCCAAGGGCCCCGGACATATGGTCCGCCGCCAGTTCGAAGAAGGTTCCGGAGTCCCCTGTCTGATGGCGGTCGAGCAGGACGCCACCGGCAACGCCCACGACCTCGTGCTCGCCTACGCGATCGGGATCGGCGGCGGGCGCGCCGGCATCATCGAGACCACCTTCAAGGACGAGTGCGAAACCGACCTCTTCGGTGAGCAGGCCGTGCTCTGCGGCGGCGCCACCGAACTGGTCCGCGCCGGGTTCGACACCCTGGTCGAAGCTGGATACGACCCCCGTCTCGCTTACTTCGAGTGCCTCCACGAACTCAAGCTGATCGTCGACCTGATGTACGAGAAGGGCATCCAGGGCATGCGCTACTCGATCTCCAACACCGCCGAGTACGGCGACCTGACCCGTGGCAAGCGGGTGATCGGCGAGGATTCCCGCGCCGCGATGAAGGAGATCCTCGGAGAGATCCAGTCCGGCGAGTTCGCCAAGGAATTCATCGCCGAGAACCAGGCCGGCAACGAGAACTTCGACCGCATGCGCCAGGAAGGCAAGGATCACAAGGTCGAGATCGTGGGCAAGGAGCTGCGCGACATGATGCCCTGGATCAACCAGGAGTTCTGAACGCACGGGCCCAGAGACCAGGTTCTGGGTTTTTCCGCTCGCTTACAGGAGAACGCCGGTCTAGCGGGTAGTTTTTCCTTGGCCCCGGTTGTGGGGGAGAACCAGTCCAAGGAGTTCAGATGACCGATACACCAGCTCCGACGCCAGACGATCAGGTTGAGGCCACAGCGGTAACAGCTGGAGGCTCCGCCGATCTCGCCACCGGCGGCGGATATCCGGTGGACGTCGACGCCCAGCTTTTGCCTGAGTACTCACGGTTCATGCCGCTGATCAAATGGCTGATCCTGATTCCGCACTACGTGGTCCTGTTCTTCCTCGGGATCGGCGCGATGTTCGTCGCTTTCATCGCCTTCTTCGCCACCTTGTTCACGGCGAAGTACCCGGAAGGCATGTGGAACTACATGGTCGGTGTCCACCGGTGGGCTCTGCGCGTGATGGCGTACCACTTCCTAATCACTGACACCTACCCGCCTTTCACCCTCGAAGAGACGGCAGAAGACACGATCCAGCTCAAGGCCGAGTATCCGGAACGGGTCGCCCGTTGGCGTCCCTTCTTCGCGGGCCTGATCTGCATCCCGTACGCGATCGTCGCTTCGCTGATCTACCTGGTCGCGAGCATCTGCTCGTTCTTCGCCTTCTTCACGATTCTCTTCACGAAGAAGATCCCGGAGGGCCTGTTCAACGTGATTCGCAACGGTTTCACCTGGAATCTGCGCGCCGGCTTCTACAGCTACTGGATGTCCGTCGAGTACCCGCCCTTTGAGTGGGACGAGGACTGAGCTGGCTCGCTGACTCTCAGCAACTGCCGCATCGAAAGGGCCGCCTCCGGGCGGCCCTTTCTCGTTGGCGGATCGATTGGTCCGGGCAAGGCGCCCAGGACGCTCCTCCGGGCGCCCTGTGCGCCGTCCGCTCCGGCGCAGGTCGATCCCCGGCCGGATTGGGCTACTGGGCCGGGGGCGGGGGGACCTCGCCTTGGGCCTCGGGCGCCGGGTCGAGGGGAGCCTGGTCGCCGCGCGGCAGGGCGCCGGCCGGAGGGTCGATCTCGACCGGCGTCTCATCGCCAACCGGCGGATACTCGTCCCGCATCAGGAACATGTATGCGTTGGCGCGGGTCGTCCAGCCCATGAAGTAGGCGAGCGCATTGTGGATCGCGGCGGGCTGGTAGCCACGGAAGACGATGGTCAGCCAGGAGACCATCGCGACGCCGGAGAGCAGGAAGCTCATCGGGTAGGAGAGGACCAGCAGCGGGATCGCGAGGATGATCCGGAAGAACGTCTTGACCCGGCTCTGTCTCGCTGCCGGCGGGTGGAACCGGACCCGGATCGGGTAGGAATCGTCTTCGCTGATCCCGAATCCCGGCCAGGCATCCGTCTGCATGTAGGTGAATCCCTGCACCCTCATGCTGAATCGCAGAATCCCACCCACGAGGTTGTACATCCCTTCGGGGAAGCGACCGAGGATCAGGATCGCGAACCAGGCGATCACGACGACCACCATCTGAACGATCGCGTAGACGTAGGCGACGATCAGCCAGGGGATCGCGACGATCAACCGGAAGAACGTCGTGAGCCGGTTCCGCTCGCGCAGATAATCGGCTTCATATGTGACTGGGTACAAGGGTTCTCCTCTTTGGTGAGTTGGCAAGATGATTCGAGACCTTCCCCAGCCTAACTGCGCCTTCGGACCACGTCCAGAGCCGCATGGACCCCCGCCGAGTGGTCGAAGCCCACGGATCAATATCCTCATCCCAGATGACTGATTTCGCCAAGATTCCGGATGACCTAAAGCCCGCCGACGGCCGCTTCGGCTGCGGCCCCTCGAAGGTGCGGCCCGAGGCGCTTCAATCGCTCGCCGGGCGGTCGGATCTGATCGGCACGTCACATCGGCAGAAGCCGGTCAAGGATCTTGTCGGCCGGGTCCGCACCGGCCTCGGAGACCTTCTCTCGCTGCCAGAGGGTTACGAGATCGTCCTAGGGAACGGAGGCACCACCGCCTTCTGGGATGCGGCGGCCGCCTGGCTGGTCCGCGACCGGGCGCTCCACCTTGTCTACGGCGAGTTCTCACGCAAGTTCTCTCAGGTCACCGCCGGTGCTCCGTTTCTGTCTGACCCGGTGTTGATCGAGGCCGAACCAGGCAGCGCTCCCGCCCCGGAGGCCCGGGATGACGTGGACGTGATCGGCTGGGCCCATAACGAGACCTCGACCGGGGTGATGGTCCCCGTCGAGCGCCCGGCGGGATCGGGTGACGCCCTCGTGCTGATCGACGCGACCTCCGGCGCCGGCGGACTCCCGGTGGACGTGACGGAATCCGATGTCTACTATTTCGCTCCGCAGAAGGCTTTCGGTTCGGATGGAGGTCTCTGGCTGGCCGCGCTCAGCCCGGCGGCGATCGCCCGGATTGAAGAACTGGACGGCTCGGACGACCGGTGGCAGCCGCCGTTTCTCTCGCTCAAGACCGCTCTCGACAATTCGCGTAAGGACCAGACCTACAACACTCCGGCGCTCGCGACCCTGTACCTGCTCGCTGAGCAGCTCGACTGGATGCGCGCCGGTGGCGGGCTCGATTTCTGCGTCGAGCGAACCAGGGCTTCTTCTTCGCATCTGTACGGGTGGGCCGAGGCCAGTGATTTCGCTACGCCCTTCGTTGCCGATCCGGCTCATCGTTCACTGGTCGTCGGAACGATCGACTTCGACGACTCGATTGACGCGGCAGCCGTCGCGGCGACGCTGCGGGCCAACGGCATCGTCGATGTCGAGCCCTACCGCAAACTCGGCCGCAACCAGCTGAGGATCGCAATGTTCCCGGCGGTCGACCCATCTGATGTCGAGGCGCTCACTGCCTGCGTCGACTGGGTGATCGCGAACGCCGGGGTCACCGCGTGAATGTCTTGACCCATGCCGGCTCAGCCGAACCGGCCAACTAGGAGGCAGATTTGTCCGAACGTGCAAAGGTTCTGGTCAAGGAGAAGATCGCCGACAGCGGCGTCGACCAGCTGAAAGAGAACTTCGACGTTGAAGTCGGCATCGACTGGGACGACACCCAGCTGGCCGAACGGATCGGTGAATTCGACGCGATTCTGATCCGCTCCGCGACCAAGCTGACCCCGGATCTGATCGAGAAGGCCGACAACATGAAGGTGATCGGCCGGGCCGGCACGGGGGTCGACAACGTCGACATCCCGGCGGCGACCAAACGCGGGATCATCGTCGCCAACGCGCCGGAGTCGAACTCGGTCGCCGCCGCGGAACACACTCTCGCCCTCGCCCTCGCTCTGTTCCGAAACGTGCCGCAAGCCCACAAGTCATTGGTCGAGGGCCGCTGGGACCGGGCCAAATACAAGGGCGCCGAGCTTTACGGCAAGACGCTGGGCGTGATCGGATTCGGACGGATCGGCCAGTTGGTCGCGAAGCGGGCCCAAGCCTTTGACATGGAGGTCTTGGCTTTCGACAAATTCGTCTCCGCCGAGCGGTTCAAGGACCTCGGAGTCGAGGGAGTCGACTCTCCCGACGAGATATACAGGCGATCCGATCTGATCACCATCCATCTGCCGAAGACCCCCGAGACGATCGATTGGATCGACGCCGAGGCGATCGCCAAGTTCAAGCCGGGCATGCGGATCGTCAACTGCGCCCGCGGTGAGCTGGTCAATCTCGACGCGCTGATCGAAGGGCTCGACTCGGGCCAGGTCGGGGGCGCCGCCCTCGACGTCTTTCCCGACGAACCCTTCACCGAGCACCCGATCTTCGCCCGTGAAGACGTGGTCGTGACCCCGCACCTCGGTGCTTCGACCGCTGAAGCCCAGGACCGGGCGGGCACCGACACCGCCGAGCAGGTCACGGCAGCCCTGACTGGTGGCGTGGTCACCAATGCGGTCAACATCCCGGCGGTCAGTCCCGCGGTCATGGAGGCGCTTGCGCCCTACGTGCCGCTCTGCCAGACGCTCGGTCAGCTCGCGGTCGGCTTGACCCCCGGTTCGATCGACCGGGTCGAGGTCGAATTCCGCGGCGGTATCGCGGACAACGACACCCGTCTGCTCGGCATCGCTGTCCAGGCGGGCCTGCTTTCCGGCCACACGGAAGAGGCGGTCAACCTGGTCAACGCCCCACAGATGGCCGAGGAACGCGGCATCGATGTGATCGAGATCAAGGATTCGACTGCCGACGAGTTCACCGATTTGGTCAGGGTCACGATCCAGTCGGGTCCGGACGTGGTCACGGTCGGCGGCACCACGGTAGGGCCGAAGAACACCCCGTACCTCGTATCGATCTGGGGCCAGGGTTTCTACCTGCCCTTTGCTGAGCACATGGCGGTCTTCCGCTACGCGGACCAGCCAGGCATGATCGGCAAGGTGGGTTCGATGTTCGGCGAGCAGGGTGTCAACATCGGTTCGGCCGCCGTCGGTGCGGAGGCCGGCAGCGACAACGCGGTGATGGTCGTGACTGCGGACGCGCCCGTCTCGGCCGAGACGATCGAGACGATCAAGGCGGTCGACGGCTTCTCCGCCGGCTACGCAATCGAACTGTGAGCGATGCCCGGCACGCGGGCATCGCTAACCGTCGAGCGCGGACCGAGGGATTGAAACTGTCAGCAAATATCACTGGCAGATTCAATCTTTCGTGAATGACTTTCCTTGTTCGGGCGGGCCCGGACCTTGATTCCCGCCGGGGTCGTGCGCTACGCTAAACCCTCGGTATGAATCACCGTTTCAACAGCCCGGCCCTTCTTCTCCTTCTCCCCCTCTGGGGGGATTGATCGCCGGGCGGCGCGATAGCCGCGAGCTGAAAGCAAGATTCGAATTACTTAGTTAGAAGGAGAAGCACATGTCCAACCAGGACGACACCGACGCTACCCAGGTCCACATTTTCGACACCACGCTGCGAGACGGCGAGCAATCGCCTGGCATCTCGCTCAACGCGTCCGAGAAGATCGAGATCGCGCAGCAGTTGGCGCGGCTCGGTGTCGATGTGATCGAGGCCGGCTTTCCGATCGCCTCGCCCGGCGACTTCGAGGCGGTCGAGCGAATCGCCCGCGAGGTCCACGGTCCCACGATCTGCGGCCTGGCTCGTGCCCAGGCCCCCGATATCGACGCCGCCTGGAACGCGATCAAAGATTCCGAGCAGCCCCGGATCCACACCTTCATCTCGACCTCCGACATCCACATCGAGCATCAGATGCGGAACACCCGCGAGGACGTGTTGAAGGGCGCCCGTGCGGCCGTTTCCCAGGCGAAGTCCTACTGCGAGGATGTCGAGTTCTCGCCGATGGACGCGACCCGGAGCGATGTGGAATTCACGGCCGAGGTCTGCGCGATCGCGGTAGAAGAGGGCGCCACCGTGGTCAACATTCCCGACACGGTCGGCTACACGACACCGGCTGAGTACGCGAAGTTCTTCGAGGATCTCTACCGCTACGCACCCTCGCTGAAGGACGTACGGCTGTCAGTCCACTGCCACGATGACCTGGGACTGGCCGTCGCCAACTCCTACGCCGGCGTCCTGGCCGGCGCCCGACAGGTCGAATGCGCGATCAACGGGATCGGCGAGCGGGCCGGCAACTGCTCGCTGGAAGAGATCGCGATGCTGATCAAGGTCCGCGAGGATGTCCATGGCCTCCATACCGGGATCAACACGAAGGAGCTGGCCCGGACCAGCCGCATGGTTTCTCGCGCGACCGGCTACGTGGTCCAACCGAACAAGGCTGTGGTCGGCAGGAACGCTTTCGCCCACGAGTCCGGAATCCATCAGGACGGTGTCCTGAAGGAGCGCGAAACCTTCGAGATCATGGACGCGACCGAGATCGGTTTCGACTCGAACCAGTTGGTGCTGGGCAAGCATTCGGGCCGCCACGCGCTGAAGGACGCGTTGGAGCAGCTGGGCTTCGTAGTCGATGGGGAAGCCCTGAATCAGGCCTTCAAGCGCTTCAAGGACGTTGCCGACAAGAAGAAGCAGGTCACCGCGCTGGATCTGGAGGCGATCGTCTCCGACGAGATGCGCGAACGTCCGCAGTCGCATGAACTGGAATGGTTCGAGGTTCAGGCCGCCAGTGACAGCGAGCCGGTGGCCAAGGTGCGGGTCAAGCTGCCCGAGGGCGAGATCGCCGAAGGAGGCAGTGGTGGCGATGGTCCGGTCGAGGCGATTTTCTCCGCGATTCTGGACGCCACCGGGGCGGAGGCCGAGCTGCGCGAGTACCACGTCGGTGCCGTGACCGGGGGAGAGGATGCGCTCGGTGAAGTGACCGTGGTTTTGCGGGCCGACGGGCGCACCGCTTCGGGCCAGGGGGTTTCGACCGACATCATCGAAGCCTCCGGACGGGCCTATGTCCGCGCGCTCAGCAACCTGCTGGACGGGGCGGCGATCGCGGAAGCCGAAGAAGCCACCGCCGACGCCGTCAAAGAACGCACCCCTTGACCATCCGGCCTTGACCATCCGGAGTAGTGGCACCGAGGTGGCCCGCCCGCCCACAGCTACTCCAAGCCTCCGGCAAGTCCACGGTGCCGCAGGTCATGTGTCGATTCGACACAAAACCTGCGGCACCATTCCGGCCAGCGTCTCGGCTCTACTTCCCCGTCCGGGTCCGGAGGTAAAGGTTGGCTAATGGGTGACGCCGGTCACAGACTTCGGCTATTTCCCGCTGTAGCTTGTGTTTGCAGGGTTTTCCTGCCACATGAACCGCAACATAAGTGAGAAGTGATACCCATGATGGGCAAAGCTATTTTCAGCCTGCTCAGCGCCTCAGCTCCGGTGGACCACAACAAGCCGAAGCAGCCCCGGACCGACCGGTAACGCGCACGTAGGGGGTTCTTCCCCCGAACGCTTCGAAAGCCCCGCCAGAGAAGGCGGGGCTTTCTCGTTTAAACGAGATCCAAGAGGTTTCGGCGAATTAGGCCCACCTATACAGATGTACGTGATAACGTACATGCATCATGTCCCAGGTAACCGTGACCGAACCCGCCAAACCCGAGACGGTTCCGGCCATTCCGGAGAACGCCGTCGGCGCCCGAGTCAAGGCGCTGCGCGAGGCGATGGGGTTTTCGTTGCGGGACCTGTCGGAGCGCAGCGGGGTCAGTCCGACCATGCTCTCCCAGGTCGAGCGGGGCAGTACCAGCCCGACCCTGGCGGTGGCCGAGAAGATCGCGGGCGGCCTCGATCTGAGCCTTTCGCAGTTGCTGCGGCTCGACGAGGCGCAGCACGTGGTGATCAGCCGATCCGGCGACCATCTGGTCCGCAACCGGGGCGGCCACCGGATCGAAGAGCTGACCCCACCGTTGCCGGGCCAGCGGGCGGATGTCTCTTCCCACAGTCTGGAGCCAGGGGCAAGCACCGGCGGCACCGGTGACGCCCCGATGCACGAACCGGGCAGTCGGGAGACGGCGGTCGTGCTCTACGGCGAGGTAGTGCTCGTCTTCGAGGGCGAGCGACACTCACTTTCAACCGGGGACAGCGTCACCTTCGATGCGGACCTACCCCACCATTTTGAAAACGAAAGCGATGAGCCGGTCGAGTTCATCGCTGTGATCGCGGCCGGACTGCGCCGCTCATAGGAAGGAGATCAGATGCCGAAGACCATGTTCGAAAAGATCTGGGAAGCCCACGAGGTAAAGGAGAACCTGCTCTACATCGATCTCCACCTCGTCCACGAGGTGACCTCGCCGCAGGCCTTCGAGGGGCTGCGCATGACCGGACGTAAACTGCGCCGCCCGGATAAGACCGTGGCCACCGCCGACCACAATGTGCCAACCGACGGCACTCCCGTCGCGGCGATGATCAAGGACGCACTCTCACGCAAGCAGGTCGAGACCCTGGAGAAGAACGCCGCCGACTTCGGCGTCCCGGTCTACAGCCTCGGTTCCGAGACTCAGGGCATCGTCCACGTGATCGGTCCGGAACTGGGTCTCACCCAGCCCGGCATGACCATCGTCTGTGGTGACTCCCATACCTCGACCCACGGCGCCTTCGGCGCCCTGGCCTTCGGCATCGGCACCTCCGAAGTCGAGCATGTGATGGCGACCCAGACCCTGGTCCAGAACAAGCCGAAGACCATGCGGATCAACTACGAGGGCACGCTCGGCGAGGGCGTCACCTCCAAGGACCTGATCCTGGCGACGATCGGCAAGCTCGGGACCTCCGGCATGACCGGCTACGTGGTCGAGTACGCAGGTGAGGCGATCGAGGCGTTGACCATGGAGCAGCGTATGACGATCTGCAACATGACCATCGAAGGGGGCGGCAAGGCCGGCATGATCGCGCCGGACGAGACCACCTTCGAGTACATGCGCGGCAAGCCCGGGGTGCCGGAGGACTTCGAGGCCGCGGTCGCGCGGTGGAAGCAACTGCCGACCGACGAGGGTGCGACCTTCGACACAGAGGTCGACATCGACGCCTCGGCAATCTCCCCGATGGTCACCTGGGGCACCACCCCGGGCATGGTGATCCAGGTCACCGATGCGGTCCCCGACCCGGAGAAGATGGACTCCCCGGCCGACAAGGAAGCCGCCGAGCGGGCCCTGCAGTACATGGGCCTCGAGGCCGGCACGCCGATGGAGGAGATCCGCCCCGAGCGGGTCTTCATCGGCTCCTGCACCAACTCGCGGATCTCCGACCTGCGCGAGGCGGCCGGCGCGATAAAAGGCCGCAAGGTGGCCGACAGCGTACGGGCGATGGTCGTGCCGGGATCGGCCCTGGTCAAGACCCAGGCCGAGGAAGAAGGCCTCGACAAGATCTTCGAGGAGGCCGGTTTCGAGTGGCGCGGTGCCGGCTGCTCGATGTGCCTCGGTATGAACCCGGACATCTTGATCGAGGGCGAACGCTGTGCCTCGACCTCGAACCGGAACTTCGAAGGTCGCCAGGGCAAGGGCGGCCGGACTCACCTCGTCAGCCCGACCATGGCCACCGCGGCGGCCATCGAGGGCCACTTCGTAGACATCAGGAACTGGAGCTAAGAATGGAACCGATCAGCACAATCGAAGGCGAAGTCGCCTTCCTGGACCGCAGCGACGTCGACACCGACCAGATCATCCCCAAGCAGTTCCTCAAACGGGTCGAGCGGACCGGCTACGGCGAGTTCCTCTTCTACGACTGGATGCGGGACGGAGAGATCGAGCTCGAACCGCATCCGATCCTGGTGTCCGGGCGGAACTTCGGCTCCGGCTCTTCGCGAGAACACGCGGTCTGGGCCCTGCATCAGTTTGGCTTCCAGGCGGTGATCGCTCCGTCCTTCTCCGACATCTTCTTTTCCAACAGCACCAAGAACGGCTTCCTGCCGGTAGCGCTGCCGGAGGATGTGTGCCGCGAGATCGCGACTGCCGGCGAGGCGAAGATAGACCTCGAGAGCCAGACGGTGAGTTGGGACGGGGGCGAGGCCACCTTCGAGATCGACGGCGAGATCAAGCGGCGTCTGCTCGGCGGGCTGGACGACATCGCGCTCACCCTCCAGGCCGAGGAGGCGATCGAGGCCTTCGAAGCCGGTCCCGGCGGGAGCTACGGTCCCGTCACGACGTCACTCTAGGAACGTGGTCAAATGAGCGACAAGGAATCCCGTCCGGCGGACTGGGAGGCTGAGAAGTACTCCCGGGTCGCTACGCCACAGCGCGAGTGGTCCGGCGCGGTCCTCGAGCGGTTGATGCTGAGCGGCGACGAGACGGTGATCGATGCCGGCTGCGGCTCGGGCAACGTGACCGAAGATCTTCTGGCCAAGCTCCCGAACGGCCGAGTGATCGGCATCGACGGCTCACCCAGCATGGTCGAGCAGGCGAGCGCGCGGCTCGGTCACGACCCGCGGGCAAGTTTCATCTGTCAGGACCTGGTCTCGCTAGAGCTGGACGAGCAGGTTGACCATGTCTTCTCGAATGCGACCTTCCACTGGATTTCCGATCACGACCGTCTTTTCCGCTCGTTGGCGGACGCGACGAAGCCCGGCGGGAGCCTGGTCGCCCAATGCGGCGGCCGCGGCAACGTGGCCGAAGTGGTCGCAGCGCTTGGCGTCGTCAACCGGGAGGAACCATTCGCCGAGATCTTCGGCGAGTACACCGACCCATGGAACTTCGCCGGACCGGAAGAAACCGAGATCCGACTGGTCGACGCGGGCTACGAGGATGTCGAGTGCTGGCTGGAGGAGCGGATCGCCCATCCCGAAGATCCGCGCGGATTCTTCGAGGCTTCTTTCCTGGCCCCGGTCCGGCAGGTTCTGGACGGGGAGCAGCTGACCGAGTACACCGATCGTCTCCTGACGGAGATGGGGTGGCCGACCAGCTTCAACTATGTTCGCCTGAACATGACCGCGAAAAGGAAGAACGAGAATGAGTGAAACGAAGCGAATCGTCGTGTTGGCCGGTGACGGGATCGGACCCGAGATCATCGGTGCGACCCGCCAGGTTCTCGACGCGGTCGGTGATTTCGAGTACACCGAGCACCTGATCGGTGGCGCCTCTATCGATGAGCACGGAGTCGCCCTGACCGACGAGGTGATCGCGGCCTGCAAGGACTCCGACGCCGTGCTGCTCGGCGCCGTCGGTGGTCCGAAGTGGGATGAGGCCGTGGCCAAGGATCCGACCGCACCCCGGCCCGAACAGGGCCTGCTCGGGATCCGCAAAGCGCTCGGTCTCTACGCGAACCTTCGCCCGGTCAAACCTTCGCCGGCCCTGATCGATGCCAGTCCGCTCAAGAAGGAATTGATCGATGGCACTGACCTGTTGGTCGTCCGCGAGCTGACCGGAGGCATCTACTTCGGCGCTTCGGGCCGGCGCGAGGAGAATGGCGGCACCGCCTATGACGAGTGCGCCTACTCGATCCCCGAGATCGAGCGGATCGCCCGGGCCGCCTTCGAGGCAGCTCGTCAGCGCTCCGACAGCCCCCGGGTACTTTCCGTCGACAAAGCCAACGTGCTCGAGTCCTCGCGGCTCTGGCGGGAAACGGTCAAGCAAGTGGCCGAGGAGTATCCGGATGTGGAACTCGATCACCTGCTGGTTGACTTCGCCGCGATGAAGCTCGTCTCGGCCCCGGCCGAGATCGATGTGATCGTGACCGAGAACCTGTTCGGCGACATCCTCAGCGACGAGGCGGCGATGCTGACCGGCTCGTTGGGCATGTTGCCCTCGGCGTCGATCGGGGCCGAAGGCGAACCCGGGCTTTTCGAGCCGGTCCACGGCTCGGCGCCGGACATCGCGGGTCAGGGCCTCGCCAACCCACTGGCGACCATGCTCTCCGCGGCGATGATGCTGCGCTACGGCCTGGGCGACGGCGGCGCGGCCGACCGGATCGAGAACGCGGTCGACGCGGTGCTGGCCAAGGGCCTGAGAACACCCGATATCTACGAGGGCGGAGAAGGGGAAACCCGCGTCGGAACGGAAGAAGTGACCGCTTCCGTGCTGACCGAGCTTGGCCGGGGCTAGACCGCTGGCTAGAATGTCCGGGTACGCGCAGTCGATCTGGCGTACCATCACCGGGAGAGAAACGACCAAGGAGCAATCTGTTGGAAAAGGCTGAGTACATCTGGCACAGCGGCAAATTCGTCCCCTGGGACGAGGCGCAGGTGCACGTACTGAGCCATGGTCTCCACTACGGGACCGGCGTCTTCGAAGGCATCCGCTGCTACGACGGCGAGAAGGGGCCCGCGGTCTTCCGTCACGCGGAGCACCTCCAGCGTTTCGAGGATTCGGCCCGCATGTACTTTCTCGACCTTCCCTTCACCAAGGAAGAGATCGGCGAAGCGACCCGGGAGCTGATCCGCAAGAACGGCCTACGCGACTGTTACATCCGCCCGCTTGCCTTCCGGGGTTACGGCGAGATGGGCCTTTACGCGAAATCGGCCCCGGTCGAAGTGATCATCGCGGTCTGGCCTTGGGGCGCCTACCTTGGCGACGACGGCCTCAAACACGGCATCCGGGCCAAGGTCTCCTCCTGGCGTCGAGTGTCGCCGACCAGCTTGATCCCGCATGCGAAGGCCTCAGGCCAGTACCTGAACTCGATCCTGGCAAAGACCGAGTCGGCCAAGGCCGGCTACGAGGAGGCGATCCTGCTCGACGAGCGCGGTTTCGTGTGCGAAGGTTCGGGCGAGAACATCTTCATGGTCAAGGACGGCAAGGTCTTCACCCCGCCGCAGGTCGCCTCGATTCTCGACGGCATCACCCGCAAGTCGGTGATGCAGATCCTCGAAGACAAGGGATACCCGGTCGTCGAGCGCGACATCGCCCGTTCCGAGCTCTACTTGGCCGACGAGGTCTTCATGTGCGGCACCGCGGCCGAGGTCGTCCCGGTGCGTGAAATCGACGACCACCTGCTCGGGGAGCCCGGCGAGGTGACCCGACTCGCCCAGGACGGTTACGCGGACGCCATCTACGGCCGCTCGCCTGAATACACGGAGTGGCTCGACCTGGTCGGTGAGCCGGTCGCGAAAACGGAACCCAGTACAGTCTGAGTCCGATGCTTCACTCGTTCAGCGAAATCAGGATCGCCCGAATTACGGGGGCTGCGGGGCGCTGACCCCGTGGCAGCGCGGCTATGTGCCGTGTTCGGTCCTGCCCGGACCGCTTCGGTCCGGGCCTCTTGATTTCCTGAAAGGCAGTATCCGATGACAGCAGTGAAGCTCTACGACACGACCCTCCGCGACGGCATGCAGGGGCAGGGCATGTCCCTTTCCGCCGCGGAAAAGGTACGGGTGGTCCACGCGCTCGACCAGCTTGGGGTGCAATTCATCGAGGCCGGCTTCCCCGCCTCGAACCCGAAGGAGGCCGAGCTCTTCGAGCTGCTGGCCGGGGAGCAACTCGAGCAGGCGGCGATCTGCGCGTTCGGGATGACCCGACGGCGCGGGGTCGAAGCCGACCAGGACCAGGCACTGCGGCTTCTCGCTTCGACCTTCGCACCGGTGGTGACCTTGGTCGGCAAGACCTGGTCACTTCACCTCGAGAAGGTGACCAAGGTTTCCCGCGAGGAGAACCTGGCGATGATCGGCGATTCGATCGCGTATCTGCGTGGCGAGGACAAGCGGGTGATGTACGACGCCGAGCATTTCTTCGATGCCTGGGACGACGATCCCGATTACGCGCTCGCCTGTCTCAGAGCCGCCGACCGGGCAGGGGCCGAGGTCTTGGTGCTCTGCGACACCAACGGGGCCCACCTGCCGACCCAGATCGGCACCATCGTCGCGCAGGTGACCGACGCCCTGCCGGAGGCGGAGCTCGGCATCCACTGCCACAACGACCTCGAGTGCGGGGTCGCCAATGCCTTGGCCGCGGTCGACGCCGGGGCCCGCCAGGTCCAGGGGACCGTCAACGGCTATGGCGAGCGCTGCGGCAACTCGAATCTGATCTCGATCTTGCCTTCCCTCCAGCTGAAGATGGGTTACGAGGTGGTTCCACCCGAAAACCTGAAAGAGCTCTCCTCGGTCTCGCATTTCGTCGCCGACCTTCTGAACGTCCCGGTGGACCCCGACCAGGCATATGTTGGTCGCAACGCGTTCGCCCACAAGGGCGGCATGCACGTGGCCGGGATCGCGGCCGACGCCCGGACCTTCGAGCACATGGATCCGGAAGCGATCGGCAACAGCCGGTCCGTGCTTCCCTCGGAGCTCTCCGGCAAGGCGACCGTGCTCGCACGGGCCGAGGAGATCGGGCTAGACCTGGATGACCGGGCCGCGCGGAACGCGGTCGAAACGCTGAAACAGAAGGAACACGACGGCTATCACTATGAGGCGGCCGAAGCTTCCTTCGATCTGCTGCTGCGCCGTCAGGCCGGGCAGTACAAGCCGCTCTTCACCTTCGAGTCGTTCAAGGTCCAGACTGAGCTTCGAGCCGGAGACGAGGTCGAGACGGAGGCGATCGTGAAAATCAGGGTCGGTGACGAGCGATACGTCGAGGTAGCCGAGGGCAACGGGCCGGTCAACGCGCTGGACAAGGCGCTGCGCCAGGCGATCACCCGCCATTACCCGGAGCTGGACGAGATCGAGCTGACCGGGTACCGGGTCCGGATTCTCGACACGGCCCACGGCACCGGTGCCGGCACTCGGGTCCTGCTCGATTCGCGTCGCGGAGAAGGTGGCGACTCGTGGGGATCGATCGGGGTTTCCGAGAACATCATCGAAGCCTCCTGGGAGGCCCTGGTCGATTCGCTGGCCTACGCTTTCCAGAACGGCGACTCTCGGTCCGAGGCGGATGGTGCCTGAGCAGCTGCCACCACTCGACCTGGCCCGGCCCGAGATCGGGCCGGAGGAGGAGCGTCTGGTACTGGAGGTCTTGCGCTCGGGCCGGCTTTCGCTGGGGCCGATGCTCGAACGTTTCGAGCGTGAGTTCGCCGCCTGGCTGGGAGTGGATGACGCGGTCGCGGTTTCGAGTGGCACCGCTGCTCTGCACCTTGGGGTCCGGGCACTTGGTTGGGGGCAAGGGGATGAGGTCGTGCTCAGTCCCTTCACCTTCGTCGCCAGCGCCAACTGCCTGCTTTACGCGGGGGCGAAGCCGGTCTTCGCTGATATCGACCCGGTAACCCTGAACCTCGACCCGACCGCCGCGGAAGCGGCCTTATCCGAGGCGACCGTTGGCCTGCTGCCGATCGACATCTTTGGCCAGCCCTCCGATCTGCCCGCCTTCGAGCGGATCGCAGCTCAGCGGGGGCTCGGGATCCTTGAAGATTCCTGCCAGGCACTGGGGGCGGTCGATACCGAGGGCCGCAAAGTCGGCAGTCGCGGCAACGTCGCAACCTTCGCCTTCTACGCGAACAAGCAGATGACCACCGGCGAGGGTGGCATGGTCATCCCGACCGATACCAACATGGCCGACGTGCTGCGCAGCGAACGCAACCAGGGCCGGGCGATCGACATGGACTGGCTCGATCATGACCGGCTCGGTTTCAACTACCGGATGTCGGATGTGACAGCAGCGATCGGGGTCGCCCAGGTGGCTCGGTTGGATGATCTGCTGGCCGGCCGAGCCCGCGTCGCCCAGATGTATCTGGACCGCTTGAGCTCACTTGCTGCGGCCTCCGGTGGGGCGGGAATCGGACTGCCGGCTCCCGACGAGTCGCCTGCCCGGCGTAGTTGGTTCGTCTTCCCGATTCGTCTGCCCGATGGCGCCGACCGGGACGGCGTGATCCGCACTCTGGGCGAGCAGGGCATACCGGCCAAGTCCTACCTGCCCTCAATCCACCTCTTCCCGCATCTGGCCCCCTTCGGCTACCGCGAGGGACAGTTCCCGGTGGCCGAGTCCGTCGCCGCCCGTTCGCTGGCTCTGCCGTTCCATGCCGGGCTGGACGAGGGAGACGTCGACCGGGTCGCTTCCGCCCTCGGCGCGGCGCTGGCCGCAGGCTGAGCCGAGCCGGGTCATAATCGCTCGCGATGGCTAGGCATACCGACAAGTCGACATCCCGTTTTCGCGACCCCCCGGACCCTCGGTTCTGGCGGCTCAACCGTTCGATCGATTTTGACCGCCACCTGGCTCCCTATGACGTGGCCCAGTCGCGCGCCCACGCCAAGGCGCTGAACCGGATCGGTGTGATCGCCGACGACGAGATCAAGGTGCTCGACGAGGGCCTGGCCGCTATCGCCGGCGAGCTCGAAGCCGGCGAGTTCATCTTCGAACCCGGTGACGAGGACATCCACATGGCGGTCGAGCGCCGGCTCGGCGAGTTGATAGGAGAGCTCGCCGGCAAGCTTCACACGGGGCGGTCCCGCAACGATCAGGTCGCGACCGATATCTGCATGGCCGTGATGGATGCGGCCAGCGGGGCGGGGGAGCGGATCGCAGCCACGATGCGCGAACTGCTGCGTTTGGCCGAGGCACACAAGGACTGGACCATGCCCGGGTACACCCACTTGCAGCGGGCCCAGCCCGTCTACCTCGGGCACCACCTGCTCGCCTGGTTCTGGATGCTCTCGCGTGATTTCGACCGTTTCGGCGCGGCCCGTCGCGCCGCCGCCGTGATGCCGCTCGGGGCGGGCGCGCTCGCCGGAGTCAATTGGGAGATCGACCGCCGCGCGGTCGCGGCGGATCTCGGCTTCGACTCGGTCACGGTCAACTCGCTCGATTCGACCTCGAACCGCGACATGGTGCTCGATTATCTTGCCGCGGGCTCGATCTGCCTGACTCACCTCTCGCGGATCGGGTCCGAGCTGGTGATCTGGTCCAGCACCGAGTTCTCTTTCTGCCGGCTGAGTGAACCGTTCACCTCCGGCTCGAGCATCATGCCCCAGAAGCAGAACCCCGATTCGGCCGAGCTGCTGCGGGCCAAGGCACCGCGGGTGATCGGTGATCTCACCACCCTGCTCGGGGTGCTCCACGCGTTGCCGCTCACCTACGGCAAGGACATGCAGGAGGACAAGGAGCCTTTCTTCGACGCGGCCGAGACGGTCGAGGCGACCCTCGAGATGACAGCCGGCATCTTCGAAGGCATCGAGTTCGACCGGGAGCGCCTTCAGGCGGCGGCCGGCGACGAGATGTTGGCCGCGACCGAGATCGCCGACCTGCTGGTCCGGCGGGGGGTGCCGTTCCGCGATGCGCACGGGATCGTCGGCGACCTCGTCCGGCAGTGCGTAGCCGAAGACCGAAAGCTCTCCGAGCTGAGCCGAGAGGAGCTGGCCGAACGCTCGGCCGAGCTCGATGACGAGTACTACGAGGTTCTCGAGCAGGGGAGCTGGCTCGAGTCGAAGCGCAGCGAAGGTGGAACCTCGAGCGCGAGCCTGGCCGCCCAGATCGAACTGGCCAGGGCCCGAGTCAGCGAAATCTCCTGAGCTAGGTTCGATCTAGGGGGATATAGCGCCCACGACTCGAACCGAGCGGACCCGGTTGCCGGCCAGATTCGCTAACCGGGCGAAGCGCCGCCGGTGGGAGCCACCCCGCCGCCGGTTGATGGGGTGGTTGGAGTGGTGGGGGTGGTCGCCTCTGGAGCCGGGGTAGTGGGCTCGGGTGGCGCGGTCGGCGTGGTCGGGGCGGTGGCTTCCGGGGTGGTGGTTTCGGGGGCCGTGTAAGTCGGCGCGCTGTAGTCGGAGCTCGAGTCGGAGTATCCGTAGTCGTCGGTCGAATCAGTCGAGTCGGTCGAACTGTCGTCGCCGTTCGCGGCGGCTTCGGCTTCCCGTTCGGCGGCGCGGTTCTCCTCGATCGACTTCCAGGCCTCGACGACACGGGACCAGATGATCGCGGGGTAGGTGCCACCGTCGACCGGGCTGCCGCCGTACTCGGTGGTCATCTGTACGTAACCCTCCGGGTAACCAACCCAGACACAGGCGGTGATCTCGGTGATCGCGCCGCAGAACCAGGCGTTGGTGTTGTCCTCCGTGGTGCCGGTCTTGCCCCACTGGGAATCGTCGCCGATATAAGCGTTCTTACCGGTGCCCTGGGTCACTACTTCGTGCAGGATGCCCTTGGCCGTAGTCGCCACCTCGGGATCGATCACTCCCTTGCTCAGGACCTGATTGTCGCCACCCTTGATCGTCTTGCCGTCCTCATCGGTGACCTTGGTGTAGGCGACCGGCGAGTCGCCCGGATCGGGAGCGAGGGTGCCGCTCACCCGGCGGCCGTCATTGGCCAGGGTCGAGAAGGCGTAGGTCCAGCCGAGTGGCGTGACTTGGGAAGTACCGAGCACCATGGCCGGGTTGGTCTCGATCTTGCCCGAGTAGCCCATCTTGTGGATCGTCCTGGCGATCGCCTTGGGTCCCCCCTTGATCGCTTCGATGCCCAGCTGGGCGTAGACCGAGTTGTCTGAGTTGATGGTCGCCGAGACAAGGTCGATCGGCGCATTCGCGTAGCTGTCACCGTAGTTGTGGACCTCGTACGGCTCCTTGTGCCACTTCCACTTCCCGGTCTTCTTGTCCTTGATTCTCCACTTGCGCTCGAAGACCTGAGGCCCCGAGTAGAAAGTCGTGTTCGGTGAGATGCCTTGCGAGAGGGCGGTGGTGAGGACGAACGGCTTGATCGTCGACCCTGGCTGGCGCTCACCCATGGTGGCCAGGTTGTATTGCGAGCTTGCGAAGTCGCTGCCGCCGACCATCGCGTCCACGGTCGCGTCCTTGTTGTTGATGATCACCACTGAAGCGCTGGGCCCGACCCCGCTCAAGGTCTCGTTGATCGCGTCCTCGGTCGCCTGTTGGACTTCGAGGTCGAGGCTGGTCTTGATCTTCAGGCCGCCGAAGAAGGCACGGCCGGCCCCGTACCGGTCGACCAGTTGCTGGCGCATCCACGAGGTGAAGTAAGGAGCCTTCGAGTCGAGGCTGGGTGGGTCGATGTCGTTGTCGGCCGGGATCGCTTCCTTGACCGACTCGTCGTACTGCTCCTGGGTGATGTAGCCCTGGTCGAGCATTCGATCGAGCACCGTGTTACGCCGGACGATGGTGGCGTCAGGATCGTTCTTCGGGTCGTATCCGTACGGGTTCTGGATGATTCCGGCCAGCATTGCCGCCTCGGCCGGGGTCAGCAGGGAGGCACACGGTTCCTCATCGGTCCCGCAGGACGGGTGGGCGTATCCGAAGTAGGTGCGAGCGGCGGCTTCGATCCCGTAGGCACCGTTGCCGAAGTAGACCGTGTTCAGGTACTCGGTAAGGATCTTGTCCTTGGTCCACTGCTGTTCGATGTGGTAGGCGATCGCCATTTCGCGCACCTTCTGGAGGGGCGAGCGGTCGTTCTGCGCCTCCAGGGCTTGTTTGACCAACTGCTGCGTGATCGTCGAGGCGCCCTGTTTCGCGCTGCGGGAAAGGACGTCCTGGACCAGTGCGCGCCCGAGTCCCTGGAAGTCGATGCCGCGGTGCTCGTAAAAACGGGCGTCCTCGATCGAGACGACGGCGTTCTTCATGTTCGGCGAGATCTGGTCGGCGTCGAGCAGCATCTGGTTCTCGTTGTTCGAGAGCGTGCCGATGTACTGCCCCTGGCTGTCGACGACCACTGAGTTCTTGGCGGTCCTGAACTGCGCGTAATTCTCGATCGCGGGCAGGTCCTGGGAGACCGCCATAACCATGCCGAAGAAAGCAGAGCAGAACCCGAGCACACCGAGACCGAGGACGATGAAGAGGATGCGGAGCTTCTTGATCTTCGGCTTCGGCGGCTTGGGAGGAGGCACCGGCAGGCTCAGCACGCCGGGTGGCAGGCCGTTCCCGTTCCCGTTCCCGTTCCCATTGCTACTCCCGTTCTCACCACCCACCCCAGGGGCGGTTGGGATCGAGATTGGCTGGCCGCTCCCATTGCCGGCGGCCGTTTTCGATTCCGGCGCCTTGCGTTTGCGCCCTCCGAACTTGGGCAGACCCACGCGGAGCGACGGCTTGCGGGAGGACCTGGTCCCTCGGCGGCTCGAGCGCGAAGGGGTCGGGGCGCGCAGAACGCTTTCGCCGGCGCTCGGGGCGCCGGATTCACTTGACGCACCGTTGGCGCGCCCGTTCTGCCGGGAGGATGAGCCCGACGGGTGCTCTGTCTTTCGGGGAGCCATCAGGTGGCGAAAAGTGGGTAAGCGCCTTGGCGAGACCGGTCGTGAGGTGCGCTTTACGCCTTCAAACAACAACCCTGGCACGACCAAGTAGCGCTGCTCAGTCTAGCATTCGACCTCGCGTGTCTAACGTCACTCAAGAACCAAGTGAACCCTCCGCCCCGGCGATCGCCCAGGCCGATGCTTTGACCGCGACCGCGGTCGAAGCGCTGCCGGCCGGCCGACTGGCTTGGCAACTCGACCAAGAGAGGCCGCTGCGGGTCAAGCTCGGGATCGACCCGACCGCGCCGGACATCCATCTCGGCCATACCGTCGTGTTGAACAAACTGCGTGAGTTCCAGGAGGCGGGGCACCAGATCGTCTTGATCATCGGGGACTACACAGCGCGGGTCGGTGACCCAAGCGGCCGTTCCGCGCAGCGGCCGATGCTGGACCCGGCGGCGATCGACGCCAACGCGGAAACCTTCATGGAGCAGGCCTTCAAGCTCCTCGACCGGGATCAGACCGAGGTCCGGTACAACAGCGAGTGGCTGAAGATGGAGTCCGATCGGCTCTTCTCGCTGATGGCCCGGCCGACCGTCGCCCGGCTGCTCGAGCGTGACGACTTCCAAAAGCGGATGGCGGCCGAGGAGCCGATCTCGCTGCTCGAACTGGTCTACCCGCTGTTGCAGGGCTACGACTCGGTGGCGGTCGAGGCAGACGTCGAGGTCGGCGGTACCGATCAGAAATTCAACCTGCTCTTCGGGCGCGACATGCAAGCCTCGTTCGAGCAGCCGCTGCAGTCGATCATCACGATGCCGATCCTGCCCGGGATCGACGGGGTCAAGAAGATGTCGAAGTCAACCGGCAACTACATCGGCGTGACGGATCCGCCGGAAGAGATGTTCGGGAAGGTGATGCGGGTCCCCGACGCCAATCTCGAGGAGTACTGGCAACTCTTATTGAGTGAGGATCCCCCGGTGGGGACCGGGCCGAACGAGGCCAAGCGGGAGCTGGGCCGTCGCCTGGTCGCCCGCTTCCACGGTTCGGACGCGCCGGCCGCCGCGGAGGAGCACTTCAACCGACTCTTCGTCCGCCACGAGATGCCGGACGAGGTCGAGGATTTTCCCTTCTCCGGTGACCCGGCGCACATGCCGGCTTTGATCGCCGGGGCCTTTGGCGTGAGTCGGAGTGAGGCCCGGCGGGCGCTGGGCCAGGGGGGAGTCAGGCTGGACGGCGAACCGATGCCGGCAGAGCCCCTGGACTACGCCGCCGACAAGCTCGACGGTCGGGTCCTGCAGCTCGGAAAGCGCCGCTTCCGACGGCTCGTCAAGGACGCCTGAACCCGCTTGCCCATGGGATTTGGCTCCCTAAAGCCAAAACCCTGATCTTTGCCAAACCTTTAGCCAGACCGCTCGACACTTCTCCGGAAAACCTGTATAGTTCTCCGTCCGCTCAGTCGAGCAGGTTGCCCGGCTGAAGTGCTCTGTGCGGCGAGTCCCGCCGCCCGGCGTAAGCGGTCTTTGAAAACTGAGCAGCGTGCATTACTCCGGACGGATCATCCGTCTGGGGATAATGTTTGAGCCCGATTCGTTCGAGGTCTTTGACTTCGGACGATCATTTTATTATCCCGTCATATCCGTTGTCGTATTTGTGTACTGACAACATCCCGATATGACACAGCTCTACGTTGAGTAAATAGTTTGAGGAACCCGGTCTTCGGACCGGTTGTCAGTCTCGACTGACATTTGATACCTCGCAACATTTTTCACGGAGAGTTTGATCCTGGCTCAGGACGAACGCTGGCGGTGTGCTTAACACATGCAAGTGGTGCGACGAACCAGGCTTCGG
>Ga0182792_1000616_pt1 | contig 32192 bp, 33 predicted proteins | sample Passage237B_FD_130497 | JGI IMG/M metagenome (GOLD analysis project Ga0182792, IMG submission 130497) | Cellulose adapted compost microbial communities from Newby Island Compost Facility, Milpitas, CA, USA - Passage2 37B (version 2) (version 2) ...
CTCGGTGTTCTGCTACAAGGGCGACCGGCTCATTGCCGTCGAATCCGTCAATCGCGCCGGCGACCACGTCGCCGGCCGCAAAATTCTCGGCGCCGGCGGTACCATCACGCCGGAGCAGGCGGGCGACGCCGCGTTCGACCTGCGCGCGGCGGCGCGATAGAGTCTGATTCAACTGCGTTGAATCAGACTCTATCGATTATCTCTTGTTTGAGCATGATCTTTCCGAAAACCGGTCCCCACCCTCGGGTCAAGCCCGAGGGCAGGCTTTTTCGGGATCATGCTCTAACGCAATCCCGCCGTATCGCGGTCGAGCCCTTTGGCGGCGAGGTCGTCGAGATAGGACTGGAAGCGCGTCTCGCGGTTGACGCCGAGGTCGTGGAGATAGTCCCAGGTATAGATGCCGGTGGCGTGCATGTCGTCGAAGCCGATGCGGATTGCATAGTTGCCAACCGCGTCGACCGAGGAAATCGCCACGTTGCGTTTTCCCCCGATGGTCTTGCGCTCGGCCTCCGAATGACCCTGCAACTCCGCCGAAGGGCTGGTCACGCGCAACAATTCCGCCGACAGTTCGTAGACGTTGCCGTCGTCGAAAGCGATGTGCAGCGAGCGCCGGTCCTTGACCAGACGGATTTCGATCGGCCAGGGCGTGGCCGATGACGGAGCGGTATCGGTTTGTGGCATCGCGGCCCTCATCGGCAGGACGGGGCCACTGTGGCCAACGCGAGGGGCTGCGTCAATCGGCCGTCCGTCGCATTGTCTCCACTATGGGCGGATGGGCAACGAAAGACGGAGCCGTCCTGCCGATCCTGTCCTTGATTCGGATCGGCAGGTGTTCCACAACTCGTGCAATCCCTGACCAAGCGGAGAACAGGCGTGGCGGTCACCGAAGCCGATGTCCGGAGTGCGCTCGACGGCGTCACACTGCCGGACGGCCAGTCGCTGGCGGCATCGGGCCGCGTCAGCAAGATCACCATCAACGACGGCCGGGTGATCTGCATCGTCGCGGTCGATGCCAACGAGAGCCGCGCGCTCGAGCCGGCGCGCGTCGCCGCCGAAGCCGCCATCGCGCGGCTGCCCGGCGTGGACCGTGCCCTGGTCGGCCTCAAGCCGAACATTACGCCCGGCGCACCGCGGTCCGGCGCGGCGCAGGCCGCGCCGCGCGCCGCCGTCAAGGGCCGCGCGACCACCGCGCCGATGGCGCTGACAGGGGTGAAGCACATTGTTGCCGTGTCCTCCGGCAAAGGCGGCGTCGGCAAGTCCACGGTGTCGTGCAACCTGGCGCTGGGCTTTGCCGCGCAGGGGCTCAAGGTCGGCATGCTCGACGCCGACATCTATGGACCGTCGCAGCCAAAACTGTTCGGCCTCAGCGGCAAGCCGCGGCAGATCGATGCGCAGACGATGGAGCCGATGGAAGCCTTCGGCATCAAGGTGATGTCGATCGGCTTTCTGGTCGAGGAAGACCTGGCGATGATCTGGCGTGGGCCGATGGTGATCTCGGCCATCACCCAGATGCTGCGCAACGTGGCGTGGGGCCATCTCGACGTGCTGGTGGTCGATTTTCCGCCCGGCACCGGCGACATCCAGCTCAGCATGGCGCAGCAGACGCCGCTGTCGGGCGCGGTCGTCGTTTCGACGCCGCAGGATATCGCGCTGATCGACGCCCGGCGCGGCATCGCCATGCTGGAGAAGGTCAACGTGCCGCTGCTCGGCATCATTGAGAACATGTCGAGCTTCTGCTGCCCGACCTGCAACCACGTCTCGATGATTTTTGGCCACGGCGGCGCGCGCGCCGAGGCGGAGCAGCTCGGGGTGCCGTTCCTTGGCGAGGTGCCGCTCGACATGCGCATCCGCGAGACGTCCGACAGCGGCGCGCCGCTCGTCGCCACTGCGCCCGACAGCCATCACGCGCAAGCCTTCATTGGCATTGCTGGGCAGGTGTGGGCGGCGCTGACGTCCGGCGGCGTGGTGCGGCCGGCGCCGCGCATCGTCATCGAATAGACGGCCGCACCGGCGTCGCGGGGTCAGCCTCTGCTCTTCTCGTAGCGTGCTTTGGCCTCAGCGTTCGGCGGGTAGAGGCCGGGCAGCGGCACGCCGCGCTCGACTTCCTCCATGATCCACTGTTCGAGCCGCTCCTGCTCGATGCAGGCGGCCGTCACGTCCTCCAGGAGTGCCTGCGGGATCACCACCGCGCCGTCGCGGTCGGCGACGATGACGTCGTTCGGAAACACCGCGACGCCGCCGCAGCCGATCGGCTCCTGCCAGTTGACGAAGGTCAGCCCCGCGACCGAAGGCGGCGCCGCCGCGCCGCTGCACCACACCGGCAGGCTGGTCGCCTCGACGCCGGCGATGTCGCGGACAACGCCATCGGTGACCAGCGCGGCGACGCCGCGCTTGTGCATGCGGGCGCACAGGATATCGCCGAAGATGCCGGCATTGGTGATGCCCATGGCATCGACCACGGCAATGCAGCCCTCCGGCATGGCCTCGATCGCCCCGCGGGTCGAGATCGGCGACGACCACGATTCCGGCGTGGCGAGGTCCTCGCGCGCCGGTACGAAGCGCAGCGTGAAGGCGCGTCCGACGCGGCGCGGCTCGCCCTCGCGCAGCGGCTTGGTCCCGCGCATCCAGACGTTGCGCAGGCCCTTCTTCAGGAGCACGGTGGTGATGGTGGCGGTGGCGACGCTGCGCAGCGCGGCAAAAAACTCGTTCTCGTTGGACATCGGCGGTTGCTCTCTGGCGGTCGGCGCCGTCCGGCGGACCGTCCTGCCGGGTGCCGCGCCGGTCCCCTGATTAGGAGGAAAGCTCCGGGCTGGCAACGCTTGCCGGTCCGCCCGCCCTGCCGCCACAGGCTTGCGTAAACGCCGTGGCCGGGTCATATGGGCGCCGCAACGCGAGGAGCCCTTGATGGCCACACCGAGAGCGCCGCAGACGGTTGCGGCGGTGAACGGGATTGCGACCGACACCAGTTTTGGCGCGGTCACGCCGCCGATCTATCTCTCCAGCAACTTTGCCTTTAACGGGCTGGAAGAGCCGCGCGCCCATGAATACACCCGCACCAGCAACCCCGGCCGCGACCTGCTGGCCGATACGCTGGCGCAGCTCGAGGGCGGCGCCGGAGCCGTCGTCACCGCCTCCGGCATGGCGGCGGTCGATCTGGTGCTGGCGCAGCTTGCCTCCGACGATCTCGTAGTGGCGCCGCACGATTGCTACGGCGGCACCTACCGGCTCCTGCTGGCCCGGCGCGACAAGGGGCAGTTCCGCGTCGCGCTGGTCGATTTCGGCGATGCCGGCGCACTCGCGGCAGCGCTGGCCGACAAGCCGGCGCTGGTGTTGATTGAGACCCCGAGCAATCCCCTGATGCGCATCGTCGATGTCCGCGCGGTCGCGGCCAGGGCGCATGCCGCCGGCGCCAAGGTGATCGTGGACAACACGTTCCTGTCGCCGGCGTTGCAGCGGCCGATCCCGCTCGGGGCCGATTTCGTGGTCCATTCCACCACAAAATATCTCAACGGCCATTCCGATGTCGTCGGCGGCGCGGTGATTGCCGCCGCCAAGGCCGATGTCGAGGCGCTGGCCGCCTGGGCCAACATCGTCGGCACCTCGGGCGCGCCGTTCGATGCCTACCTGACGCTGCGCGGCATCCGCACGCTGTTTCCGCGCATCGAGCGCCAGCAGGCGAGCGCCGCGGCGATCGCCACGCGCCTTAAGGGACACGCGGGCGTCACCGCCGTGCATTATCCCGGTCTACCGGACCATCCTGGCCACGCTGTTGCCAAGGCGCAGCAGACCGGGTTCGGCGCCATGCTGAGCTTCGAACTGCGCGGCGGGATCGAGGCGGCGCGGCGCTTCGTCGGGGCGACCGGAATTTTCATTCTCGCCGAGTCGCTCGGGGGCGTCGAAAGTCTCGTTGCGCATCCCTCGACGATGACTCATGCTTCGATGGATGCCGAAGCCCGGCATGCCGCCGGCATCCACGATGGCCTGCTCAGGCTGTCGGTCGGTCTCGAAGCCGAAGCCGATCTGCTGGCCGGTGTCGAACGGGGGCTCGCCGCGGCAGGGTGTAGCCCATAAGGAGAGCACGATGGACCAGACGCTGGCCGATGCCATTCTCACCACGGCCGCCGACGCCATCCTGCTCGCCGATCCCGACGGCATCATTCGGTTCTGGAATCCCGGCGCTGCGCGTATCTTCGGCTTTTCCACCGAGGAGGCGGTCGGCCGCTCGCTCGACATCATCATCCCCGAGAACCTGCGCGCGCGCCATAACGACGGTTACGCGCAGACCATGCGGACCGGCGAGACCCGCTACGGCTCCGGCGACATTCTCGCGGTGCCGGCGCTGACGAAGGACGGCCGCCGCATCTCGGTCGAGTTCACCATCGTGCTGCTGCACGGCGACGGCGGCAAGGTGTCGGGCATCGCCGCGATCCTGCGCGACGTCACGGACCGCTTCCAGGAATTGCGCACGCTGCGGCGGCGGCTCGCCGAACTGTCGGCAGCTGGACCTAAGACCGTGCCCGGTTGAATGATAATGCTCGTGCCAAGGTCGCTCGCGAAGACGGCCTCCTCTCGAAAGGCCCTTTCATGACCGACCCATCCGCTGGCGCATCGTCGCGGCTTGCGCCCGAACTCGACGTCACGGAATGGTTCAATGCGTCGGCGCCGCTCAGCCTCGCGGGCCTGCGCGGCAAGATCGTCGTGCTTCATGCCTTCCAGATGCTGTGCCCCGGCTGCGTGCAGGGCGGCCTGCCGCAGGCGCAGAAGGTGTCAAAACTGTTTTCGCCGGACGATGTCGCCGTCATCGGCGTTCACACCGTGTTCGAGCATCACGAGGCGATGACGCCGGTGGCGCTGAAGGCGTTCATCCATGAATACCGGCTGACGTTTCCCATTGCCGTCGATCGGCCGGGCGACGACGGGCCGATCCCGCGCACCATGGCGGCCTATGGCATGCGCGGCACGCCGACGCTGGTCCTGATCGACCGGCAGGGGCGGCTGCGCAAGCATAGTTTTGGCGCCGAGGACGATATGATCGTCGGGGCCGACATCGCCTTCCTGCTGGCGGAAAAAGAATCTGACGCAGCTTAGTTCGACGCCGCGAGCCGCCAGTTCGGATCGGGCGAGGCGAGCGGACGCGTGAACGTCCATTCGTCCACCGTGTCGCGCGCGGCGTTGGCGACGGCGACGCCGTCGGATGCGGCGGCCTGATCGGCACGCACGCTCAGCCAGGTCGCGCCGAAACGGACGCGGATATCGGCGTAGCCATCGCGGACGGCGACATCGAGAAGCTGCGGCCTGGCGAGCCGCACCAGCGCTGTCCTCGTACACTTGTCGTCGTCGGCACGCATGGCGATCGCCGCCGCATAGGCCCTGTGGACCTCGGGCGTCAGCAACGGCTTGAGCGCATCGCTGTCACCCTCGATGAACGCGGTCACGATGGCCTCATAGGCGGTCTGCGACCCATCGAGAAAGCGCTCGAGGTCGAAATCGTGATCGTGGGCGCGGATATCGCGCACGGCGCTCGAAAACGGCGCGTCGCGCGGCGGCGCTTCGCCGTGCGGGGTCGGCGCGGCCAGCCGCCGGTCGCGAGAAAGCCCGGCGAAATCGACAGGGAACGGCCAGGCGGTGGCCGACTTGTTGTCGGCCTCGGCGTCGCCATCGCTCGGCTTGGTGTAGCGCAGCGACAGCCAAAGCTGCCAGCAGATCGCCGCGAGCAGCAGGAGAGGCACCAGCCACGATCCGTCGGCTTCGTGCTCCATGCCGGTCATGACCGCACCACCTTCATCGTCGGCGGCTGGACGGCGGGCGCGCGCTTGTGCGACGCGGCCATGCCGCTGCCGCCGCGTCGCTCCATGACGATCTCGCTGATGACGGAGAGGGCGATTTCCTCCGGAGTGCGGGCGTTGAGATCGAGGCCGGCCGGTGCCCGCACGCAGGCGAGCGCCTCGCGGTCGAACCCTTCCGCGCGCAGGTAGTCGAGCACCAGCCCGGTGCGTTTGCGGCTGGCGATCAGCGCGACATAGCGCACCTTCGATTTGAGCACCCGCTGCATCGACTGGTGGTCGCCCCTGTGCTGGGTCGCGACCACGACGAAGTCGTCCTGCGCAGGCGTCAGCGCCGCATAGTCGGGATCCTCGGTCAGGATGCGGGCGGCATCGGGAAAGCGTGTGGCATCCGCCATTGGGTCGTCCACCACCACCTCGAACCCCATCAGGGCGCCGAGCTGGCTCAAGGTTTCGGCGACCCGGCCGTGGCCCAGCACCCACAGCACCGGCTGCGGCAGCACCGGCTCGACATAGACGCGCATCGCGCCGCCGCAGGGCATGCCGGCGCCCAGCACCTCGTCGTCGAGGTCGATATCGATGATCTGCGGCTCGCCGCTCTCGATGCACTCGATGGCGGCGTGCGCCAAGGTGGATTCGGCGCAGCCGCCGCCGACCCAGCCGGAGACGACACCGCCTTCACGGTCGAAGATGGCCTTGGCCGACAGCCTCGCCGACGTCGAACCGCGCGTCTCGATCACGGTGGCGATAGCGAACGGCTCCCTGCGCGCCTTGAGGTCCAGGGCGAGGGCCAGGGGATCCGGGGCCGTGCGTGGCGTATCCTTGGTCATAGTTTTATCGCCGTCATGGCTTTGTCGCCGTCGTACCGGCCGCGCGGCTGCCGCCGGATCGAGTCCGACCGTCCGCCGGCCGCATTGCGCAGCCTTTGCTTCGCGCTATTGTCCCCTTTCTCTAAACTGCATACAAATGAAATATATTAGCGGATCGTAGCAATTTTTATGCTGTTAAGGGCTGGGAGGCGCTGCCGTGGATATCGAGCTGGCCCGCACCTTTCTGGAAATTGTCCGTTCCCGCAGCTTCGTCCGCGCCGCCGAACGGCTCAACCTGAGCCAGACGGCTGTCTCGGCACGCGTCCGCACGCTGGAGAACCACCTCGGTCGTCCGCTGTTTCTGCGCAGCAAGAGCGGGGCGACGCTGACCCCGGCGGGCGAGCAGTTTTTGCGCTACGCGCCGATGTTCGTGCAGCTCTGGGAGCGGGCCCGCCACCAGGTCGCGGTGCCGCGCGGCCGCCGCGCCGTGCTGGCGATCGGCGGTGAACTGAGCCTGTGGCACCCCTGGCTGCTCGACTGGCTGCACTGGATGCGGCGCCGGGCCGCCGATGTCGCGCTGCGCGTCCAGGTCGATGTGCCCGACAGCTTGGCCCGGCAGGTGGCCGAAGGCGTGCTCGACATCGCGGTGATGTACGCGCCGCAGCAGCGGCCCGGCGCGCGCATCGAACTGCTGCTGGAGGAGCAACTCGTGCTCGTCACCACCCACGAGGCGCCGCACGAAGCCGGATCGGGCGACTATGTGTTCGTCGACTGGGGGCCGGACTTTGCCCTGCACCACGGCTTGAACTTTCCCGAGGCGATCGATTCCGGCCTGTTCGTCGGGCTTGGACCCTTGGCCTTGAGCTACATTCTGGAGGCCGGCGGCTCCGGCTACTTCCGCCGCCGCGCGGTCGCCTCGCATCTCACCGAGGGGCGGCTGCGCCTGGTGCCCGGGGCGCCGAGCTTTTCCTACCCGATCTATGCGGTGTGCTCGGCGCGCGGCGACGACGGCCTGATCGCACGCGCCCTCGAAGGCTTGCGCGCGGTGGTGCACGATTCGGAACGATAACCGCCTCAATGCCGCTCGCTGATGTGCTTGCGGCGGATGCTGCGCACCACCCACCAGATCGCCGCTGCCGCCACCGGCACGAATGCCGCGCTGAGATAGGTCGGCTCGATCCGCACCAGCCCGGCCTCGTGCGCAGCCTTGGCGAGGTAGCCGAACAGGCCGACGACGTAATAGGTGATGGCGGCGACCGACAGCCCTTCCACCGTGGTCTGCAACCGCAGTTGCAGCCGCGTCCGGGCGTTCATCGATTTCAGAAGCTCCTGGTTCTGCTGCTGGCGCTCGACATCGACGCGGGTGCGCAGCAGGTTGGCGGCGCGCGTCAGTTTCTCCGACAGCGCCGCCTGCCGCGCCTCGGTCGCCGTGCAGGTGCGGATCGCCGGCGCCATGCGGCGGGCTAGGAAAGACGACCACGTCGGCAGGCTGCCGAGGGCGCGCTCGCCGATACCGTGCAGCCGCTCGGTGACGATCTCGTTGTAGGCGCGGCTGGCGCCGAAGCGGAACGAACTGGCGGCACCGCCGGCTTCCACCTCGGCGGCCAGCGCCATCAGCCCGTCGAGCAGATGGTGGTTGTCGGACAGGTCGCGGGCGCTGCGCATCGTCTCGGTCACTTCGGTCAGCCGCCTTTCGGCGGCGGCAATCGAGGGCATCAGCCGGTGCGCCTCGGGCAGGCCGAGCAGCGCGAAACTGCGGTAGGTCTCGATGTCGATGATGTGCTGGATCAGCGTGCCGGCCCGCTCGCCGCTCATGCCGCGATCGGTGACGAGAATGCGGACGAAGCCACCGGCGTCGAGCTGGAAGTCGGTGGCGTAGGTGGCAAGTCCGTCGCCGGTCTCGGCGGCGGCGAGGCTGGCGCGATCGAACAGTTGCTCCGGCGGGATGCGCGCCGCTTGTTCCGGCAGCAGATGCAGGTCGATGGCGACCAGGAGCGGCCCCGGCTGGTTGACCTGCCGCATCGGGGAAGCAAGGCTCTCGGCAGGGGGATGGAACGCCGGGGTATCGCCTTGCGACGGCGTTTCCCAGGTGTAGGTGGTGAATTCCGAATGCTGCTCCCAGCGCAGGATCGTGGTGCCGAGTGCGACGCGGAGCTGCTTTTCCGTGGGTTTGGGTGGGCCAAGCCCGCGCGCGGCGCAGAACGCGGCAAGCTGGGCGCGGTCGGCGGCGGCCCGCTCGCCGGTGGTGTCGAAGGCGAAATGCAGGATGCGCGCCGGCGCGGCGATCGCCGTCACCGGCCGGGCGTGGACCTCGCCGAGCACGGCCGTGCGCAAGGGGTGTGGCTGTAGCCGCGCCGCTCCGCTGTCGCCGATGGAAACCGCCGCGCTCATCAGTGATGTCAGCCCCTGTTGTGCCCGTTGCCAGCCTTTAGAGCCTTTTCGGCTCCGATGGAATCATAACCGATGCGGGGGGAGCGATATTTTCACCGGCCTGCACCCGGTGTCCGATCACTGGACCGGTCCGATTCTGCGGCTGCGGCCGTTTGCAAGACCGCCGCGCGCCGGCCTATGTAGGGGGCCGCGCGGCCGGCGCTGCCGCATGTCCATCCACGGAGACGAGCGACGTTGAAAGCGATCCGCATCGGCACGCGCAAAAGCACCATGGCGTTGGCCCAGACCGAGGAAATCATGCGCCAGCTCAGCGCCGCCTGGCCCGGTCTGGAGGTGGCGATGGACACCTTCGACACCCGCGGCGACCGCGATCAGGCCAGCAAGCTCTTGCGGCACGGCGGCAAGGGCGGCGCCTTCGTGGCCGAAATCCGCGCCGCGATGCTGGACGGCCGGCTTGAGGCGGCGATGCATTCGCTGAAGGACATGCCCGGCAACGAGGAGACGCCGCGCCTCGTGATCGGCGCGACGCTGAAGCGCGATTCCGCACAGGACGCGCTGGTGCTGCGGCCGGGCGTCACGCTCGACGACCTCAGCCGCAATGGCGGCGCGGGCTTCAAGATCGGCACCAATGCGGTGCGCCGCGCCGCCTGTCTGCGCCGGCTCTACCCGCGCGCCGACATCATCCATTTCCGCGGCGCCGCCGATACCCGCATTGCCAAGCTCGACCGCGGCGACAAGCAGCGCCTCGCCACCGGCGGCGAGGTCGGCCCGGCGGATGCGCTGGTAATGGCATGCGCAGGGCTGGAACGGGTCGGGCAGGCCGCGCGGATCGCCTATCGCTTCACGGCGGAGGAAATGCTGCCGGCCGTAGGACAGGGCATCATCGCGGTCGAATGCGTCGCCGACGATTGGGAGACGCGGGCGCGCCTTGCCCGGATCGACGATTGTTGCTCGCGGGCCTGCGCCGAAGCCGAGCGCGAGGTGCTGTGGCTGCTCAACGGCCACTGCAACTCGCCGATTGCCGGTCATGCGGTGATCGCGGGCGGCGACATGACGCTGGCGGCCTCGGTGCTCGACGAGGCCGGCGGCGCATGTGTCGAGGCGAGGCGGCAGGGGCCGGCGACGCATCCGCGCGAGCTCGGGCGGGCCGTGGCGCTTGAGTTGCTCGACAAGGGAGCGGCGGCCCTGATTGCGCGCTCGCGTCCCGAGTGATCCTCGCTCCGCGGATGGCAGCATGAGCGCCGAGCCGCCGGCGCGTGGCGCAACGCTGATCGGGGCGGCTGCGATTGCGATGTGGTCGTGGCTCTCGGTGCTCGCGGTTGCGACCGGCAGGATTCCGGCGTTCCAACTGGCAGCGATGACCTTTGCCGTTGGCGCCTGCATCGGCCCGCTCTCGGTACGGGCACGAACCGGACGCTGGCCGAGGCTGCCGCGCGTGCCGCTCGCGGCATGGCTCGTCGGCGTCGGTGGACTGTTCGGCTATCACGCGCTTTACTTCATAGCGCTGCGGTTCTCGCCGCCGGCGGAGGCGGGGCTGCTCAACTATTTCTGGCCGCTGCTCATTGTGCTGTTCTCGGCGCTGCTGCCGGGCGAGCGGCTGAAAACCCACCATCTCGTCGGCGTCGCGCTCGGTCTCGTCGGCACCGTGGTGCTGTTCGCCGGGCAGGGCGGAGCGAACTTCTCTGTGGCTTATCTGCCGGGCTTCGCTGCGGCGCTTGCGGCGGCGTTCGTGTGGGCCGGCTACTCGGTGCTGTCGCGGCGCCTGAAAGCCGTGCCGACCGGTGCGGTCGCAGGCTTCTGCCTCGTCACCGCGCTTCTTGCCGTGCTCGCGCATCTTGCCGCCGAGGAGACGGTGTGGCCGGCAGGCGCCGGGCAGTGGCTCGCGGTGCTGGCGCTCGGTGCCGGCCCGGTCGGGCTTGCGTTCTATGCCTGGGATGTCGGCATGAAGCATGGCGACATCCGCGTGCTCGGCGCTGCCGCCTACGCAACGCCGATGCTGTCCACGGCGCTCTTGGTGATCGCCGGCTTTGCCGCGCCGAGCCTGTCGCTCGCGGTGGCCGCGCTGCTGATCGCCGGCGGCGGTCTCGTCGCTGCCAAGGATATGCTGACGAAGCGCGGTTAGCGTGCGCCTCAAAACCTGTTCTTGCGCTCGCGTACCTCGGCGAACACCTCGGCCGCGCTTTTGCCGGCGAGACCGACGGCGGCGGCGACCTCCGGCACGTCGGCGCGCAGGAACACATTGGCCTTCTTCTCCTCGCCGAGCAGCGTCGGCACGGTCGGCTTGCCTTCGGCGCGCTGGCGCGCGGCCTCAATGGCACGCGCTTTCAGCGCGGCGTTGTCCGGTTCGATGGTCAGCGCGAACTTGATGTTGGCCAGCGTGTATTCGTGACCGCAATAGACGCGGGTGTCGTCGGGCAGCGCGCGCAGCTTCAGGAGCGAGGCCCACATCTGCGACGGCGTGCCTTCGATCACCCGGCCGCAGCCGATGGAGAACAGCGTATCGGCGCAGAACAGCGCGTGCTCCTTGTCGAACATGTAGCTGATGTGTTCGAGCGTGTGCCCCGGCGTCTCCAGCACGCGCGCGACGAGATTGCCGATCTTGACGGTGTCGCCTTCCCGGACGCGCACATCGACATCGGCGATGGGCGTCAGCTTATCGTGCGGCGCGGTGACGCGGCAGCCGTATTTCGCCTTCAGTTCGGCGATCCCTTGCGTGTGGTCGGCATGGTGGTGGGTGACGAGGATATCGCTGAGCGTCCAGCCTTCGCGCTCCAGCGCCGCAATGACCGGCGCAGCCTCCGGCACGTCGATGGCCGCGGTCGCTTGTGTGGCGGGATCGTGAACGAGCGCGCCGAAGTTATCGGCAAGGCATGGAAACAGGCGAATCTCGGCCGTCATGACATCTCCTGTCGAAGATCGCGCAGCAGCGCGCGCGGCATGGATCTGGTGCGAAGCCATATCACAGGCGACGGCGGCGGCGAAACCGGGCCCGGCCGGACTCCATCTGTTGAGCGGGGCGTGATACAAACCGTCGATGGCACTCGATGTGATCGATCTGCGGGACTTCTACTCGCGACGTCTCGGCGTTGTGGCGCGACGGCTGATCAATCGCGGCGTTCGCGCGCGCTGGCGGGAAGCGCAAGGCATGCGCATCGTCGGCCTCGGCTACACGACGCCCTATCTCGGCCTGTTCCGCGAGGATGCCGAGCGTTGCGTCGCCTTCATGCCGGCGGCGCAGGGCGTGCTGAAGTGGCCGACGGCGCGGCCGGCGCTGTCAGCGCTGGTCGATGAGTTCGCGCTGCCGGTGCCCGATTCAAGCGTGGACCGCATCCTGCTCGTGCATGCGCTGGAGATGTCCGACGATCCGGTGCGGCTGTTGCGCGAGGTGTGGCGGGTGCTGGCGCCGTCCGGGCGGATGCTGATCGTGGTGCCCAACAGGCGCGGGGTGTGGACCCGCACCGACCGGACCCCGTTCGGTCAGGGGCGGCCCTATTCACGGGCGCAGATCACCCAGCTCCTGCGCGAGACCTGGTTCACGCCGACCGAATGGGGCGAGGCGCTGTTCGTGCCCCCCGTCAGCGCCGGCTGGTTCCTGCGCTCGGCGATGGCCTGGGAGCGCGTCGGCTCGGCGATCTCACTGCCGTTCGCCGGCGTTCATATCGTGGAGGCCACCAAGCAGGTCTATCGCGGCATTCCGATCACCCGCGAGCGCACGCGGCTCATCCCGGCGCTCGATCCGGTGCTGGTGCCGTCGTCGGTGCGCCACCGCGGCGCACTCCGCGAGGACGAGCGCCGTCTGGCCGATGGCCAGTCCCGGCGGTGACCGCGCAGCGGCGGCTCGCGACGGCAGGGATTACTCGCCCGGGGTAAAATCCTCGCCGGCCGGCACGGACGGCTGGGCGCTTGCGGCGCGGGGCGCGGCAGGGCGCCGGCGGCGGCGCGGCGGATAGCGGTCGGGGCGGCCTGAAGTCTCGCCGCCGCTGCTGCCTTGCGCCGGTTGGCTGCCGGTGATGAACGAGGGCAACCGCTCGACGTCGTCGCTGCCCAGCGTGGGCTGCGGCTGTCCGGCCGGCTGGGGCTGCGGTTGGTAGGATGGCTGCGGCCGCTGCTCGCGCTGCGGCTGTGGCGCAAACCCCGGCTCGGCGCCGAAGCTGGCAAAGCCGTCGCCATCGCCGTCGTCGGCTTCCTCGCGCATGTCGCTGTCGAGGCGCATCGGCTGTGGCTGATTCTGGCGGAACTGCTCCTGCGCCGTGGCGATCAGGCGGAAATAGTGCTCGGCGTGCTGATAGTAGTTTTCCGCCGCCACCGGGTCGCCGGAGCTGCGGGCATCGCGGGCAAGCTGGAGGTATTTTTCGGCGATATGGGACGCGGTGCCGCGGATCTTGATGTCCGGCCCGTTGGATTCGTAGACGCGGGTCAGCGGATTCTGTCCCCGCCGGTTGCCGTTGTTGTTGTTCCGGCCCCGCATCCGCTTGTTGTTCTGACCGTTCCTCATGTCGTGCCTTCTTGCCAGCCTTCGTTTCACTTCGGGGGTATCACCATGCGGCGCGCGATACGGTTGCCCCCGGCGTTTGCGCGCCTTGCCCAGTCTCCGGCTTTTCACCGTGCCGCGGCTGAACCTTGTTTCCGACGCTCATCGCGCTCGATGGCGCAACGTTGGCCTCGCGACGGTTCCACCGCCCGGTCCGATCGCCCGATGCAGGATCGTGGATCGATCGGAGACGCGCTGGTCCCTGTTGCGGCTACGGTTGCCGTGAGTGCAGGCGCGCGACGTTGCCCTGCCATTCGAGCAAGCTCACCTCGTGCCGCGTCGATTCGATGTGCAAAATCAGGCTTTCGCTCGGTCTGCGGCCATGCCCGGCGCAGCCGTCAAGCCTGCGCGTCATCCGGCCAGCATTTGGAACTTTTATTCCGGGGCAGGCTCTCAGCCCTTAAAACCGGCTTTTCGCCGCCGATATCGCTGCTGCGAGATATCGCCTGAACCCGTTGGCCCGCGCCGCGTCAGTCTTCCAATCCTGACGGCCCGACCCGATGCCGTTGCGGTCAACCTAGTCGCTCCGGTCACATATTCCAAGAGGTTTTTTAGGTGAGGTTCCCGCTTTTACCGATCTTTTCGCCCCTCGACGACGCGCAAAACGCCGCCGAGGTCGGCGCGGGTGCCGACCTGCGAAAGCCCGGCCGCCCGCATCAGGTCGGCCACTGCGTCGGCCTGGCCGGCCCCGACCTCGACCACGAGGGCGCCGCCGCGTTGGAGCCGCCCGGCCGCCTGCGGCAGCAGCCGGCGGTAGGCGGCAAGGCCGTCGGGGCCGCCGTCGAGCGCCAGATGCGGGTCGTGCTCGCGCACCTCGCGCGGCAGCGTCGCGATCTCCGCCGTCGCGATATAGGGCGGGTTGGACACGATGAGGTCGAAGCTCTCGCCCAGCGCGGCGGCATAGTCGCAGGCGACGAAGCCGGCGCGCCCGGCAACCGCCAGCCACGTGGCATTGGCACGCGCGGTCGCGAGTGCCGCCCTGCTGATGTCGGTGCCGATCCCGTAAGCCCGTGGCAGTTCCGAGAGCAGCGCCAGCAACAGCGCGCCGGTGCCGGTGCCGAGGTCGGCGATGCGCAGCGGTTCGTTGCGCCTGCCATGCAGCAGGTGGAGCGCGGCCTCGACCACCGTTTCGGTATCCGGGCGCGGCACCAGCGTGGCGGCGTTGAGATCGAACGACAGCCCCCAGAATTCCTTAGCACCAGTCAGTCGCGCCACCGGCCAGCCGTCGAGGCGGCGTTGCACGAGATCGGCGAGCCGCGCGCTTTCAGCAGCAGTGAGCGGGCGTTCGGCGGCGAGGGTCAGTCCGGTGAGGTCGAGGCCGGTGACCAGCCCGACCAGCAACCGCGCGTCGAGGTCGGGCGTCTCGATCCCGGCGGCAGCGAGCCGGGCCGCAATGGCGCGGCGGGCGGCAATCAGGCTCGTGCCGGCAGGCGGGCCGCTCAAGCGGCTGCGCCCTGGGCGGCGAGCTGCGCGGCCTGATGCTCGGTGGTCAGCGCGTCGATGATCTCGCCCAGCGCCTCGCCGGAGACGATCTGCGGCAGCTTGTAGAGCGTCAGGTTGATGCGATGGTCGGTGACGCGGCCTTGCGGAAAGTTGTAGGTGCGGATGCGTTCGGAGCGGTCGCCGGAGCCGACCTGGTCGCGCCGCTCGGCCGAGCGCTCGCTGTCGCGGCGCTGCTTTTCGGCGTCGTAGATGCGCGAGCGCAGCACGTTCATCGCCACCGCGCGGTTCTTATGCTGCGAGCGGCTGTCCTGCATCATCACCACGATGCCGGTCGGGATGTGGGTGATGCGGATCGCCGATTCCGTCTTGTTGACGTGCTGGCCGCCGGCGCCTTGCGCCCGCATGGTCTCGATGCGCAGATCGCTGTCCTTGATCTCGACATCGACATCCTCGGCTTGCGGCAGCACCGCCACCGTCGCCGCCGACGTATGGATGCGCCCTTGCGTCTCGGTGTCCGGCACCCGCTGCACGCGATGGGTGCCGGATTCGAATTTGAGCTTGGCGTAGGCGCCGCGTCCCTGCACCTCGGCGATGATCTCCTTGAAGCCGCCGACGGTGCCCTCGCTCGCCGAGACTACCTCGATTGTCCAGCCCTGCAGCGCGGCGAAGCGCTCATACATGTGGAACAGGTCGCCGGCGAACAGCGAGGCCTCGTCGCCGCCAGTGCCGGCGCGGATTTCCAGCACGACGTTGCGTTCGTCCATCGCGTCCTTCGGCAACAGCGCGATGCGGATGTTCTGCTCCAGGTCCTCGCGGCGTTGCGTGAGCGCTTCATGCTCCTGCTCGGCCATCGCCCGCATCTCGGCATCGGTCGCCGGATCGGCGAGCAGCGTCTCGGTGCCGGCAATCTCCGACAATGTGGCGCGATAGGCTTTCACGGCCTCGACCACGGGGCCGAGTTCGGCCAACTCGCGCGAGGCGCGCACATAGGTCTCCGCCGAGACCTGCCCGAGCAGTTCCTTCTCCAGCTCGGCATGGCGGGCGAGCAGGATATCGAGTTTGGCGTCGGGCAGCATCGGGGCGGTTCTCGTGTGCGAACGGTCACTACGAATGGTGTCGCGTCGGGGGTGGATAAAACCCGAGATATGGACGGAAGCAAGTGATTTTGGCCAAGGCGAGGTCGGCCGGGACGTTGCCCGGGCCCCTCGCGCCGTCGCGCGCTGCGGCGGACGCTATGACGTCCGTCGTCGGGCGATTAAGAAATGACCGGCCGTGAGCTTCGCCGGAAGATGACGAAGACCGCAATCGAGGCAAGCCCGAGCAGGCCCGACAGGGCGATTGCACGCGGATACTCGCTGTTGAAAACGGCGTTGTAGATTTCCAGCGACATCGTGTTGGTCTTTCCCATGATGTTGCCGCCGAGCATCAAGGTGATCCCGACCTCGCCCAGCGAGCGCGCCGTGCCGAGCACCAGACCCGCGACGATGGCGCCGCGGATGTTGGGCACGATGACATGGGTGAATGTGGACCACTCGGAGCGGCCGAGCGTGCGCGACGCCTCGCCGAAACTGCGCGAGACGCCGGCGATCGCGGCTTCGATCGGCTTCACCACCAACGGCAGTCCCGCAATGACCGATGCGAGGATCACGCCTTCAACGGTGAAGATGAGCGACAGGCCGAAGTGCTGATCGAGCCAGCCGCCAAGCAGGCTGCGGCGGCCCAGCAGCAGGAGCAGGAAGAAACCCAGCGCGAGCGGCGGAAACACCAGCGGAAGGGTCACGGCGATGTCGAGCACGGTTCGTCCGGGCCATTTCGGCTGCGCCAGCGCCCAGCCCAGCCCAGCCCGAGGCCGAGGATCAAGTGGAAGACGAGGGTGATCGCGGCGACCTTGGCCGTCAGCAGCGCCGGATAGGCAAGTGCCGGATCGGCAAGCGCCGACCATGCGGCCTCGAGCATGGATCAAAGACCGTAACGTTCGAGGATCTTGCGGGCCTGGTCGGTCGCGAGAAAATTCACGAAGCCGTCGGTTGCCGGCGACGTCTTCTCTGCGCCGCGAACGCCGCAGACGACTTCCACGGGTTCATAGAGCTTGGCATCGACTTCGACGAAGCCGCCGATATTGCTGCCGGCTCCGATTGCGTCGGTTGCGTTGACGAAGCCGGCATCGACCTCGCCGCTGACGACGTAGCTGGTCACCTGCGGCACCGTTGCGACGGGGATCAACTTCGCGTCGACCGTCGCAGCAAGCTTTGAGCGCTCCAGAAACTGCCGGCCGGCCTTGCCGTAGATCGCGTTGGCCTGATCCGGGATGCCGATCCGCTTGATGTCGTCGCGCGTCACGTCCTCAGGCTTTGCCAGCGACAGGCCCTTGCGATAGGCGATCACCAGTTTGCCCATGCCGAGGCGCGCCATGCGGTCGAAGTCGATCCCCTTGGCATTCTGAAGCACGGCGCGGTCGCCGCATACCAGGGTGATCTGACTGCTGTCCCGCGCCTGAGCCGTGACCTGTCCCATATGCCCATAGATCTGCAGGATGGTGTGTCCGCTCTGGGCTTTATAGGCCGTGGCGAGTTCGGCGATGGGACGGCGGAAGCCGGCACCGGCTGCAAGCGTCGCTTCGTCGGCATGGGATTGTTGAGCCGGCGTTGCGACAAGCGAACCCACGGCGATGACAATGGCGAGACCGGTGTGACGGAGCATGGCGATCTGACTTCCCAATGGTGTCGCCGGGCTATAGCATGGCTATGCATGAATGAATATAGCGAAACATCCGGCTCGACCTCCGACAAAATGGCGCATGGCGAAGCCCGCGGCGACGCCTTGCCGCATCGCGAACCATCCGTCGAGCCATCCCTCCAATCTTGGGTCGAACTCACGGTCAGGGTCGCGCTGGACGGCCCGACCGGCCCTTTCGATCTGGACGTCGGGCTCGCCGTCGCGCAAGGAGCCTTCGTGGCGCTTGTCGGTCCTTCGGGCGCAGGCAAGACGACGTTGCTGCGCGTCCTCGCCGGCCTGATGAAGCTCGGCGAGGGGCGGGTCCGGGTCGGAGCGTCGGTCTGGTGCGACACCGCTGCGCGGCAGATGCTGCCGGTCAGGCGCCGCTCGATCGGTTTCGTATTTCAGGACTATGCTCTCTTTCCGAACATGACCGTTCGCGGCAACCTGGAATACGCGATCGGCCGCGGCTTCGATCCCGGCGAGGTCTTTCGCCTGCTCGATATGGTCGAGTTGCGGGGCCTGGCGGAGGCCTACCCGGCGCGTCTCTCCGGCGGACAGAAGCAGCGCCTTGCTCTCATCCGCGCACTGGCGCGGCGGCCGGACGTTCTGATGCTCGACGAACCCCTGTCGGCGCTCGATCCCGCGATGCGGCGGCAGCTTCAGGACGAAGTCAAACGTCTGCATCGTGAGTTCGGCACCACCACGTTCATGGTGAGCCACGACATCACGGAAATTCTTCGTCTGGCGGACAGGGCGATCCGGCTGGAGAATGGCCGGATCGTCGCCGACGGCGATCCCGCCAGCGTCGTGCTGCCTGCCGCGACCGGGGACGGAGCCAGACTCTGCGGCCATCACGTCAGCGGGCCGGACGAGAATGGCGTCGCCATGGTGTTGATCGATGGGCGGCCCTGCCGCGTCCGCTATCGCGATCCGCCCGCGTCGATAACCGCAGGCGATATTGTGATGCTCGATATCGGCGAGGCGGCCATCGCCGTGCAGCCGATGTGAACGGCTCCCGCGCGGGCTTCTTGAGCTAGATCGCGAGCCCTTCGGCGTCGGCGAACGCCTTCAGCTCCTCGCGGATCGCCACGCCGCCGCAGGGCGCATCCAATAGCCGCGCCATCAGCGCCTCGGCCTTGCCGGCGTCGAGGTCGAGCAGCATCGCCTTGACCGGACCGTGCGCGGTCGGCGACAGCGACAGCGAGCGATAGCCGAGCCCGATCAGCGCCAGCGCGCCGAGCGGCTGCGAGGCCATCTCGCCGCACAGCGAGGCGGGCTTGCCGTACTGATCGGCCTTGCGCACGATGTCGCGCAGCGCCCGCAGGATCGGCGCCGACAGCGTGTCGAACCGCTCGGCGACCCGGCTGTTGCCGCGATCGACCGCGAACAGGAACTGGAACAGGTCGTTGGAGCCGACCGAGACGAAATCGACCCGCTCGAACAACTCGTCGAGCTGGTAGAGCAGCGCCGGCCCCTCGATCATCGAGCCGATGTCGATGCGCTCGGGCAGCGGGTGGCCGTGGCGGCGCAGATAGGTCAGCTCGCGCTCGACCAGCGCCTTGGCCTGATCGAATTCGGCAACGTCGGAAATCATTGGGAACATGACGCGCAGCGCGCGGCCGCCGCCGGCGCGCAGCAGCGCGCGGATCTGGCTGCGCAACAGGCCGGGGCGATCGAGCCCGAGCCGGATAGCGCGCCAGCCCAGCGCCGGGTTTTCCTCGGCCGGCGCCTCCATGTAGGGCAGCGCCTTGTCGCCGCCGATATCGAGCGTGCGGAAGGTCACCGGCTTGCCGCCGGCGGCGTCGAGCACGGCGCGGTAGAGCGCGAGCTGGTCGCCGGCGCGCGGCAGGCTCTGGCCGACCATGAACTGCAGTTCGGTGCGGAACAGGCCAATGCCGGCGCTGCCGGTGTCCTCGATGTGCGGCAGATCGACGATGAGGCCGGCATTGATCATCAGTTCGGTCTTGCGCCCGTCGCGGGTGACGCTCGGGCGGTGGCGCAGCGCCAGATACTGCGCCTGCCGCCGGGCACGGAAGCGCACCCGTTCGGCATAGGCGGCCTCGATCTCCGCCGAAGGCCGGATGTAGACCGAGCCGGAGGTGCCATCGACGATCATGGCGTCGCCCTGGTCGGCGAGCCCTGCGGCATTGGGAATCTCGCCGACGGCCGCGATGCCGAGCGCGCGGGCGACGATGGCGACATGGGAATTGGCGGTGCCTTCTTCCAGCACCAGGCCGCGCAGCCGCTTGCGGTCGTAATCGAGCAGCGCCGCCGGCCCCATCGAGCGCGCCACCAGGATGGCGTTGTCGGGCAGTTGCTCGCGCGCGGGCGCGTGGTCCTTGCCGACCAGTTGCCGCATCAGGCGGTGGCCCAGGTCTTCGAGGTCGTGCAGGCGCTCGCGCAGATAAGGGTCGGTGGAGCGCAGCATGCGGGCGCGGGTGTCGGACTGCACGCGCTCGACGGCGGCCTCGGCGGTGAGACCCGTCGCCACCGCTTCGCGCAAGCGGTGCGACCAGCCGTGGTCGTTGGCGAACATGCGGTAGGCTTCGAGCACCTCGCGATGCTCGCCGCCTTCGGCGACATCGCCGCGCTCCAGCATGCGGTCGAGGTCGGCGCGCAACTGGGCAAGGGCAGCATCGAGCCGCTTGACCTCGGCCGGCAGGTCCTCGGCGATGTAGTTGGTGATGACGACGCGCGGCTCGTGCAGCACCACGTGGCCGAGCGCGATGCCGTCGGACAGGACCGCGCCGACCTTGTGCAGCGCGTGTCGCGCCGCGGGTTCCGCGCCGGGTCCGGCGAGGGCCGAGAGTTCGCCCGAGGCGATCATCTCGGCGAGCACCATCGCCGTAGTCTGCAGCGCCTCGACCTCCTCCTCGACATAGGTGCGGTGGGCGCGGTTCTGCACCACCAGCACGCCGAGCGTGTTGCCGGCGCGCAGGATCGGCACGCCGAGGAAGGAGTTGTAGATTTCCTCGCCCGTCTCCGGGCGGAACGAGAACGCCGGGTGGCTGTGGGCGTCGGACAGGTTGAGGGGGGTCGCCTCGCTGGCGACGAGGCCGACCAGGCCCTCGTCGAGCCGCAGCACCGTATTGTGGACGGCCTCCGGGTTGAGGCCCTCGGTGGCGTAGAGCTCCAGCGTGTTATCGACCCGCAGGACGTAGGTCGAGCACACCTCGGCCACCATGTTGGCGGCGATCAGCACCACGATCTTGTCGAGGCGCTCCTGCGCGCTGACCTGCTCCGCCATCACCTCGCGGAGCCGTCTCAACAGGACGCGGGGCTGCCCAGCGCGCTCCGCATAGTGAAAAGATCCTCGCCTTGCGAGGCCGGTGCGCTCCTTCCGTTGTGCGGGGAAGGGCGATAGCCTCAAGGAAATGAATAACTTATACGCCGGCCCACGGCGTCCTGCGGCGGCCGCCTGCGGTGGTGCGCCGGCCGTTGTCCGACAGGTTGCCTATAGCGAATTGGCAATTGCTTTGCCAAGCAAAACGCCTGCCAGCCGGGCGCGCCGGTGGTGTTTTCCGCTGGTGGCGGGGCCAACGGCCGGCTTGACGCCGACGATGCACTGCACCATGTGAGGCGCGTTTCTGCTTCGCGGCAAATCGCGCTAGCATTAAACGCTACGCGCGCGGCTGTCGCGCCGGGAAAGGGTTCCGATGCCGATGGACAACAGGCCGCTCGAGGCGCCGCCGCAACTGCCGCCCCGCGAAAGCGGCCTGTCGCGCTTTCTCGGCGGTTCGCCGCTCGGGGTGGCGCTGCGGCTGGTGCTGTTGTCGATCCTGGTCGGCGTCGTGCTGGCCGTGATCGGTCTCGACCCCTGGAACATCATCTTCAGCATCCGCCGGCTGTTCTGGACCATCTGGGATCTCGGCTTCGACGCCATCGACACGCTGTGGCGCTATTTCCTGCTCGGCGCGGTGATCGTGGTCCCGATCTGGCTGATCTCGCGCCTCGTGAACACCCCCCGCGGGCGCTGACGCCGGCGGTCCGACGTGCCGGAGGCTGCCTTCCGCGTCACCACGGCGCGCGTATTCGCCATCGCCGTCCCGGCGATGCTCGCGAACCTGACGACGCCGCTGCTCGGCATCGTCGCCACCACCGCGATCGGCCGGCTCGGCGAGGCCGCGCTGCTCGGCGGCGTGGCGATGGCCTCGGTGATCTTCGACTGCGTGTTCTGGCTGTTCGGTTTTCTGCGGATGGGAACGGTAGCGTTCACCGCGCAGGCGGTCGGCGCATCGGACCCGCTGGAAGTGCGCGCGATGCTGGCGCGCGGGCTGTTGATTGCCGCCGTGATCGGGTTGGCGCTGGTGGCGATGCAGGTGCCGCTGCGGCTGGTGGTGTTTCCGCTGATGGGCGGCAGCGCGGCGGTGACGGACGCGGCTGCGCTTTATTTCACGATCCGCATGTGGTCGGCGCCGCTGGCGCTGGCCAACTACGTGCTGCTCGGCTGGATGATCGGCCGGGCCCGCGCCGGGCTTGCGCTGGCGGTGCAGATCGTCATCAACGTCGCCAACATGGCGGCGACGCTGACGCTGGTGCTGGGCGCCGGCATGGGCGTTGCCGGCGCGGCGTGGGCGGCGATCCTCGCCGAGGCGCTCGGCCTTGCCGTCGGTCTCGCGATCGCGCGGCGCCTGCTCGGCGGCACGCTCGGCGTGCCGCGCGCGGTGCTGCTCGACCGTGCCAAGCTGACGCGCATGATGGCCGTCAACCGCGACATCATGCTGCGCACAGCGGCGCTGGTCGGCGCATTCATGTTCTTCACCGCGCAGGGCGCGCGGGCCGGCGACGTCACGCTCGCCGCCAACGCCGTGCTCGGCAACTTCATCCTGGTCGGCTCGTTCTTTCTCGACGGGCTTGCCAACGCCGCCGAGCAGCTTTGCGGCCGCAGCGTCGGCGCGCGGGATCGCACCGGCTTTGCGCGCGCGACGAAGCTGGTGCTGATGTGGGGCTTTACCTTTGCCATCGCGGTGACCGTTGCGTTCCTCGCCTTCGGCACGTTCCTGATCGATCTCACCACGACGAACGAGGAGGTGCGCCGCATGGCGCGCGAGTTCATGGTGCTGGCGGCGCTTGCGCCCGTCTGCGGCGTGATGGCCTACGGCTACGACGGCGTTTACATCGGCGCGACCTGGGCGCGCGACATGCGCAACCTGATGCTGGTGTCGTTCCTCGTCTTTCTTGCGGCGTGGGCGCTGCTGACGCCGCTCGGCAATGCCGGCCTGTGGGCGGCGCTGCTCGTGTTCTTCGTTGCGCGCGGGGCGTTGCAGGCGCTGCGCTATCCGGCGCTGCTGCGCACGTCTTTCGCCGGCCTGCCCAGCGCTATGCCGGCCAGCGTTCCGCCGTAAGCGTCGCGGCGTCGGAGCCGACGATCTCGCCGAGCGACTGGCGCTGCGTACGTCGCAGCGTCGAGACGAGGTCCGCCTTGATGTCGGCGACGAGGCCCAGCCCCTTGTAGACCAGCGACGAATAAAGCTGGATCAGGCTGGCGCCGGCGCGGATTTTTGTCAGCGCGGCGCCGCCGGAATCGATGCCGCCGACGCCGATCAGCGGGAAGGCGCCTTCGACGCGCACATACGTCTCGGCCAGCATCCGCGTCGCCAGCGGAAACAGCGGCCGCCCGGACAGGCCGCCGGCCTCCCGCGCGGTCGCGTGGTCGCGCAGCGACGGCGGGCGCGCCAGCGTGGTGTTGCCGACGATCATGCCGTCGATGCGGCGGCTACGTGCGATCTGCACCACGTCGTCGAGCTGGCCGAGGCTGAGGTCGGGTGCGATCTTGAGCAGCACCGGCGTTTCGCCGGCGCTGGTGCGCACCCGCTCGCGCGCCTCGGTGACGCGCATCAACAGGTCGTCGAGCGCGCCGGCCTGTTGCAGATTGCGCAGGCCCGGTGTGTTGGGCGAGGAAATGTTGACGGTGAAATAGGTTGCGACCGGCGCGAAGGTTTCGATCAGCGTCACGTAGTCGGCAACGCGGTCGGGCGAATCCTTGTTGGCGCCGATATTGACCCCGACGATGCCACCGTGCTGCGCGCGCGCCGCGAGCCGGCGCAGCACGGCGTCCGCGCCATCGTTGTTGAAGCCCATGCGGTTGATGACGCCGCCATCGGCCTCGAGGCGGAACAGCCGCGGGCGCGGATTGCCGGCCTGCGGCCTCGGCGTCACCGAGCCGATCTCGACGAAGCCGAAACCGAGCCGCAGCAGCGCGTCGGGCGCTTCGGCGTTCTTGTCGAAGCCTGCCGCCATGCCGATCGGATTGGGAAAGTTGAGGCCGAAGGCGCGCACCGCAAGGCGCGGCTCGTCGGCGGGGCGGCCGAGCTGCGGCATCAGGCGCAGGCCGGCGATCGCCAGCCGATGGGCGTCCTCAGCATCGAGGTGGCGCAGCAACGGCAGCGACAGGGCGTCGAAAGCCCGGATCATGACGGCAGATCCGGCAGATCGTGCGAGCCGTCGGCGCGCAGCGTCAGGGTCGTGACGGAGAGGACGGCGCCGGGATCGAGGTCGCCATAGAGATGGGGAAACAGGTCGCTGCCGCGCGAGGGTTCCCAGCGTAGCGCGTCGCCCAGCAGGTCGGCGTCGACGGCGATGAGGAACAGCCCGTGCTGGCCGGCAAAATGGCGGCTCAGCGTCTCCGGCACCTGCGCGGCAGTCGAGAAGTGGATGAATCCGTCGCGCAGGTCGTCGGCGCTGCCGGAAAATGAGCCCTGCCGCTCGGCCTCCCGCCACAGGGAGGCGGGACAAATCTTGTAGATCGCGCGCACCGCGAGGTTTGTCCTTGAGTTTTCTGCGGTTTCTACCGCTCGGGGGCGGACCGTAGCGGTGCTGGCGGCTGCCTTCAAGCGGCATTGTGGCGGCCCCGGGGCGGATTGCATGGGATACCGGAATGAGGTAATAATTCCTAATTCGAAATTCCGGCCAGTCGCCAATCGCATTGCCCCGACGACGCACGGACCGCGCATGCTGACCCACGACAAGATCTGGACGGCGCTGGACCGGCTCGCGGCCCGCTCCGGCCTGTCGCCGTCCGGCTTGGCCAAGCGGGCCGGGCTCGACGCCACGACGTTCAACAAATCGAAGCGCATCACCAGCGACGGTCGCGAGCGCTGGCCCTCGACCGAGTCGATCGCCAAGGCGTTGGCGGCGACCGGCACGCCGGTGGACGCCTTCGTGCGGCTGATCGAGGAGACAACGCAGCGGCAGGTGCAGACGGTGCCGCTGCTCGGCTTCGCCGAGGCTGGCGCCGGCGGCTATTTCGACGATGGCGGCTTTCCTGTCGGCAAGGGCTGGGACGAGGTCGGGCTGCCGACGCTGTCCGACGAGCACGCCTATGCGCTGGAGATTTCCGGCGATTCCATGAAGCCGGCCTACCGCCACGGCGACGTCATTGTGGTCTCGCCGACCGCGCCGATCCGGCGCGGCGACCGCGTCGTGGTCAAGACGCGCGATGGCGAGGTGATGGCCAAGGAATTGCGCAAACGCACCGCGAAAGCCGTCGAACTGCGTTCGCTCAATCCGGCCCATGCCGACCGCTCGCTGCCGGTCGCCGACATCGAGTGGATCGCGCGCATCGTGTGGGCGAGCCAGTAAGCGCGGCAGCGGGCACCGTCGCGGGAGCGGGTTGGCGGTTGCCAACACCGGGCTGAAGCGGCTACAGCGCGTATCGCGCTACCGTTTCCCCTCGAGTCTGATCCAACCTCTCACCGTTCGGACGCCTCCGATGATTGCCGGTCTGTCGATGGTCGATGTCGCGTGGCTCGCGATGGCGCTGCTCGTCGCCGGCGGCGTGACCGGCTTCCTCGCCGGGCTGTTCGGCGTCGGCGGCGGCGCGGTGCTGGTGCCGGTGCTGTATGAACTGTTCCGCGTCACCGGCGTGCCGGACGACGTGCGCATGCCGCTGTGCGTCGGCACATCGCTTGCGATCATCATCCCGACCTCGATCCGCTCCTACCGCGCGCACCGAGCAACGCGGACGGTGGATTCCAGCGTGCTGAGAAACTGGGCCGTGCCGGTGGTGGCCGGCGTCGTGCTCGGCAGCCTGATCGCGCGCTATGCGCCGGCGGAACTGTTCAAGATCGTGTTCGTGGTGATCGCCGGGATCTCGGCGATCCGGCTGTTGTTCGGGCGCGATAGCTGGCGTTTCGCCAGCGACCTGCCCGGCGGGTTCGTGCTGCGCGGCTACGGGGTGATGATCGGCGTGCTCTCGACCCTGATGGGCATCGGCGGCGGCCAGCTCTCCAACATCTTCATGACGTTCTATGGCCGGCCGATCCATCAGGCGATCGCCACCTCGTCGGGGCTCGGCGTGTTGATCTCGATCCCCGGCGCGCTCGGCTACATCTATGCCGGCTGGCCGGCGGCCGCGGCCAACCCGGACGTCGGCGCGCTGCAGTTTCCGTTCGCCCTCGGCTATGTCTCGCTGATCGCCTCGCTGATCGTGATGCCGACCAGCATTCTCACGGCGCCGATGGGCGTCAGGCTCGCGCACAAAATGCCGAAGCGAAAGCTGGAAATCGCCTTCGGCCTGTTCCTGCTTCTGATCTCGGCGCGGTTCGTCGTCAGCCTGTTTTAGAGTTTCGTCGCCATGGCCGGCTTTGACCCGGCTATCCCCCACCCGACCCTCCCTCGCGAGCGGGGAGGGATTAAGGGAGGGGGGCGGTCGCGGCAGCGAGCCACGCCCTGGTTGCCTCGTCGTCGAGGAGGGGGCCGATCTCGTGCGCGACGCGTAAATGGTAGGCGTCGAGCCAGGCAATCTCCCCCGCCGTCATCATCGCCGTGTCGATCAGGCGGCGGTCGATCGGCGCCAGCGTCAGCGCCGCAAAGGCGTTCATCGGCTGCTCGGCGCCGGCGATATCGGCGGCCACCACCAATTCCAGATTCTCGATGCGGATGCCGTAGGCGTCGGTCTTGTAATAGCCCGGCTCGTTGGACAGGATCATGCCGCGCTTCAGCGGCGTGGTGCCGATCTTGGAGATGCGCGCCGGGCCTTCATGTACCGACAGGTAGCTGCCGACGCCATGGCCGGTGCCGTGGGCGAAGTCGAGCCCGGCCTGCCACAGATACTGCCGGGCGAACGCGTCGATCTGCGCGCCGCTGGTACCGTCGGGAAACACCGCGCGCGCGATGGCGAGGTGGCCGCGCAGCACGCGGGTGAAGCGGTCGCGCATCTCGGCCGTCGGTTCGCCGACCGCAATGGTGCGGGTGACGTCGGTGGTGCCGTCCTCGTACTGCGCGCCGGAATCGATCAGCACGAGGTCGCCGGGCAGGATGCGGCGGTTGCTCTTGCGGGTGACGCGGTAGTGCACGATGGCGCCGTTCGGGCCGCTGCCGGCGATGGTCGGAAAGGAGACGTCCTTGAGCGCGCCGGTGTCGCGGCGGAACGTTTCCAGCGCTTCCACGGTGTCGATCTCGGTGAGATGACCGCTCGGCGCCTCGCGGTCGAGCCAGGCGAGGAAGCGGGCCAGCGCCGCGCCGTCGCGCCGGTGGGCCGCGCGCGTACCCCTGATTTCGATCTCGTTCTTTACGGCCTTGAGAAGCGCGACCGGATCGGGCGCGGTGCGCGGCTCGCCGCCGGCCGCCCGCACCAGCCGGCTCAGCGCGTCGGCGGCGGTGGCGCTGTCGAGGCCGATGGCCACGCCGTCACGGGCCAGTTCGGCAAGGCGCGGGGCGAGCGTCTCGGGGGCCGCGACATCGGCGGTCTGTTCGAGATGGTTGCGCGCGCTGTTCGACAGTTTGCGGGCATCGATGAAGATCGTCGGCCGGCCCTCGCGCGGCACGAGGGCATAGGACAACGGCAGTGGCGTATGGGCGACGTCGGCGCCACGGATGTTGAAGGCCCACGCCACGGCGTGCGGATCGGACAGCACCTGGGCGGCGACACCGGTTCTGGCGAGATCGGCGCGGATGCGGTCGAGTTTTGCGGCCACGTCCTCGCCGGCGAGGCCCAGGCCATGGACGGTGACGGCGCCGAGCGGCGGGGCAGGGCGCTCGCGCCACACCGTATCGATCGGGTTGCCCTCGACCGCGACCAGCGTTGCGCCGGCGCGCGCGCAGGCGGCCTGCAATTTGTCCGCCGCGCTGCTGGTGTGCAGCCACGGATCGAAGCCGAGGCGGTCGCCGGGCGCAAGGTGTGTGGCGATCCAGTCTTCCGGCGGCGGTGAAATCAGCGAGTCCACGCGGAAGGCGCGGTCGTCGACCTGCCTGGCCGCCTGCAGCGTGTAGCGGCCATCGACGAACAGCGCGGCCGCATCACGCAGCACCACGGCAAGCCCGGCCGAGCCGGTGAAGCCGGTCAGCCACGCCAGCCGCTCGTCCGCCGGCGGCACATATTCGTTCTGGTGCTGGTCGGCGCGCGGCACCACGAAGCCGGTCAGGCCGCGGCTTGTCAGTTCCGCGCGCAGCGCCGCGAGCCGGGCGGCGAGCGCGACGCCGCCCTCGGCATCCTCAAACGTCTGGAAATGAGCCTCGAACATGGCGCGAATCTAGAGCATTTTTGCTTTTGACGAAATCAAAAGCAAAGCTCTAGGTTATTGTTTTGACGCGTTTTCTTCACGCGAACCGGCCGTCGCCGGGCCGGAGCCGGCTATGGCCTGGCGCAGGCCGGTGCCCACTTCGCTCGAAAACGCTATAAAGCCGTCGCGGGCGGCCGGCAATGCGCCGCGGTGCCGGCGGCGCGCGCAGCAACAGGCTGGACCAGCCTTCGACGTCGAGCCGCCGCACGAGCCTCAGGCCGCGCGCGCGATAGGCGGAGATCACCGGCCCGGCATGCGCCGGCAACAGCCCCGACAGGATAACCAGCGCGTTTGGCGCGAGATGGCGGGCGAGGTCGGTTGCCATCGCCCGCAACGGATTGGCGAGGATGTTGGCAAGCACCAGGTCGAACGGTCCCCGTGCGGCAAAGGCCGGCGCGCCGAGGCCGGCGGCCCGGATGCAATCGACGAACTCGCCGAGGCCGTTGCGGCGGGCGTTGTCGTGCGCCACGCGTACCGCCTGCGCATCGATATCGCTGGCGAGAATGGGACGGCGCAGCGCCCTGGCGGCGGCCATCGCCAGCACGCCGGTGCCGGTGCCGAGGTCGAGCACACGCACCGGCCGGTGCCGGCGCAGCACGTCGTCGAGCAGCAGCAGGCAGCCGCGCGTGGTGCCGTGGTGGCCGGTGCCGAAGGCTAGCGCCGCCTCGACTTCGATGCCGAGCTTGTTGGCCGGAACGCGATGGCGGTCGTGGCGGCCGTGAACGACGAAGCGGCCGGCTTCCACCGGCCTCAAGCCTTCGAGGCTGGCCGCCACCCAGTCCTGCGCCGCGACCGTGTCGAGGGCGAGCGCGGCGGCGGCCTCCGCGCCGGCCGCCAGCGCCACCAGATCGCGCAACGCGGCCTCGTCGGGCGCGGCGGCGAAATGCAGCGTCACCGCCCAGCCGCCGCCCGGCTGCTCGAACGCGGTGACGGCGGCAGCGTCGGTGTCGATGCTCTCGGCGAGGACATCGGCGATGCGGCGGCCGCTCGCCTCGTCAGGCACGGCGAAGGTGGCGCGGATGGCGGGCGGGGTGGCGGTCGTCATGGACACTCGCGAAAAAAGAAAGGCGGCCGACGGCGATCCACCGGCTCTCCACACGTTGCCGACAACTCATACATAGGATCGTCAGGGATTTGTACGGCGTTTATCGACAGGATGTCCGCAAGTTTCCCGGCGCGTCCCGCGGTAGTGTCTCAGTTTGAAATTTCTTCGGGGCTCCGCCTCTTATAAGGGCCACGCACCTGATTGGGAACGCGCGTGTCAATCAGCGCAACGGCATCTTCCATCTTCATGACGTGATCGACCAAGCCCGACGCCATGGCCGGGGTCGCGCCGAGCGTCTTGTGAACGCGGCAGAAGTTATAAAAGAAGAAATACAGCGCCAGCGCGTGGCAATGGTTTTCGAATTTCTTGGAGAACGCATTGGTCAGGCGGGTGAACCGGCGCATTGACATGCGCATGGTGAGGTTCTGGCGCTCGACAAACGACGTGCTGACATGCTGCGGATCAGGGTTGCCCATGATCGCCTCTTTCACCGCGCCGATGCACTTGGGCGGGCTATAGCGGCCGGGGCCAGCATAATCGGTCGCGAAAATCTTGTTCAGCATCGCATAGTCAGCATCGAAATCGACTTCCGCAACGGCCTTCAAATAAGCCTTGTGGCCGTCTGTGGTGAGTTGAACGCGATTGGCGAGCCGAGCCTTCAAATCGGCCATGAATGAAATGCCGGTGTGCTGGCTGCGGTCGCCAACGTGCCATGAGACGATCAGCTTGGAGTCGGCATCCAGCGCGGTCCACGTCCAAACGTCGCCAGCCGCCTCCGGCGCAGCCTTCGCGAATTTGACGTTCTTATTCTTGGCATAGGCAAACGACCAAATCTCGTCGCACTGAACGCGGACAGCCGGGACATTGCGAACCGTAGCGTCGTGAAATGCCGCGCAGGCCATTCCCGCATCTACTAGCAACTTCGTCACGGTGTTGATCGACACGCCGGTTATCCGGCTGATCGACCTCATGCTGCTGCCTTCACAGAGCATGGTCAGGATTTGGACGCGGGTTTGCAGGGGCAACTTGTTCATGCCCCTAGTATCTGAATTTTTATGCTTAGCGTCAAGCATAAAAGTTCATCTAGAATTTGATTTCGTCATCGATTCCTCCAAGGCCGTCATGGGCCTTGGCCCGCTGCGATTCCCAAGACGCTGCCGTCGGCGTTTTCCCGAACCCCTGCGGTGGCTGGGGAGGCGCGCTGGGCGCGTCCGATGCCATATGCCCAAGCTCGATTAACCCGAATGTGTTAGGGGCCGGTCGCGTGAATATTTCTCCTCGGCGGACATAAGCCGCAATTGAGCTTGTCAAAGAGGCCCTAGATTCCCTTGTTACGCCCTTTCCAAGAGCATCGAGAATTTCATTTATGTGAGCCGGGGCGCCCTTCTTGAGGATGAACTCTCGTGTTTGGTCGACGGCACTCCCCGCCCGTAGGGATCGGTCCGATTCGCTCGGTGCATCTGTTGCCAAGGCCTTCAACACATCTTGCAGAGCTTGAACATACACACGCGCCGCCTTAAGTTTTTCCTCAAGACCTTGAATTTCAATCTCTTTTTTCTTCAGGCGCTCTTCGATGATTTTTCGCTCAGACATGGCTCGACTCCCGTAATGTGGTGTATGTTATGGGATGAGCAAATAAGCAAAACAAGAGAGATGCTGTATGGGACAGGAATTAGAGAATAATCCTGATTATCGACACACGGTGGACCAATTGGAGACACTTAAGCGTACTTCTGCGGATGGCTCCGAATATTGGATGGCTCGGGATATCCACGCTATTCTTCAATATCCTGTGTGGGATAAGTTTGAGCCTGTCATCGGCCGCGCTTCCGAAGCCATTCGAGGAAACGGCATAGATCCTTCCCATCATATCGCTCAGACGAGGAGCTTGATGGAAGTCGGCAAAGGTGCGCGACGCGAAGCTGTCGATTACTTCCTCAGCCGAACCGCATGCAGACTTATCGCCATGAATGGTGATCCAACCAAGCCTGCCATCGCAGCGGCTCAAGCCTACTTTCTTGTTCAGACGCATCGCATGGAGATTGAGGAGCAACGTTCAGCGGACCAGCAGCGTCTCGACATGCGCAACAAGGTTACCGAATCCTTTAAGCGCATCGCTGGTGTGGCCCAGGATGCTGGCGTAGTACGTCAAGCGATTTTTCACGATGCCCGCTATCGCGGCCTTTACGGACTCCCCATGAGAGAGGTGAAGAAGCGTAAAGGGATCAAAGATAAGGAAAACCTCCTTGATCGGGCTGGCTCGATGGAGCTTTCTGCGAACGACTTCCAGATGAACCTCGCCGCGGAGGTAATCGCCACAAAAGGTATCAAGGGAGAGGCCGCAGCGATTGCGCTTAATCAACGCATCGGTCATGAAGTTCGCGAAACGATGCGCAAGGAAGGCGCGACCTTGCCAGAGAATTTGCCAGTGGAGCCGCCGATTTCAGAAGTTCGGAAGCGCCTTGCAAAAGTCAGCAAGGCCGCAGTCGAAAAGAAGTCTAGCGATCCTTCCATCGGCTCTTAGCGGCCTTCTTTGCGATTTCCGACCGTTTCTTGGCCGTCATGCCTGCGGCCCGCGCCTTGCCACCCATACGGCCAAGCGCTACGGCGGCAGGGTTCTTGCCGTCCTCCGTGGTGAGGTCGTCTACCTCTCCGGTGGCGATCTTGCCGACCATGACGGCGGCACCGATTACGTCGCCGGGGCGCTTCTCGCCTTTAGGGCCTCGGGGCATACTCTCTCCTGCTTTCCGCTAAGCATAGCACGGAAGCTAGGCAGGCGCGACCCGGCGTCAAGGGTCTAAATTTTCAAACTGAGACACCACCCGTCCCGCACATAGTTATCCACAGGTGTCGAACAGTGTTATCCACAAGGTTGATGGGGCGACATACGGCGCTTGTTCACAGCCTTGCGCCAAGGTTTTCCACCGGCCGCCCCTCAGCGGAACAGCGCGCGATGGTCGCGCAGCACGA